>Ga0206125_10000123_pt1 | contig 100836 bp, 76 predicted proteins | sample Helgoland_Spring_4_FD_148598 | JGI IMG/M metagenome (GOLD analysis project Ga0206125, IMG submission 148598) | Pelagic subsurface seawater microbial communities from Kabeltonne, Helgoland, North Sea - Helgoland_Spring_Bloom_20160331_1 | ecosystem: Environmental > Aquatic > Marine > Epipelagic ...
CCTGTCCGTAACCATTCTTTAGAGCACTGATGGTCAACGTGTCATCGGCCACCGTAGCGCTAATTGCCCCGTTGGCATTGATTTTATTTAACTGAAAGCTGAGTGAATCATCAGATACAAACAATGAATTCAATGCATACTTTGCGTCTGCAAAATCTTCAATAAACGTGAGGGTGTCATTGCGAGTTCCATTATCTTGGATGGAATCATAATTGATTGTTTGAGCGCTTACATGAAGGGTAGCGGTAAAAAAGCAGAATCCGAAGAAAAAACGGTTAACGAGTGTAGGTTTTAGTGATGATTTCATACCTGACTAAATATTTTTAGAAAAAGTAAAACTTTAATTAACTCATAATGAATACTTTACATAGATTTTAATCATGGGTTTATTTACTATCTAAAGGAATAAAAATGACGCAAAAGTAAATATAAAGAACAAATAAGAGCAATAACTATTTCGTAAGTTAACTAGTGCTCAGATTCCTCAAATCTCTGAATACTCTTACAAAAAGTAAAGTAACCCTCAGAATTTTCATTTTCACTAAAAATATTATCAATTGAGAGTATAAAATATTGAATCAAAGTTTCATTGATTCTAAAACATTATTTATAGTAGACCATTTTCATACGTACTTGTTGATCCAAAACACCCAAATTCTGAAACACAGATTTGGTAAGTCTCAGCATGACATTTTGATTCAATCCAATATTGGGCAATCGGCCTACCACCCGAACATACGCATTTTTGTTATTCATTAAATTGATTACTTCAAAAACGGCACCAATACTCAAAGTTCTATGTAATGCTAGGTATTTTGACGTATTCAATTCCGAATCAATTTTCATAACCAATCCCTCCTCGGTATACTTTTCGACACCTCCAATCTCGTTCACAAGTATTTTTGATCCATATTTAGAGGATATATAATTTGGCACTTTACTAATTCTTGTCATCGTACTATCATTCACTATCGACCCTGGAAAAATGATTTTTTGTCCTGTTTTTACTCGATAACTTTTTAAATTATTGTAAAACTTTATTTGATCTTTGGAAGTATTGAATTTTACTGCAATTTCTTCAATGTTTTCACCATTTTGGACATAATAAATATAAGGTTTTGGCTCAACTTCACCATCTGTTTTAATGATAGATATACTATCGGAAGAAATATCAACAATCTTTACTTCTTCCTTTAAAACGGGACTTGATAGCTCTTTTACATCATTCACGGCAGGAGCCTTTTTGATCAAGAGATTCTGACCTACCGATAACTCATCTGCTGTCAGAAGGTTCATTTTCCTGAGTGTATCTAAAGAAAGGTCGTATTTTTTTGCAATGGCGTATAAGGTTTCGCCTAAGGCTACTTCATGCCACCCTTCTTGCGGTCCTGAAAGGATCCGTGAGTCCTGCCAAGCTTCCTTTTCATAATATATTTCCAATACTTGCCCAATATCCAAAGTATTGCCTTTTAAACCATTCTGGCGAATAAGGTTATCTACCGTTATATGATACCTTTGGGCCAATGAATAGACGGTTTCTCCCCCTTCGGCTTGATGGATAATAAAAAGGCTGTCTGCGCGCTGCCGTACCTTCAAAGAATCGTAGGCGTAACCGCCCAAGGCCGTGACAGACAAAACACAAAAAATACAGCCTCTATAAATCATAAATTTTAATATTGTTTCTATTTTGGACAAATATGAGCTTCTTTCCCAAGACCATGAAACTTTCTGCCGATATCCCTTGCACCTGATGATCCAAAATAAATTCATGGACGACCTTTTCTTCCTTCAACCATAATAAATGCTTATCCAACAGATCCTTATTTTGCAGATAATAAAGAATTAAAATATGATCATCAACCTCTAAATAAGCTACTTCTTCTTTCGGCTCCCTGTTTGTTCTACTCAAATATGTAGCGACCGTTTCAAAAGGTGGCGTCGCAGGTGTAAAAATAGTGGGCAATAAGATTTCTTCAATATTTCTTTCATCCCCAATTGAAATTTCAAGATATTCAACGGCTTGCTCTTTAAATACCTTGCCTTTAATAACAGTATCTGTCAATTCACTTAATTGAAAATCTGGGATCTCTTCTAAGACCTCGTTCTTTTTCCAATCGTATCGCACCAAGGTAATAGGTCCTGGATTACGCTGATTTTTGTACACGCCTATGATCAACTGATGGCCCTTGATCCCCAATAAGGTGGACCACCAATCCATTTTAATGGGGATCTTTACTTTGGTAATCTCGTTTGAGTATATATTCATCACCGCAAAATAATGCTCCATCGTCTCTTCAGAGCGCAATTCAATTCCCAGCTGGGAGGCTACTTGATCCACCTTAATTAACCAAATAGGATCTGTAAATTCCCATGAAAAACCTACATCTGATGTTAAATTCAAATCTGTGTTGTAATTTTGTACAAATTTAACCTCAACAAGATCAATGCCAAATTTCAAACATATTTTCATGGCAATCCTTTCTTCTTTGTCCATTTTTTTGGTATCAGGCAAAGAAAAGACACCGCAGGTATTTCATTTGAAAGTCACCAGTGATATTGATCCAAGAAGCAATCGATATATTTCATTGGGATTGGAAAAAGCCATTGAAATGAACGTAGACTATGTTATTCTCGAATTGGATACTTACGGTGGTGCTTTGACTGATGCCGATGAAATTAGAACAGCCATACTCAACTACGAAAGACCCATTTATGCCTTTATCAATAAAGATGCCGCCTCAGCGGGTGCTTTAATCTCCATCGCTTGTGATAGCATTTTTATGTCAACTGGATCAAGTATAGGTGCCGCAACCGTCGTTACGGGTGAGGGTGAAGCGGCGCCTGATAAATATCAATCTTACATGAGATCCATCATGAGATCTACCGCAGAGGCTAAAGGAAGAAATCCGGAGATTGCCGAGGCCATGGTAGATGAAGAAATACGTTTAGATTCACTGATTAAAGACGATAAGGTTTTGACTTTTTCTGTCTCTGAAGCCATTGAATACGGTTTCTGTGAAGCCGAAGTAGAAAGCATTGCTGATATTATGCTCAGATCTGGTGTTACCCAATATGATATAGATCTGTTCGAACTCAATTGGAGCGAACGATTCATTGCTCTTTTCCTGAACCCTGCCATCAGCGGCGTACTCATACTACTGATTTTGGGAGGACTATATTTTGAGCTGCAATCTCCTGGCCTTGGTTTTCCAATTATTGCCTCAATAGTAGCCGCTCTGCTTTATTTCACACCCTACTATCTCAATGGCCTGGCTGAAAATTGGGAGATTATTGTGTTTTTTATAGGTCTAATGTTGATCTCACTTGAAGTTTTTATAATTCCAGGATTTGGCATCCCCGGCATTTTAGGCTTGATTTTTACCATAGGATCTCTCACCTTGGTCATGGTCAATAATGACGGCCTTAATTTTGATTTAATAGAAGCTTCTCTGCTAAAAAATGCCCTCATTACGAGTCTCATTGGATTTATAGGTGCATTATTTCTGATGATTGTGCTGGGTGCTAGTTTGACCAAAACTTCTTTTTTCAACCGCTTTGCGCTTACAAAAGTACAGGATACTTCCACGGGATATACCTCTAGTTTCTACAACAAATCACTCATTGGCTCCATCGGAACCGTAGTAAGTGTCATGCGCCCCAGTGGACGCATCATGATAGATGATGCCATGTATGATGCCTATACCCGAGGTGAATACCTCGAGAAAGGTGAAAAAATCAAAGTGATTGCAGCAGAGGGTACTTCTCTAAAGGTTCAAAAATTAGTATCATGAAAGTTCTTGGTATCATCCCTTCACGTTATGAATCGACCCGTTTTCCAGGTAAATCATTAATTGACATTATGGGTAAAACTATGATTCAAAGAGTCTATGAACAGGCAAAAAAGTCAAAAAAATTAAATGATCTAGTCGTCGCCACCGATGACCAAAGAATTTTTGAAGAGGTTAACAGTTTTGGGGGATCTGTCATCATCACGGGAAAACATCATAAAAATGGTACCGAAAGATGTCTCGAAGTAGCCGAATCACTTCAGGCCCAATTTGTGGTAAATATTCAAGGGGATGAACCCTTCATTCAGCCAGAACAAATTGATAAATTATGTTCCATAATAAGCTCAAATACTGATTTAGCGACCTTAGTTAAGCGTATTAAAGATCCCAGTGATCTCGGGAATCCCAATCTCGTGAAAGTGGTAAAATCTATAGATGATCATGCCTTATATTTCAGTCGAAGTCCTATACCTTTTGATCGATCTATGAATAAAGAACCCACACTTCTATCGAAAAAAATTTATTGGAAACACATCGGTATCTATGCTTATCGTACAGAAGTGCTGTCACAAATAGTCAAGTTGAAAGAAAGTGCACTTGAAAAAATGGAATCCTTGGAGCAACTCCGGTGGCTAGAAAATGGATATAAAATCAAAACGGCTGAAACCCATTTTGAGTCTATGGGAATAGATACACCCGAGGATTTAGATCATTTAATTGCTAAAATGAAAACTGATGCTCAGTAAAAAGACTCTGGTTTGGATATTAATTTCACTTTCAATGATCACCTTCTTATTCTCAATTAGAACACCAGATCATCAATTATTCTATACATTTATTGCACTTGGGATATGGGGTGTTAGTTTTGCAGTAAATAAGTATTACCATCCCAATTCATAATTGAATTATTGATAGCAAGTTTTTTCCTCAGGTCAAAATATAAGTCATTAAACAAAAAGCCTTTATTATCAACAAGTAATCTGTAAATCTCCTTGAGCAACCAGTGCCACTGAAAATTTATAATGAACAAGTTACCTAAGAAAATTTTATTTGTAATTAATCCCATTTCAGGCAAAAGGAAACAAAAAAACATACGTACAATAATCGAACACTATCTAGATCATAGGAAATTTTCCTTTGATCTAATGTATTCAGAATATCATCAGCATGCACAAGAGATTGTCCTCGAGCAATTAAAAAACTTTGATATTATGATCGCCGTAGGAGGAGATGGTTCTGTCAATCAGATAGGTACCTCATTGATTAATTCCTCAGTAGTATTTGGTATCATACCCTCGGGATCTGGTAATGGATTGGCGCGCCATCTAAATATTCCACTGAATTTTAAAGGCGCCATTGAGTTAATTAATTCTTATCAGCAGCCTATAAAAATGGATATCGCTAAGATGAATGGACACTGTTTTTTATCTACGGCTGGGACTGGGTTTGATGCCCATGTCGCGTGGAAATTTTCAACTGCAACTACTCGAGGTTTTTTAACTTATGCAAAAATTATCCTCAAAGAATTATTTAGATACAAAATAACAAAATATGAATTAGAGATCAATGACCAAACCATTAAGATGAAAGCCTTGGCAGTGACCATCGCGAATTCAAATCAATATGGAAATAATGCTTATGTGTCACCCCAATCCAAGTTGAACGATGGCTTTTTGCGATTGATCATCATCAAATCATTTCCTTTTTATTATGCACCCCTTCTGATTTTTCGCCTTTTCAATAAAAGCTTACTGAAAAGTAAATTTGTTGTTCAGCATACAGTAAAAAGAATGGTCATGACCTCACCGACTGGGCACGTACAATTAGATGGCGAATCATTAACTATGGAGGGTAAACTCAACATAGAGGTTGTTCCCAAGTGCTTAAATATCATTGGTAAAATTGAATAATTATACAAAACAGCTATTTTTGAAAAAAACTATTTTATTTCATGCATCTCCAACAATACTTCCTCTGTCGCCTTTAAAATAGCGGCTACTTCAGCAGATTGAATGGCATTGGAAATAAAAAGCGATTCGAATTGACTAGGTGCTAAGTAGATGCCTCGGGACAACATTCCACGAAAATAGGCACCAAACAATTGGGTATCGGTACTCTTGGCTGTTTCAAAATTCGTCACCTTCTGATCCGTGAAAAATAAACTGTACATACTCCCTATCTGATTGATCGTATACTTGAGGCCTTGACGTGATAAGATCTTGGTTATACCAGTAGTTATCTGGCGTGTTGTCTGTTCAACTTGTTTGTATATTTCTGGGTGTTCGTGCAGTTTCCTCAAAATGGCCATTCCTGCAGCCATCGCTACAGGATTCCCAGACAACGTACCCGCTTGATAAATCGGTCCTTCTGGAGCTATTTGATTCATAATCTCTCTCGAACCTCCATAGGCACCGACAGGTAAACCTCCCCCAATGATCTTTCCAAAGGTGGTGAGATCAGGCTTTACTCCCAACAACTCCTGTGCACCGCCTACCGAAAGTCTAAAACCGGTCATTACTTCATCAAAAATTAATAATATTTTATGGGCATCACATCTCGCTCTAAGGCCTTCTAAAAAATCATCATTTGGAAGTACGCAACCCATATTACCCGCAACAGGTTCGACAATAATAGCACATATTTCATTTTCATTTTCGGCAAGCACACGATCAACAGCCATCAAATCATTGTATGGCGCTAATAAAGTATCACGACTCGTTGCCTTGGTGACTCCCGGGCTATCGGGAACTCCCAAGGTTGCTGCTCCACTTCCTGCGGCTACTAAAAAAGCATCTCCATGACCGTGGTAACAGCCCTCAAACTTGATGAATTTATTCTTTCCCGTATAACCTCTGGCCAATCGAATGGCAGACATCGTAGCCTCCGTTCCAGAATTGACCATTCTAATTTTCTCAATGGAAGGTACCATTTTAATGATTAATTCAGCAATTTCCACCTCTCTTAAACCTGGAGCTCCAAATGAAGTCGAACTTTTCACAGCTTCAAAAATGGCTTTTTCAACTTCTTCGTTGGCATGGCCTAAAATCATAGGTCCCCAAGAGTTGATGAGGTCTATATAGACATTGTCATCTTCATCATATAAATAGGCTCCTTTGGCACGAGACATGAAAATGGGATCTCCTCCTACCGACTTAAAGGCTCTTACTGGTGAGTTCACGCCTCCAGGTATCAAAGTCTTTGCACGCTCAAATAATGCTTTACTGTTTCGGATGTTCATTTAATTCAATCGCTTAAGCCTAAAATCTTGCATTTCTATGATGGGTACTACTTGATTATCTCGCGTACCTGGATACCAATTTCCCTCCATGAGGTATCCTTCCATCAAATCCATATTCCAGCTGTTTTGGAAATACTTTCCATGTTCATTCAACTTACCTCCAATGAACATAATGAATTCATAGCCCAATTGATGATAAGTTGAAGGTGACTGATGAAATTCGGAAAGAAAATCATCTCTGAATTGCTCATATACTAACGACTCTTTATCGATAAAATCGTCGACTGCCAGTTTCACATTAAGTTTTTGTAGTAGTTCATAGTTCACCGTTCGCTCAAAAAACCAATTACCATAACCGTAAACACTCACCTTTTCATTACGATTTACTAGCGCTCCCAATAAGTTATTGATGACCGTACTTGACTCGGTAGCCATAAAAATATGGTTTATAGAATCCTTTGGAAAAATAAATTTATCTTCATAGGCAACCAGCCATTTACCCGTTTCTTGATCAATTAAATAATCAGCTACCTTATCCGCATAAATGATTTTCCTTCCTGATATTTCGGAAATTGAATCAGCGTCATTTTTTGTGTAGTATACTTTCTTTGTTTCTATCCAATCATCTAACATAAGCTTTGAACTATTCTCATCCAAATATTTAAATCCCAATATATTAAATCCTTTGTCCTCTAGAAAATCTCTATAAACCTGTCCTGATATTGAATCTCGATCATTTTGATAAAATATAGCGACATTCTTGTTGGTGTCAGATTCAGCCACAAACTCAGCTAACTTAAGAGCAACAGTTTTGGATTTGGGCTTGAACATAAAAGCAAAAGGATTATCCTTAATGAATTCTTCGTTATTGGTAAACGGATTGATAATATTGATACTATCCTTTATTGAAAGAGATTTGACGCTACTGATAGGCCCTGCGTACAAAGGTCCCACGATAAGATCTGCCTCATTCAAATAAGGCAACAAAGTATCTGTGGTGCTTTGCGACTTTTGTGTGTCAAAATCATAAAAATTTAATTGGATACCTTTAGACCTAAGTAAAGATTGTCCATGCAGCATACCTTGATAAAATTCAATGATCACTTTATTTCTGATAACTGTATTCGGATTTCCTAGGGAGTCAAACATGAAAGGTAAAGCCACTGCAATCGCGTAAGACGATGCAAATTCATCTTTTAGACTCCCATTAATTAAATTTTCATTGGTGAAATTGTATTTAGATTTCAATTGATTGACGATGGGTACATATTCAGATAAGTCTTTTTCAATGATTAATTTTCTCGCCAAAATAAGTGACAATTGACGGTAATTGGGATGCGCTCTATTGTGTTCAAGCAAATCTGTCAAGGATAAATCCAAACAGTATTTGTTGATTACCCTTGATGAAAATTTCGAATCCCTAGCATAAGCATTATAACGATCTAAAAAATTAAAAGCAGCAGCATATTCATTCAACTCAAAATATGCTAACGTTAGCCAATAAAACACCTCGTCTTGTTCTGGCCAATTGGGGAATTCCTTTTCAATTACCTCCCAATTGTCAATGGCCCTTTTATAATCTGCGTTCTTACTATAACACAAACCTTTAAAAAAATAGGCATAAACACCAAGTTGAGGGTCGGTTTTCAATACTTCAAAAGCGCTCATCGCGGATCTAAGCTGTTGATTTGACATCAACCTTTTGGCTTCATTGAATTCGTCTCTGGGATCAGACTGCCCTAAGCCCATCAACGTATTCAATAATAAAAACAATATGGTTATTTCTTTCAGCATTACTCCCACTCTATGGTTGCAGGTGGTTTAGAAGAGATGTCGTATACAACCCTATTGACTCCCTTCACTTTATTTATGATGTGATTCGACATGCGACCCAAAAATTCATAGGGCAAATAACACCAATCTGCAGTCATGCCATCTAAGCTAGATACCGCCCTTAATGCGACCACCTGCTCATAAGTCCGCTCATCACCCATCACCCCAACGGACTGAACTGGAAGCAGCATAGCTCCTGCCTGCCAGACCTGATGATAGAGGCCTTCATCTTTTAGTCCTTGAGTAAAAATATGATCTACTTCCTGAAGTATACGTACCTTTTCGGCATTGATGCTTCCTAAAATACGGATGCCTAATCCTGGCCCGGGAAAAGGATGCCTTCCTAAGATCTCTTTTGAAATATCAAGGGTGGCCCCAACCTTTCGCACTTCGTCTTTAAACAAGGTGTTTAATGGTTCCAATATCTTTAAATTCATTTTTTCTGGCAAGCCACCGACGTTGTGATGTGATTTGATGGTTACCGAAGTCCCATTTACGGAAACGGACTCTATGACATCAGGATAAATTGTTCCTTGACCGAGCCATTTAACATTTTTGACTTTTTTAGCTTCTTGCTCAAAGACATCAATAAATACACGTCCAATGGCCTTTCGCTTGGCCTCAGGTTCTTCTAAACCTTCCAATGCATCATAGAACAATGATTTAGCATCAACGCCTTTCACATTCAAACCCAATCCTTTGTATGAAGTAAGTACTTCTTCAAATTCGTTTTTTCGAAGTAACCCGTTGTCTACAAATATACAATATAGATTCTCACCTATGGCTTTGTCTATCAGTACGGCAGCCACTGAACTATCCACACCTCCTGACAACCCCATAACGACCTTGTCATCACCTATTTTTTCTTTCAATTTAGCTACGGTAGACTCTGCGAAAAGATCTGGAGTCCATGATTGACTCGCCCCACATATTTTTACAATGAAATTTTCAATCAGCTGCTTGCCTTGTTCAGAATGCGTGACCTCTGGATGAAATTGAATGCCATAAACAGGTCTATCCTTCCATTTGAAAGCTGCGACAGGTATGTTTTCAGTAGAGGCTATTTGTTCAAATACTTCGGGTAACTCCACGATGGTATCTCCGTGAGACATCCATACCGTACTCCCTATATCGATTTGAGTTAATAAATCTGATCGACCCTTCACCTGATTCAACTTGGCCCGTCCATATTCTCTATGCGCCGATTTGGCCACTTTTCCCCCCATCTTTTTGGCTAATAATTGAGCCCCATAACAAACTCCTAATAAAGGTAGATTTCCGAAAACGTCAAGTGCCATATCCGGAGCCTCTTCATCCAGAACAGAGCAAGGGCTTCCCGAAAAAATAATGCCAATGAAGCTTTCAAGAGCCAATTCACTTGATTTATTAAAAGGGTGAATTTCACAATATACATTTAATTCTCGAACCCTTCGAGCAATCAATTGTGTATATTGGGAACCAAAATCAATAATCAGGACTTTATCTAACATGTTGCAAAATTAATAGAATCTAATCAGCATAAAAGCCCTAGTATGATTTTAGCAGAAAAAAGAATGTCTAAGTCAGAGCTTCAAAAAACATTGAAATCATTCTTCCCTAACTTAGAAGAAGAGTCTCTGGATGCCTTTATGAAATATGCTTCATATTTGAAATCTACCAAGGGTACAAAATTAATTTCTGAAGGAAAGAGACATCGTTATTTCTACTTAATCTTAAAAGGAGGTGTCAAATCTTACTATTCAAAAAAATCAAGAGATGTATGCACATGGTTCGCATTCAAAAATGAAGTTATTGGAACAATTACAACATATGAAGGCTTACCCTCAAAAGAAACGATTGAATTATTAGAAGATTCAGAATTGATAAAATTCAATATCGAAAAAATAAAAGAGCTAACACTAACAGATTTATCCATTAGTCAGCTTATGAATGGTATTATCATAGAACATACCCTATATCTTGAGGAAAGACTCTATCAATTGCAGTTCATGACCAGTAAAAACCGTTATAAAGTACTTTATGAATTGACTCCCGAAATATTTCAAGAAGTCTCCCTTACTGACATCGCATCATATCTAGGAGTAACTAGAGAAACGTTGAGTAGAATAAGATCTAAGTAATTGCTTTGTGATAAATGTCAAATGAATTCACCTGAGAATCAATTAATCTTGTGTCTTGATAATTTTTAAAATATCTACACACATGAAAGAACTAATTAAATCTCTTATTTCATTATTATTTCTCATTCTTCCATTTTCATTTATGGCCTGCAACAAAGATGAAAATCCAAATACTTTTGGGAATACCGAAAACGAGCTTCAAGGAAATGAAAATCTAAATACTTCTGGAAATATCGAAAATGAGTTTCAAGGAAATGTAATCATCGTAGGTGCAGGAGCTTCTGGATTAGCTGCTGCCAAAAAGTTAGAAGAGGAAGGAATTAGCTATCAAATATTAGAAGCAACTGACAAACTTGGTGGTAGGATCCAGAAAAATGAAAATTTTGTAGATTTTCCTATCGATTTAGGTGCTGAGTGGATTCATGAAGATAAATCGATTTTGAACTTTTTAATAGATCAACCAGGAAATGAACCAAATGTTGAAACTATTTTATATCAACCCATGAATGTTCAGCAGGTAGTTGATAATATTATTTCACAAATTCCAAATGAAGAAATGATTGATTATTATGAAGGTTATATAACAGAATATAAATTTAAGAACACGACGTGGTATGATTTTCTTCATGAAAACTTTGCGCAAAATATCGAGCAAAATATCATCTATAATGCTAGGATTACAACTATAAACTACACGGGAGATCAAGTAGTATTAACGACAGAAAACGGCACAGAATACCAAGCTGATAAAGTGATTTTAACTGTTTCTATAGGTGTACTTAGGTCTAATGCTATTACTTTCAACCCTCCATTACCCGCAAAAAAAATCACTGCTATTCAAGATGTTGAATTTTTACCTGGGTTTAAGTTGTTTATGAAGTTTTCTGATCAATTCTATCCAGATGTTATTTCATCTGAAACAAGTAGTGGAGAGAAAACATATTATGATGCTGCTTATGGTAAGGAATCGCAAGATCATGTTTTAGCGTTATTGTCTACAGGTATTTCAGCTCAAGAATATTATTTATTGGGCAATTCAGATGTAATTGTAGACTCTGTAATTCAAGAGTTAGATGGTTATTTTAACGGACTTGCCTCTCAAAATTATCTAGGGTCTTATATCTATCAAGATTGGGGTCAAAATACATATATCCAAGGAACTTGGACATCTGATTTTGATAAATCATCTAAAAAATTAAATGACTCTCTTGATGACAAAGTATATTTTGCTGGAGAAACTTATAATACTCATGGAATCACCCCCAATCGAGGTTTTTATATAATTCGCGGCTCTGTGCAAAGTGCTATACTATCGGGTTATGAAGTTGTCGATCAAATATTGGAGTAATTATATATACCACAACAACTAGCTATAACAATGGCCAGTTGTGGCTGCTATTTGCATCGATTTTAGCAGTAGAGACTATTCAAATGTAAAGTTCCAGAAAAATTTCCTAATTTCATTATCACAACTATACATGTCCAAAATTGTTAAAGGTAATTATACCATCATGATCCACAAATGAAATCCTGTGCCAAGCCTAGTTGTTTTATTTATTTTACTAGTAATTAAGGGCAGTAGATACTGTTCAAGAGAATGTCGTGATACAACAAAAGCTTGAGTGGAGAGACAAATAAGTGGATACAAAAAACCAAAGATTCCTTCAGTTCAAGATAAATATAATCACGACTATAGGTTTGCCTTTTCTTCTGGCATGAAAGATCAGTTAACTTGCATACAATGGCATGAGAAGTGCGATAAAGGGCTAAAGAAAAGAGAAAAAATGATACAGTTTTAACCTTAAAATTGACTTAACAAATTCATTCCACCAATCTTCTACCCGTACTTTGAAAAGACTAAAAAAGTGCCTATAATTGCTCAATAGGTAGTTTTTTTTTCTAAATTAATTATTGCAAAAAATACGTTTATTTAGCATCAATAAGTTGAACCAAACTTCTGAAGCCATTCTTATTATAAATCTAAAAAGATCAAAAAATGAATAATACAAAAAGAATTGGATTGCTTTTTGATATGGATGGAGTCATTGTTGACAATCATATATTTCACTACAAATCTTGGCAAGCATTGGCAAAAAATTATGATCTAGATCTAAATGAAGAAGATTATCGAAATCATATGAATGGCAGAACGATCGGAGAAGTTGTCAGATTTCTCCAAAAAGATGCCTCAGAAGAAGAAGTAAAAAAAATTGGAATAGAAAAAGAGGTACTCTATCGTGATTTATATCAACCTTTCTTAACGCCTACCAAAGGATTGTGGAGTTTCCTAAGCAATGCACAAGAACACAAAATTCCTATGTGTATAGGCACCAGCGCACCTAAAGAAAATGTCAGTTTTACCATAAACGGACTGGGCTTAGGTCATTATTTTAAATCGTTTTTAGATGATCGATCGGTAACCAAGGGAAAGCCCAATCCGGAAATATATCAAAAATGTGCCCAGTCTATTGGATTGCCCAATGAACAGTGTATTGTTTTTGAGGATGCCCTTGCAGGAATTGAGGCAGGAAAAGCTGCGGGATCAAAAGTGATAGCTTTGGCAACCTCTCACAAAAGAGCAGAATTAAATGCTGAACTGGTCATTAATAACTTTTCTGAGATAGATGTTCAAACGTTGTATGATTTATTTTAAATGAAAAAAAGGAATATTTATGGGATGATACTACTTGTCATTTTATCTGCTCGACTTTCACTTGCACAAGAAATGAAAATTGCCCGATTAAAATATGATGGCGGCGGTGATTGGTATGCAAATAGAACCGCACTCTCAAATTTGATCGCCTTCACGAATAAAAATATAAAAACGGATTTGTATAAAAATGAAGATCAGGTGGATGCAGGTAGCCCTGATCTGTTTTTGTATCCCTATGTTTACATGACGGGTCATGGAAATGTCGATTTCAACGCTATCCAATCCAGTAATCTCAGAAAATATCTGACCTCCGGGGGGTTCCTTCACATTGATGATAACTATGGTTTAGACCCCTTTATCCGATTAGAAATTAAAAAAGTATTTCCAAATAACGAGTGGGTAGAACTTCCTTTTGATCACGAAATCTACCATCAATATTATGATTTTGATAGCGGTCTTCCCAAAATACACCAACACGATGGGCAGCCCCCACAAGGTTTTGGGATATTCCATGAAGGCAAACTCGTTGTCTTTTACACCTATGAATGTGATCTAGGCAATGGTTGGGAAGATGCCTCTATACATAATGATCCTGAAGATGTAAGGTTGAAGGCGTTGAAAATGGGCGCAAATATAATTTCCTACGCTTTCAGCGCTAATTTATAGTTCACTAGAGTATTTCTTTAAATAAAGCCTTTCGTAAATTTTTTATTTTAATTTAGAGAATGCTGTCTACATATCCTAGTCGAACTCCTATCCACTGATTATATTTGCCCTCGAATGAAAAAAGTTGCTTTCTATACGTTGGGCTGTAAGTTGAATTTTTCGGAAACATCAACCATCGCAAGATCCTTTGAAGCCAGGGGCTATCGCAAAGTACCCTTTGATCAAGCTCCGAATATCTTCATTATTAATACCTGCTCTGTAACGGAAAACGCAGATAAAAAATGCAAAAAAATAGTTCGTGAAGCTAAAAAAATTGCACCCAAATCTTTTGTAGCCATCATAGGCTGCTACGCCCAACTGAAACCCAAAGAGATCAGTAATATTGAAGGGGTTGATGCCGTTTTGGGTGCTGCTGAAAAATTCAGGATGTTTGATTATATCGAAACATTCATTCCTCAATCTAAAACTCAAGTTTTTACTTCCGAAATTAAAACCGCCGATATTTTCAATGCGTCTCATTCTTATGGCGATCGAACACGTGCATTCCTTAAAGTCCAAGACGGCTGTAATTATAAATGTGCCTTCTGCACCATTCCTTTAGCCAGAGGTAAAAGCCGAAGTGAATCTATCGAAAACATACTTAATCAAGCCAACCAAATTGCTTTAACGGAAGTAAAAGAAATAGTCCTGACGGGAGTCAATATTGGAGATTTTGGTATTCAAGGAGGAAAGCGAAAAGAAAAATTCATCGATCTACTTCAAGTACTAGACAATGTTGAAGGCATTGATAGATTTAGAATCTCTTCGATAGAGCCCAACTTATTAACTGACAAAATCATTGATTTTGTAGCGAAATCGAAAAGGTTTGTCCCCCATTTTCATATTCCACTTCAATCAGGAAGTGACCTCATATTGCATGATATGAAACGAAGATATGATACAAGTTTATATGCTGAACGAATTAAAAAAATCAAAGCCATCATGCCCCATTGCTGTATAGGCGTTGATGTGATCACAGGGTTCCCTGGTGAAACTAAAGCAGAATATTTGAGGACTTATGATTTTTTACGTTATTTAGATATTTCTTATTTGCACGTCTTTTCCTATTCTGAAAGAGAAAACACCCGGGCTTTTGACATGGCGAATCCAGTATCTAAAAAAGAAAGACAGGAACGATCTGTTATGCTTAGAACCCTCTCTGAAAAGAAAAAGAGGTGTTTTTATGAAACCCAAAAAGATCAAATAAGAACGGTTTTATTCGAAGACAATATTGAAGATGGGGAAATGCAAGGCTATACAGAAAATTATATTCGTATTACTGCAAAATATGATCCAATGCTCACCAATGAACTAAAAAAAGTAAGATTGTCTGAGTTAGATAAAAAAGGCAACTTTCAAGTCTTAGAAATAGAAGAATATTGACCCATCCTTAAATAGAAAGTATGAAACTCATTTGCATAGGCCGCAATTATGTGAAGCATATCGAAGAACTGGGAAATGAAAAACCAGAAAGCCCCATTATTTTCTTGAAGCCAGACTCGGCGCTCATCAAAAACAATGATCCTTTTTACTATCCTGACTTTTCGACCGATATCCACTACGAAGTTGAAATTTTGGTTAAAATTAAAAAAGTCGGTAAATCTATTCCTGCCAACTTTGCACACAAGTATTATGACGAAATTGGATTGGGCATTGATTTAACCGCTAGAGACCTACAAAGTAAAGCCAAAGCTAAAGGCTTGCCATGGGATCTAGCTAAGGGGTTCAATGGCTCAGCTCCCATTTCGAACTTTATCAATAAGCATCCTTTTAACGTACAAGATCTCAACTTTTCATTGAAATTGAATAGCATTACCGTTCAATCGTCTAATACTTCGCTTATGCTGTGGTCTATTGATGAAATGATTGCCTACGTATCCCAATATATGACTTTAAAAAAGGGAGATATATTATTTACTGGCACTCCTGAAGGTGTAGGGCCCATCAAAATTGGAGATCAACTTGAAGGCTTTATTGAATCCCAAAATATGTTTCATTTTGAGATACGTTAGTTTCTTCATTATTGGGTTATTTCCCTTTCTTGCAAAGGCTCAAGTCACTCCAAAATATATCTTCCCCATCAACAGTGGGTCGCAACAATACTTGGCGGGTACCATGGGAGAAATTCGACATAACCACTTTCATGCAGGCCTCGACATCAAAACAGAGGGTAAAATAGGCATTCCAGTGCTAGCCATTGCCAATGGATATGTATCAAGGATTGGCGTCAGTGAAGGGGGCTACGGTCATGTACTTTATCTAACCCATTTAGACGGGAAAACATCTGTATATGCCCACCTTCAGTGTTTTGAGGAGGGTTTAGGAAATTATACTCTTAACCAACAATATCAAAAAGAAACTTATCATATTCAATTGTTTCCTCAAAAAAACAAATTTTATTTCAATCAGGGAGATACCATAGGTTACTCAGGGAATAGCGGCTCTTCCTCAGGACCCCATCTTCATTTTGAAATGAGAAATGCAAAGCAAGAATTCCTCAATCCATTTGATGAGTTTTCATTTAGTGAAATTCAAGATAATATCGCTCCTAGAATAAAATATCTTGCATTTAAATGCCTTGATCTCGATGCTCGCGTCAATGGTGCTTATGGTACCCTATTGGTTCAAACTACTCAAAAAAATAATCTGTTTAGTATTCAAAAATCTATTCATCTCTCGGGAAATATTGGAGTTGAAATATATCATTATGACAATATGAGCGGCACTCCCAATCGAAATGGAATTCCAGAAATTATACTTAAAGTCAATCAAGATACCCTATTTCATCAACTCAAAAAATCAATGTCTTTTGCTAAACAGCGAGAGATATCAGCCCATATTGACTACCCCTATGCGATAAACAAACACATCACTCTCAATAAATTATATAAAGCGGATGGAAATAAGCTCGATTTTTATATAAAAACTAATCAAGGTTATCTTTTTGATGAAACCCCTCATGAAATAGAAATCATATTAAAGGATAATCATCAAAATATTTCTATCCTTCAAGCTACTATAAATAATAATGAAGGCCCTTACGATAGTTACTTCCCACATGTGACCACCTTTGAAATAGATGAAAATCAATTGCATTATGTGAGTACTGATGCTTCATCTCAGATCTTCCTCGAGGACGCATTCATTCCCCTTCAACCCTATCTATCAAATGAAAACCAGTATTATTATTTGTGGGATTTGAGGTCTGGATTGCCCAATTTTATCGAATCAGGAAACTTGAAGATTCAACCCCATTTTTTCACTGCAATACCTTCGGGTATCGATTATTCATTTCATAATGAAGATTTTATTCTAGAGATCAATAAAAAATCATTGTTTGATACCCTTTATTTACAGTTTACCAAAGAATATGATTCGATACAGGAGAAGTTGGTTTATACCTTTAATGACCGAACCGTCCCTTTAAGAAAAGACGTTATCATTTCTCTCCATGATACTGATCCTCGAAAAAATCAATACCAAGTATTTAAAGTAGATAAAAAAAATCGCTTAGATTATGTGGGAAGCGAGCAAAATACTGCAGGCCGTTTTACTTTTAAAACCCGGGAATTAGGAACGTTCACGCTAGATAATGACACCATAAAGCCCGTTATTAAACCCATATCTTGGGATAGAATGGGTCCCAAATTCATGATAAAAGATCTAAAATCAGGAATTAAGTCTTATCATGCAACTCTTGATGACCATTTTTTGTTAATGGAATATAATATTAAGAAGAATAGACTTTCAGCACGTCCAAAAAATGAGGAAAAGCCAATAAAAGGTCTTTTCGTGTTAGAAGTTGAAGATAACTTTGGTAATAAAACTAAAATTAGTAAATCCTTATGATTACATTAAAAATAGGCGATGTCGCTCCAGAATTCTCGGCCATCAATCAAGATGGGAAAATGATCAATCTCACAGATTATAAAGGAAAAAAAGTGGTACTGTATTTTTATCCAAAAGACAATACGCCTGGATGCACGACCCAATCTTGCAACTTGCGTGACAATTATACCCAGCTACAAAAACAAGGCTATGAAATATTTGGCATCAGCCAAGATTCTGAGAAATCACATCAAAAATTTATCGAAAAGCAAGCATTACCTTTCGATTTAATCAGTGATGCAGATCATAAGGTACATCATCTTTATGGTACATGGGAGCTAAAAAAATATATGGGTAAAGAATACATGGGGACCCTCAGAACCACTTTTGTCATCGATGAAAAAGGCCAGATTTCTGATGTTATTGAAAAGGTTAAAACGGACAATCATACTGCCCAAATTTTAGAAAAGTAAAGGCTCACTCATTTATTAATAGCTACAGCTTTTGATAGGGCATCTATATTCAAACCTATACCTTGAATGTTAAGCCCATTGTTGATAAAATTTGGATGGCTGGGCGCCAGTCCATCTCAAGGTTCAATGGGAAATTTTTAAACTGGTATGCCTATCCTGCATCTGCCATGAGTCCTATTTTTAAAGATGCACTGCTAAATGCATAAGGTCATGCACCGACAAACCCATGTAAGACTTCTCCTTACATGTGCTGGTAAATAAAATCCTACAAGGCATCGACACCCCCACCCCATTGGCAAAGGAAATATCTACTGGTATTCTTGTAAAATCGGTAGTAGTAAAAAAACCATCAAGAGCTACACTACTCCCTCCGGTCACCGATCCAAACCTCAGGCCTATTTCTTGAAATTAAAAAGATAAATCAGCACCTAATAGACCAAATCCAAGTAAAAATATTTTATTCATTTGCTGAGCTGTTTTGAAACATTGTATGTCCACTGTGTTTAAATGCAATTCTTTGAGAGATAAATTAATTATATCGATCAAATAATATTAAAATGAACATTTTTAACTACAATAATTGTTAGATTAGAGATACAATTCTGAGTATTCCTCAAACATTAGTAACGAATGAGCCATAATGAAAAATGATAATTCATCCATTAATAAAGTAGTTGATACCGCCATTCGATTGATCAGCTTGGGTCTCATCGCTTATTTATGTGTTTCAATTTTAAAACCATTCATTAATCCCCTTTTTTGGGGAGTTATTTTTGCTGTGGCCTTGGATCCATTCTATCGAAAAATAGATCAACTAATAGGGCACAAAAGCAAAATGACAAGTATCATCACGGTATTGCTTACTTTCATAGTTATTTCTATGCCACTTTATTTATTTTTAGAATCTGCGATTCGAGGTATTACAGATATTGGATCTATGTATGCTTCGGGTAAATTTTTAATTCAAACTCCTAATGAAAGTATCAAAGCCATTCCGCTCATAGGTGATTGGATCTATGATTCATGGCAATTGGCTTCTCAAAACCTCCCCTCTCTACTCAAACAATATCAAGAATATTTAAAGCAATTTGGATTATTTTTGCTGGATTCAATTCTAGGTACGGGGATCACCATTATCAATGTTGCACTTTCTGTGCTCATCGCAGGTATCTTGCTTTATTCCAAAGGCACCAATAAAGTAGTTTATAAGTTATTTGAAAAAATAGCAGGGGACTTTGGAGTTGAATTTGCTTCCATTACCGAGCAAACCATCAGAAATGTGGTCAAGGGGATTTTGGGAGTTGCTATTATTCAAGCCACCTTAGCTGGATTTGGATTTTTAATGATTGATCTTCCCTATGCCGGCCTATGGGTTTTAATTTGTTTAATTCTAACAATCATACAAGTGGGTCCTGGATTCGTCATTATACCCGTCATCATTTGGCTATTACTGACAAGAGAGTTAATACCTGCCTCGATTTGGTCCACTTATTTAGTCATTGTCATGTTATTAGATAATATTCTTAAACCTATATTTTTAGGGAAGGGAGCATCCGTTCCCACAGTAGTTATATTTTTAGGTGCCATTGGAGGTTTTCTATTTAAAGGTTTTCTGGGTTTATTTTTGGGTGCCATCATTTTATCGATCGCCTACAAATTACTTATTACTTGGTTAGGTTTAGAAAGCGTCAATACTGAAAATACAATAATCAATGAAGAACCATCAAAGACAGAATAAACGTTAGGTAAAATAAAAAGTCATCCTAATTATTCGAATTGAGTTAAATCCAATTTCCCTAAAGGAATCTGTTTGAGTTCTTTTTAAAATACGACCATCATATCTTTAATATTATAAAAAATAAATTCAAATTTTCAGTAAGTTTGCCCAATAAAAAAAATAGGTATGGGCAACATCGCTGAATTAGAAAAAATAGCCAGTCAGGTTCGAAGAGATATCGTGAGAATGGTGCATTCATGCCAATCGGGGCATCCGGGAGGTTCATTAGGATGTACAGAATATTTGATTGCACTCTATTTCTCTATCATGAAACATGATACAAAATTTAATATGAAAGGGATTGAAGAAGATCTTTTTTTCATATCAAACGGTCATATATCACCCGTATTTTACAGCGTGTTGGCTCGAGTAGGATATTTTGATGTCTCCGAACTAGCAACTTTTCGCAAAATAAACTCAAGACTTCAAGGACATCCTGCCACTGAAGAAGGCCTACCAGGTATCCGGATGTCTGCGGGATCATTGGGCCAAGGACTGTCTGTAGCCTGCGGTGCAGCTTTAGCCAAAAGATTAAATAATGATCCTAGAAATACCTTTTGTCTGATGGGCGATGGTGAACAACAAGAGGGTCAGGTATGGGAAGCCGCTATGTTTGCGGCCCACAATAAATTAGATCACTTGATTGCCACCATAGATTACAATGGTCAGCAAATTGATGGGCCTGTAGATGAAGTCTTGTCCCTCGGTGACCTTGCAGGAAAATACAAAGCCTTTGGGTGGACCGTCCTTTGCTGCGAGGGCAATGATATGTCAGCGATCCTATCAATGCTCAATGAGGCCATCGATCATACTGGAAATGGAAAACCAATTATGATCCTCATGAAAACGGCTATGGGAAAGGGTGTTGACTTTATGGAAGGATCTCACAAATGGCATGGCATACCTCCCAATGATGTGCAATTAGAAGATGCATTGAATCAACTTGAAGAAACTTTAGGCGATTATTAATATGAGATATCAGTATACTGAAAAAAAAGATACCCGATCAGGTTTTGGAGATGGACTTACCGCATTAGGAAGAAGTCATCCTGGAGTAGTTGCGCTTTGTGCAGACCTCGTAGGCTCGTTAAAAATGGCCAATTTCATCAAAGAAAATCCTTCAAGATTTTTTCAAATGGGTATCTCAGAAGCCAATATGATGGGCACTGCTGCTGGCCTTGCTACAGCCGGAAAAATTCCTTTTACCGGTACATTTGCCAACTTTTCAACGGGACGTGTTTATGATCAACTCAGACAATCCATAGCTTATTCAGAAAAAAATGTTAAAGTATGCGCCTCGCATGCTGGCCTTACACTGGGAGAAGATGGTGCCACGCATCAGATTTTGGAAGATGTGGGTATGGTCAAAATGTTGCCCAATTTCACTGTAATCGTACCTTGCGATTATCATCAAACCAAGGCAGCTACCATCGCAATAGCTGATCATGAAGGTCCTGTTTACTTGAGATTTGGAAGACCCAGCTGGCCTATTTTCACAAATCCTGAAGAACCTTTTGTGATAGGAAAAGCTCAAAAAATGATTTCTGGTAGTGACGTAACCATCATGGCCTATGGGCATATGGTATGGAAAGCAATAGAAGCAGAAGCCATCTTGGCAGCTGAAGGGTTTTCTGTTGAAGTAATTAATATGCATACCATCAAACCCCTAGATGTCTCTGCCATCTTAGATTCTGTAAACAAAACAAGATGCATTGTCACAGCAGAAGAACATAATATCAATGGTGGATTAGGTGAAAGCGTCGCACGAGTCGTAGGTCAAAACCATCCTTGTCCACAAGAATTCGTTGCAGTAAACGATACCTTCGGAGAGAGTGGTACTCCCGATCAATTACTAGAAAAATATGGGCTGAGTGCTAAAAATATAGTTACAGCCGCTAAAAGAGCTATTGAAAGAAAATAAATTTAAGGTGATGGTGCGCCATCGAAAATAATACCATTTGTCCAATTCTCTAACTCAACGTCAATTTTTTCAATTGGTGGCCCAAACTTCTGAAGAGCCACTCATGGTAGAAGTTGCCAATGCTGAAGGTTGTTATATCTACGATCAAAAAGGAAAAAAATATTTTGATCTTATCGCGGGTATTGGAGTGAGTAGTGTTGGACACCGGCATCCAGCCGTCATTGATGCCATCAAGAGTCAAGCAGATAAAAATCTTCATGTCATGGTTTTTGGTGAATTTATCCAAACACCTCAAGTAAAATTGGCAGAAGCCTTGTGTAAAACACTCCCAGATCCGCTTGACATAACCTATTTTGTAAATTCTGGAAGTGAAGCTGCTGAGGGTGCCCTCAAATTAGCCAAACGATATACGGGACGCTTCAAAATGATTTCTTGCATTAATGGTTACCACGGATCCAGTCACGGGGCACTATCCGCAAGCGGAAATGAAGTGCTGAAACAAAATTTTCGTCCCCTCCTTCCAGGATTTCAACACATCGATTTCGGTGATATGACTTCCCTTGATTTGATCGATTTTAAAACTGCAGCGGTAATTATAGAAACGGTGCAAGGAGAGGCGGGTGTTCGAATGGCTAATAAAACTTATTTTAAAAAGTTACGTGAAAAATGCACTGAGACAGGTGCGCTATTAATACTGGATGAAATACAATGTGGCTTTGGTAGGACGGGCAAACTTTGGGCGTTTGAGCACTATGACATCCAGCCCGATATTCTGCTGGCAGCCAAAGGTATGGGCGGCGGTATGCCCATAGGCTGCTTCATCAGTTCAAAAGAAATCATGAACTCATTAAAACATAACCCTATCCTTGGGCATATCACAACTTTTGGGGGCCACCCAATAAGCACTGCTGCTTCGCTAGCGACCCTAGAAACTATTCAAAATGAAAAGTTAATTGATCAGGTAGCCGGGAAAGCCATGCTGTTTAAGAAATTGCTCAAACATGATCTGATCAAATCTATTCGAAATCAGGGATTGCTCATGGCCGTAGAATTCGAATCTTATGAAGTTCTTAAAAGAATCATTGACAACGCCTTAGAAGGTGGAATTATCACAGACTGGTTCTTGTTTTGTAACAACAGTATGCGGGTCGCCCCACCCCTTACTATTTCAAAAATTGAAATTAAAGAAGTTTGCCAAACTTTACTAAAATCAATTGAATGGGTATCTAAAAATCCTCTCAGTTAATTAGCGCTTTGAATAATAAAAATAGGGATGCGCATCAACACATTCCTATTTCTCCAGAAATATATCCTAAATTATACTCCAGCAGATTTAACTGTTTTTATAATCACTGCTGCAATTTTATAAGGATCACCGTTGGAAGCGGGTCTTCTGTCTTCGAGCCAGCCTTTCCAATTTTTCTCAACAGTCATTAAAGGGATTCTTATCGAAGCACCTCTATCAGATACACCGTAGCTGAAATCTGTAATGGCAGCCGTTTCATGCTCACCTGTCAATCGCTTATCATTATCCGCACCATATACTGCAATATGTTCTTCAACCGTAGGTCTAAAAGCTTCACAAATTTGATCATATGTCTCTTTGCTTCCACAAGTACGTAACATTTCGTTAGAGAAATTGGCATGCATACCTGAACCATTCCAATCCGTGGCTCCTAGGGGTTTGGGATGCCAATTGATGGCCAATCCGTACTCTTCCCCCAATCGCTCAAGTAAATATCTTGCCACCCACATCTCATCCCCTGCTTGTTTTGCTCCTTTAGCAAAACATTGGAATTCCCATTGGCCTGCAGCCACCTCTGCATTGATCCCTTCGATATTAATTCCTGCATCAATACACAAGTCAATATGCTTCTCTACCATTTCTCTTCCAAAAGCATTGGAGGCACCCACCGAGCAATAGAACTGACCTTGTGGTGTTTGATCACGTGGAAAACCTAAAGGTAACTTGGTTTCAGGGTCCCAAAGAAAGTACTCTTGTTCGAAACCAAACCAAAAATCAGCATCATCATCATCAATGGTCGAACGACCATTGGAAACATGAGGGGTTCCATCGGCATTGAGTACTTCTGTCATTACCAAGTATCCATTATTTCTAGCGGGATCAGGGTAAATAGCGACTGGCTTAAGTAGGCAATCAGAGGATCCCCCATCGGCTTGCAGCGTAGAGCTTCCATCAAAGGACCACGTAGGGCAATCTTTCAACTTACCTCCAAAATCAGCCTCAATTTTTGTCTTACTTCTTAAGTTGGCCGTTGGTGTATAACCATCTAACCAAATATATTCGAGTTTAGATGAAGGCCTTCTAAGAATATTTGCTTTTGTCATAACAAGATATAAATTTATGTGATTTTAATATTTTTTTAATTAATTAAATTAAATTAAGGCTTATTTTTAACCTATCTCTTCAATAATTGTGAATATAACTCGTTGTAAAGGTAAAAAATAAACCTTAATTAGAAAATAGTAAAACTTTTTATTTGCCTATTTATCTTATTTTAATGATTAGTCTAGAAGCTGTAAACCGCTGCAAGTACAAATGAAGACAATGAAGAGCCCGCTGTTCCCTCTCCATCAATAAAACCATCATATGACAAAGCATCTAACCTAACTTCAGGAATAATAGTTAAACTTCCACTCGTAATCGGAGCACTGAGTGTAGTTGCAAAAACACTTTCATCTCCATCGATCGCTACGCCATTACCATCACTAAAATATTCTCCTCTTACGCCTAAAGCGACAGCATCAGAAACTGCCAATTGTAGATAGCCTGCAGCACCATAAAAATCTCCCGAGGCATCACCTATCTGAGAGGTTGCATTGATACCCAAATAAAAGGATTCACTTAAATCCCATCCCGTGGTCAAGTCTATCTGAAAGAAATCTTCACTTGACAAGACATTCAAGTAAGCACTGCCGGCATCGATTGAATATCCTATTTGAAGCCCTCCAACATACTTATTTGATGGATTGAAATCGGTGTAATCTGTCGGATTCATAACCGCAACAGCCAAACTCCATTTGTCACTTAGCGTGAAATCAGCTTTCAAACCTGTATGTGAAAAAGGTCCATATGAAAACATATATGAGGTTGAGTAATTAAAGTTAGCGGTAGGAGAAATTACCTCATAACCTAAAAAGGTATTGAAATTACCTAGAGTCAATTTAAAGTTATCGGTTACGTTATAATAAGCGTAAAGCTGGTTGACGATATTGAGTGCTGGGCCGGAAGCAAATACGGCGTCTGCACCTCTTGGACCAAAAACAAGATCTACTACAAAACCTGCTTTTTCACCTTCGTATCCCATGACTAAGTTAGCCATACCTAAAGAGAAACCAGCACCATTAGCAAATGATGAAGAAGGCGCCAAAGTTCCACCGCTAGCAGATGTGTAACCATTACCATCATAAAGGTCGCCACCTGGATCATTAGTCCCTCCACTTAAATTGGTCCTGAAATAGGTATCTATTGATCCTGATATAGTAAAAGTAGGTTCCTCTTGTGCTACTGCGGCAGCGGAAATGAGCATCGCCACTGCGACAATCATATTTTTTTTGATTAATTTTAAATTGTTCATTCTGATTTATTATTTAAAAGTGATTTGTTATTTGTTAAATTAGACTTGAATAGGTCTTCACAAAGTGATTTTAGAGGTCAACTTTGCGAAGACTTTTTTTTAATTATTCTACTGTAATAGTATAACCTCTGATGCCATGCTCGTGACTATCAAGACCTTCTTCTTCATGCTCTTTAGAAACTCGGATACCTGTCGTCATTTTCAAAACGGTGAAGATGATAAAGGCCGCAGGAAAAGCGACTGCTGCTACGATTCCTACAGATGTCAACTGCGTCATAAAAGAGTGATCGGCGTTGGTGGAAAAGATACCCACAGCAAGTGTGCCCCATATGCCACATGTCAAGTGTACTGAGATGGCTCCTACGACATCGTCTAATTTTAGTTTATCTAATCCCACAGCTGAGAACACGACCAAAACACCTGCAATTAGTCCTACTATTATCGAAGATCCAGGGTTAATAACATCTGCACCAGCAGTAATCCCCACTAAACCTGCAAGAATTCCATTGAGAACCATACCTAAGTCCATTCTTTTAAAGACAAAATAGCTAGTCACAAAACCACCGATCCCTCCAGCACAAGCGGCAAGACAAGTAGTGACCAAAACAAAAGAAGTCAGTGCTGGGTCCGCTGAAAGTACAGATCCACCATTGAAGCCAAACCATCCTAACCATAGTAAAAAGACGCCAATAACGGCCAAGGGCACACTAGAACCTGGTTTATCGATCACCTTACCATCTACATATTTTCCTAACCTAGGTCCCAATACAAGGACACCTGCCAAGGCGCCCCATCCACCTACAGAGTGAACCAGAGTTGAACCTGCAAAATCATAAAAGCCCATCATATGAAGTGCGCCTCCACCCCATTTCCAACTACCGATAAGAGGATATACTATACCCACAAAAATTATGGTAAAAATGAGATAAGAAGATAATTTAATTCTTTCAGCTACCGCTCCTGAAACAATGGTAGCGGCGGTTGCAGCAAACATTCCTTGAAACAAAAAGTCTGTCCAATAAGTATAACCTGCTCCGGCATATCCTGCAGAAACATCTGCCTTCTCAGGCGAACCCCAAAACATGGACCAACCTGCGGAGTCAAAGGCAAACCAACCTGAGCTTCCTTCTGCAAATCCCGGGTACATCAAGAAAAAACCAAGACCAGCATAAGACAATAGACCTATGATAGGTGTCAATGTGTTTTTAAATAAAATATTGACTGTATTTTTAGCTTGGCCAAATCCAGCCTCTACACCCGCAAACCCTAGATGCATGATAAAAACCAATGCGGTAGCTAACATCATCCAAATATTATTGGCAGTAAGTAAATTTGCCTCAATGGCAGCAGTGGTGGCTGCATCAGCTCCTCCACCATCTTGTAGTGCGTCAAAAAAAGTTAAAATTATTGATTCGTTTTTCATATTTTGTTGTGTTTTAGATTTACTATTTCTATTGCATTAGGTATTTTATAGGGCGAATGTTATATTATTTTTGTCAAAATAGAAGAGATAGGCTATTTTTTTATCCTATTTAAATAAAATTTACATTAATTTTAAAAAATGTGGTTATTTTTAAAATGTCATTATCGACATACCTCTTAAAGACTCATAACAAGGAATATCATGACTCTTTTTTATCCTAATGACTACTAAAACTGTCTAATTTTAACTTTCAATACTATTATCAAATTTTTAATAAACATGTGCATTGTACAGTATATGATAAGGGAAATAGGTAAATATTAAAAATATGATAGATATTCAGTGAAATGAGTATCAATTATCTGTTGGTGAGCTATTTTAGAATTGTTTCAGATCCAACCATCTATAATCGTAGAAGATCAAGCGATTCACGGGGTAAGTGACATAATAGAAAATCAAAGTAATTAATAACGCAATAGCTACACCGGATGATCAACCTTTATTTCAAGGCCACAGCTTTGCTTGCCATTCATACCAGCACTGCTGAGTACTAGTTGTCGGACCCTTCGGGAGGTTTCAGGAAAAAGCGTTAATTCCGGTTATGTCTGAACCCAAAATCAATAAATGAATATCATGCGTTCCCTCATAGGTAACAACTGATTCAAGATTCATCATATGTCGCATCATGGGAAATTCCCCTGTAATACCCATACCCCCATGTATTTGTCGTGCTTCTCGAACTACATTCAAGGCTACTTCAACACTATTCCTTTTTGCCATAGATATTTGAGGCGTGGTGGCCTTGCCTTGCTCCATCAATAATCCTAATTTCCAATTAAGTAATTGGGCTTTGGTTATTTCTGTTAACATTTCTGCCAATTTTTTCTGGATTAACTGAAACGATCCTATCGGCTTCCCAAACTGAATCCGTTCTAATGAATATCTGCGAGCGGCGTCGTAACAATCCATAGCCGCTCCAATCGCTCCCCAAGCAATTCCATACCGAGCACTGTCGAGACATTGCATGGGGGCACCCAAACCTGTTTTCCCTTGCAATAAATTTTCTTTAGGCACCTTCACGTCGCTAAAAACAAGCTCTCCTGTACAGGATGCCCGCAATGACCATTTCCCATGAGTCTCCGGCGTAGTGAACCCCTCCATCCCTCGTTCTACAATCAGACCATGAATTCTACCCTTTTCATCTTTAGCCCAAACGACGGCAATATCTGCATGAGGTGCGTTGGAAATCCACATTTTGGCTCCATTCAACAAATAATGATCTCCTTTATCTTCAAAACTTGTCTCCATCCCAGACGGGTTTGAGCCATGATTGGGTTCTGTCAAACCAAAACAGCCTAACATTTCACCTTTAGCTAGTTTGGGTAAAAACTTCATCTTCTGCTCCTCAGAGCCATAAGTGTAAATAGGATACATCACTAAAGAACCTTGAACTGATGCGGTGGATCGCATTCCTGAATCACCTCGTTCGATCTCTTGCATGATGAGCCCATAAGAAATGTAGTCCAGTCCACCCCCACCATATTGCAGTGGAACGGTGGGACCAAAAGCTCCCATCAATCCAAACTTTGACACAATCTCATTTGGGAAGTGATTTTTCTCTGCCCAACCTTCAATAAATGGAGTAATTTCTTTTTTGACAAAATCTCTAATAGAAGCCCGAATCATCAAATGCTCTTCACTTAGCAGCTCGTCAAGCTGATAATAATCTGGAGACTCAAAATGGTCTTGATAATTACTTGCCATTTGATGGCTCGGAGAAGATGAAGTTTTGGACATTTCGTTAACTTTGTTTGTCATTAAATTATATTCCAAATTTACTTTGCAATGCATTCACTTAATCCTTTTTATGAAAAAATATTTTATCAGATTTTAATATTTTAATTATGGATAAAAATTATTATTTCCCCTTTTTTTTCTTATTCTGGACTCCCATCTGTCAGGGACAATTATTACTTCAAAAAAACTATTTTGACGAACAAAATCGAAGAATTGAAAGTGTCATAAGTATTTCTATTAATGACTCAACATTGGAAGGGCCTTACCTTGCTTATTATCCAAATGGACATAAAAAAATCGAAGGATTTTATCATTTTAATCATGCAGATAGCCTTTGGAGCTATTATCATGACAATAATTATAAAAAAGCCGTTGGCTATTTTATGAACAATAAGCAACATGGACTTTGGCAATATTATGACAGCTCAGGGATCAAACAAAGAGAAGTCACATTCAATAATGGGCTGAAGAGTGGTATTTACAAAGATTACTTCAGTGAAGAAAAAATAAAATCATCAGGTGAATTATTAAATAACAAAAAAATAGGTCTTTGGAAAGAATATAATCGAGAGGGTCTTCTAAATAATACCAAATGGATTCAGAATGATACCGTCGTAGTACAACGCTACTTTTATTCCAATGGGAATGTAAAAAGTCAAGGAACAAAAATAAATAGGGTAAACTCTGGTCAATGGATCTTTTTTTTTGAAAATGGTCAAGTGGCCAGTGAAGGTTTTTTTAAAGATGACAAGCAAGAGGGTACTTGGGTTTATTGGAATGAGAATGGTGTAAAAAAGGCTGAAGGAAATTACACGTTGGGAAAGAAAAAAGGTTATTGGGAATTTTTTGATGAAAATGGTATCCTCAAAAGTTCAGGTGATTTCTCAAATGACCTCGGTAACATAAAAGCTTTCAACACTGCCGGCAATATTCAATCTCAAGGAAGTCTTTTAAATGGTGAAAAATGGGGTGATTGGATTTACTTTGATAATGATGGAGAAATGATTGGTAAGGCCATTTTTGAAAATGGATTAGGTTTCTATAAAGGTTTTTATCCCGATGGTTCTTTACATACTAGCGGTACCTTAGAAAGCGATAAAAAAATTGGGGAATGGATGATCTATGATAAAAAAGGAAATTTGCAAGGTAGGTATACCCCTTTCTATAGTAATTCATCAGAAATCCAATCTCAAACGGTCTTCAACAAAATCATCCATCAAAACTTAGAAGCACAAAATCCTGATTCTTTTTATAAGCCCAATTTAAATAGATACTTTAACAAAAGGAACCAAGAATACAGGGGATTTATTCTCACCTCAGGTCTTCTCAATCCTCTATTCAACCAAATATCCATGGGTATAGAATTGTATTTTCAAGAACGATTGGGTTATGAAATCCTTTACAGTTATTATCGTGATCCCATCTTCAAAAAATTCTCATATATCGATGATTATAAGCCATATGAATATGGTCATAATCTCATTTTTAAGCAAAAATTCTATCAAAAAGATAGTGATTTGGGTATGGCTTATTTTGGACATCAAATTTCTTTAATGATACACAAACACCAATTAAATGGACTAGATCAAACAGTACTTCCCTTTCAACCCTTATTCATCCAAAGTCGCGAAATATCTCTCGAGTATGGTATCTATATTGGATATAAATGGATGAAAAAATCAGACGGGAAAGGTTTTGTCTTAGATGCCTTTACTGGGGTAAATATAGGCATGACAAAATGGAAAGGATTATATAGTGACAGCATCAAATACGATAATTATTTTAACGATGTAAAACTAGAATCTTCTTTACTCTCTTTTAACATGGGTATCATGATCGGTTTTTCAACAAAAAGTTTAAAATGAAAATATACAAAAAAACGCTCATCATGGGGGCTTCACCGAATCCATCAAGATATGGAAATATGGCTGCCCTCAGGCTCCATGATGCTGGCAAATCATTTATCCCTATTGGAATAAAGCCAGGATTCATTGCTGGAAAAAAAATAGAAGATCTCGATGCCCTTAAAAAATATGATGAAATCGATACCGTGACTCTTTATCTCAACCCAAAAAATCAATTGCCCTATGAAGATTATATTCTTTCTATGAAACCTAAAAGAATCATCTTTAATCCTGGAACGGAAAATCCTAAGTTCATGGATCGCGCCCAAAACGAAGGCATAGAGGTTTTACAATCCTGTACCTTAGTTATGTTAGCTTCGAACACCTACGATTAATTTTCGAGATAAGCCTGTTTCTCTACGTACAGCTAATCCCACTCTAAGATTTTTTTTAGATCCAAATCTTTATTCCGATAATCAAAATTTTCTCATAATAATAAGACTATTTTTAATTACTTTTACATATATAAAATATGCGTATGTCAGAAAATAAAGTACCCAATAAATTAGAATACTCAGCCAATAATATTCAGGTTCTAGAAGGACTCGAAGCCGTCAGAAAACGACCGGCAATGTACATAGGTGACATTGGAATCAAAGGACTTCACCATCTTATATGGGAAGTGGTCGATAACTCTATCGATGAGGCTTTGGCTGGACACTGTTCGGATATTAATGTTGAAATTAATACCAATGATTCTATTACCGTAACTGATAACGGTAGAGGCATTCCAACAGACCTTCACGAAAAAGAAAAAAGGTCTGCACTTGAGGTGGTCATGACCGTACTTCATGCCGGAGGTAAGTTTGATAAAGACACCTATAAAGTCTCAGGGGGTCTTCATGGGGTAGGTGTCTCCTGCGTCAATGCACTTTCAAGTAAATTGATTGCTACTGTTCATAGAAATGGAATCATTTATCAGCAAGAATATAATAAAGGCATACCTAAATATTCTGTTAAGGAGGTAGGTAATACTGATATAACAGGTACAATTATTGAATTCCATCCGGATAAAGACATATTTACGGCCGGTGAATATAATTATGAGACCGTCGCCACTCGGTGTAGAGAACTTTCTTTTTTAAATGCCGGAATTACCATCACTTTAAAAGACCATAGAGAGCAGGAGGATGATGGATCAGCCAAAGGAGAGACTTTTTTATCCACGGGAGGATTAAAAGAATTTGTCGAGTATTTAGATGTCTCCAGAGAAACCTTAATCCCTCACCCCATCTATATGGATGGAGAAAAAGGCACGATCCCTGTTCAAGTGGCATTGAGTTACAATACCTCTTATACCGAGCATGTAATCTCTTATGTCAATAATATCAATACCATTGAAGGAGGTACGCACATCGCCGGATTTAGGCGCGCCCTAACGAGAACCTTGAAAGCCTATGCCGACAAATCGGGTATCCTTGATAAAGTGAAAGTGGAAATTACTGGTGATGATTTTAGAGAGGGACTTACTGCCGTAATATCTGTAAAGGTAGCCGAGCCTCAGTTTGAAGGCCAAACCAAAACAAAATTAGGGAACTCTGAAGTAAGTGGAGCCGTAGATACTTGTGTGAGCGAGATGCTCAATAATTATTTAGAGGAAAATCCGAAAGAAGCTCGACAGATTGTTCAGAAAGTTGTTTTGGCAGCGCAAGCACGCCACGCGGCAAGAAAGGCACGTGAAATGGTTCAACGAAAAAATGTTTTGGGGGGTTCCGGTTTACCAGGTAAATTGGCAGATTGTTCAAATAAAGATCCTGAGGCCTGTGAAATCTATCTAGTTGAGGGAGACTCTGCAGGTGGGTCTGCCAAACAAGGCCGCGACCGGATGTTTCAGGCAATTCTTCCCTTAAGAGGTAAAATTCTTAATGTTGAAAAGGCACAAGAACACCGTATATACGATAATGAGGAAATAAAAAATATGATTACTGCCTTGGGAATTTCGTTCGGTACTCCAGAGAATGAAAAGGCACTGAATATGGAAAAACTGAGATATCACAAAGTGATTATCATGACAGATGCAGATATTGATGGCAGCCATATCAGAACCTTAATTTTAACTTTCTTCTTTAGGTACATGAACGATCTCATAGAAAAAGGTTATCTCTATATAGCTTTGCCACCACTTTATTTGGTTAAAAAGGGGAAAACAGAAAAATACGCTTGGTCCGATGATGATCGCGATCGTGTCATTAAAGAAGTTGCGGGCAATGGTAAAGAAGAAAATGTGAGTTTCCAACGATACAAAGGTTTAGGAGAAATGAATCCAGAACAACTCTGGACGACCACCATGGACCCTAAAAATAGAAGTTTAAAGCAGGTGACTATCGAATCTGCTGCTGAAGCTGACCGATTGTTTTCCATGTTAATGGGTGATGAAGTAGCTCCGAGAAGAGAGTTTATTGAGAAAAATGCGAAATACGCCAAAATAGATGCCTAAAAGCCTCCGTTTTGTGTTCTTTGTATTTATTTTAACGTATGATTAAAACTTTATTACACCTAATTGTAGCTCTACCTTTGACGGGTCTCTCCCAACAGACTTATTGGCAGCAAGCAGTAGATTACAAAATGGAAATAGACGTTGATGTTGAAAAACATCAATTTTCTGGATCTCAAATACTGCGCTATACTAATAACAGTCCTGATACACTTCATAAAGTTTTTTACCACCTTTATTTTAATGCCTTTCAGCCCGATGGCATGATGGATGTGCGGAGCAGATCCATAGAAGACCCCGATGATAGAGTCATGGATCGAATTTCAAAATTGAAGGATGATGAAATTGGATATCATATCATAGAAAACCTAGTACAAGAAGGTGCTGAGTTATCATTTAATATAGAATATACCGTGCTTGAAGTTCAATTAGCCCACCCCATCTTACCTGGATCTACAACGGAACTGAATATGAATTTCAAATCCCAAATCCCTGTTCAAATACGCAGGTCAGGTAGAGATAACCTAGAAGGAATTTCTTATTCTATGGCCCAGTGGTATCCTAAAATAGCCGAATATGATACGCGAGGGTGGCACGCAGACCCCTATGTAGCCAGAGAGTTTTATGCACCCTGGGGCCGTTTTGATATTTCCATCACTATAGATAAAAATTATATCATAGCTGCCTCCGGAGTATTAGAGAATAATAATGAAATAGGATATGGTTATCAAGATGATCTCTTGATTGACCAAAAGCAAAAAGGTAAAAAACTCACTTGGCATTTTTTCAATGAACAAGCGCACGACTTTATGTGGGCTGCAGACCCTGATTATATTCATCAAATAGCACAAGTCCCCAACGGACCCAAGTTGCATTTTTTTTATCAGCAAGGGCCAGCCACAAGGCATTGGAAAAAATTGCCAGAAATACTCATAACTGCCTTTCAGTACATGAATACCCATTTTGGAGCATATCCCTTTAGTGATTTCTATGTAATCCAAGGAGGAGATGGAGGTATGGAATACCCAATGTCTACGCTCATCACCGGTCACAGAGATTTATTAAGTCTTGTAGGCGTAACGGTTCATGAGGCTTTACATAGTTGGTATCAAGGTGTATTGGCTACCAACGAAAGTTATTATCACTGGATGGATGAAGGTTACACCAGCTATGCAAGTAGTCTTACCATGGACCATTTGATGGGAGCCGAAAACAACCGATCCAATGATAGCAATTATACTAATTACTTCAGTTTAGTATCTAGTGGTAAAGAAGAGCCCATGTCCACTCATGCAGATTATTTTGAAACCAATTTTGCTTACAAAAAAGCTGCCTATTCAAAGGGTGCGGTAAGTCTGGCCCAGTTGGGCTATGTTGTAGGTAATTCATGCCTTGAAGATATTCTATTGACCTACTTCGATCAATGGAAATTTAAACATCCACATATGCATGATTTCATCAAAGTAGCTGAAAAAACTTCGTCGATAGAGTTAGATTGGTACTATGACTATTGGGTCCACTCAATCAAAACAATTGACTATGCCATTCAAGAGGTAAAGTCACTTGGAGCTTCTACCCATATTCAACTCAAAAGAATTGACCCCATGCCTATGCCCATTGACCTAGTAGTTACTTTAAAAAACGGGACCAAAAAATCTTATTATATTCCATTAGGTATTATGCGAGGTACTAAAAAATCAGAAACTGCCATGGCACGTCAAATAGCGAAAGATTGGCATTGGACCCACCCCACCTATGATTTAATAATAAAGCTCAATTTAAATGATATAAAATCGATAGAAATAGACCCAAGTCAAAGAATGGCCGATGTTGATCGGTCCAATAACAACTATTCAATGAATTAATGACTCTAAGGTGTCTGAGCTTTCAAAGAGATTACCCGAGTTGAATTTAAGGGGTCATTGGTGAAAAGAGTTATATTTTTAAATTGACGTCCTTTTCTATTGAGTGGATTGAATTTAATCATCAAAACCGTACTATCTCCTCCGGGAATATACTCTTTTTTCAAATCCCATTCAACACAATCACAATTAGATTTTATCATCCTGATGTTGAGTACATCAACTCCTCTATTGAACAAATTTAGTGTATAAAATTTGGGTTGATCAGCTGATGATCTACCAAAATCTATATTTTCATCAGATAATTCCAGTTTAGGATAACTCACTGAATCCTCCCTATATGCTGATCTAACCTCAAAATATTCTTCAATCGTAGCTACCACACTGATTCGCTTTAGGGGCATCTTGACATCTGTCGTTATTATATCTAAACCATCTCTAAGAAAACCCAAATCTGCTCTACGAACAGGGTCATAATTTAGACGAAGAGTCCCTATAGATTTGGGAGGCAAGGTATCGGGCATTATCCTCAATTGAATGAAGTCTGGGATCCTAGATGAATCCATCAAAAAGGTCATCGCACTGTCTGAATTATTATAAATTTTAAAATCTTTTTTAACTCTCTTATGATGCCATATAGAACCCATATTAAATAGTTTGTAAGGCAAAAAAAGATTTCCATAATGAGCTGGAAATATTGATATTATATCTTTTATACTATTGATGACATAACCAGTAATTTGTAAAGTAGTACTGATATTCTCACCGCTAATCACGTGAATGAGCTTATGAAAAGCACCTGATCTATTTGACGCATTAAAGCTTATGATGATTGAATCAGATGCATTTGGAGCTATTTTTTCTCGATTATAAGCCGTTACCACGCAATCGCAGGAAGCCTTTACTGAGGTGATCTCAACACTATCTATGCCCTCATTTAGAAAGGTAAAAGTATGTCTGACCTCTTCATTTTCAATGAGTTCTCCGAAACGATGAACTGTTCCCTGAAATTTAAGACTTGACTGGCCATAGCCAAAAAATGACAGAACTATAAAAACAATAGAAAGATGCCTCATGATATCCCCGCAATATTACATGAAAACTCACAATTATAGTCGTTAATAATTGATTTCTCAACCAGGAATTATAGGTTTGTATGAAAAAAGAAAAATGGCCAGAATATTAACCGGAATTCAGAGTTCTGGAAAACCACATTTAGGTAATCTATTAGGTGCCATACTCCCTGCCATTGCACTTAGCAAGAAAGAGCAAAACGACTCCTATTTTTTTATTGCCGACCTTCATTCGCTCACCACTATCAAAGATCCTGAATTGCGAAAAGAAAATGTAAGATCAGTAGCTGCTGCATGGATTGCTTGTGGTTTTGATATTGAAAAAAATACGTTTTACCGACAGTCAAAAGTACCCGAAGTTTGTGAATTAGCTTGGATTCTTAATTGCTTTACTCCTTTTCCTATGTTGGCCAATGCCCACTCTTTCAAAGATAAATCTGATAAGCTCAGTGATGTGAATGCGGGTTTGTTTGTTTATCCTGTCCTCATGGCTGCAGATATCTTGTTATATGATGCTGATATTGTTCCGGTGGGTAAAGATCAAAAGCAGCATTTAGAAATGACCCGCGATTTAGGCCTTACGTTCAATCGAAAATTTGGTGATACTTTTGTTATTCCAGAACCTCAGATCAATAATCAAATGGAGATCGTTCCTGGGATTGATGGTAAAAAAATGAGTAAATCTTATGGAAATATGCTTGATATTTTTCAACCCAATAAAAAACTCAGAAAAAATATCATGACCATTCAAACGGACAGTTTAGCCCTACAAGCGCCCAAAAATCCTGCGACCTGTAATGTCTTTAAACTCTATGAATTACTTGGGTCTGATGAGGAAATTGAAGCCTTGCGCAAGTCTTATTTAGGTGGTAATTATGGTTATGGCAATGCCAAGCAAGAATTATTTGAACTTATTCTCAAAAAATTTGATAAAGAAAGAAGTACTTATGATAAACTCATATCTGATCCTGAATCATTAGAGAATATGCTGTGTGAAGGCGAAAAAAAGGCCTCTAAAATCGCCCAATCCGTATTGGCTCGAGTAAAGAATAAAATAGGTTTTTAATAAATAAGAGCTGATCTGATCCTTTTTAAAACGCGTTACTTTAATAAAAATAGTATAAATGAATTTCAAAAAAAAAGCCCAATCTTGGTTGAACTCAAGTGAATTAAGTGATGATGCCCGTCAGCAAATTGAGCTCTTAAAAAAAGACCCCATTGCCTTTGAGGATGCCTTTTATAAGGATCTAGTTTTCGGAACAGGTGGCTTAAGAGGCCTTATGGGTATAGGATCCAATAGAATCAATGAATATACGGTAGCCATGGCGACTCAAGGATTTGCCAATTATCTAAAAGAAGCCTTTCCAAATCAACAAATAAAAGTAGCCATTGCTCATGATAGCAGGAATAATACTGAATTATATACCCGTATTACGGCTGAGGTTTTCAGTGCCAATGAGATTCTTGTCTACCTCTTTAAAGAGCTTCGTCCTACACCCACCCTTTCTTTTGCCATAAGAACCCTCCAATGTCATGGAGGCGTCGTCTTGACCGCTTCTCATAATCCCAAAGAGTACAATGGCTATAAGGCGTATTGGAATGACGGAGCGCAATTAATCGCACCTCATGATGACCATGTTATCAATAATGTTAAACTAATTAAATCCATTGATGAAGTAAAATTTGATAAAAAGAGTGAACTTATTAAATACTTGGACGATAACATCGATCACCAATACCTAAACATGGTCGCATCGCTGAGTCTGCGCTCCCCTCAAAAGAACAGAGCAAGTGAACTGAAAATTGTTTTTTCGCCTATTCATGGAACGGGGATTACTTTGGTTCCGTCGGCTTTGGAAAAATTTGGGTTTGAAAATATCACTATTGTTTCAGAACAGTCCCAACCAGATGGCGACTTTCCTACCGTTATATACCCTAATCCAGAGGAAGCAGAAGCTCTAGAGATCGCTCTTAAAACTGCTAAAAATATCGATGCCGACCTCGTCTTGGCAACAGATCCAGATGCAGATAGAGTCGGGATTGCTGCCAAAAATTTAAACCACGAGTTTGAACTGCTCAATGGGAATCAAACCGCTGCACTACTCATATATTATTTACTCACACAGTGGAAAGAAAAAGGACAGCTAAAAGGACAGGAATACATTGTAAAAACCATCGTTACAACAGAACTCATTAGCGCCATTGCCGCATATTTTAATGTGACCTGCTTGGATACATTAACGGGTTTTAAATATATCGCCGAAAAAATTCGTCAACTTGAAAGTTCGCAAACTTTTATCGGTGGTGGAGAGGAGAGTTATGGTTACCTGATAGGAGACCAAGTACGCGATAAAGATGCCGTAATGTCCTGCGCGATAATTTCTGAACTAACCGCTTGGGCTAAAGATCAAGACAAAACCCTATTCGATGTCTTACTGGACATCTGGATCGAATTTGGTCTCTATCACGAAGGGCTTATCTCAATTACCAAAAAAGGTAAAGCCGGTGCTCAAGAAATTCAACAGATCATGAAAACCCTAAGGAATACCCCTCCCATCTTCTTAAATGATACTTTAGTAACTGATATTATTGACTATTCAAACCTTACACATTTAGAAACCAAAACAAAAATAATCCTCCCTTTAGACTCACATAAATCTAATGTTTTGCAGTTTATTACAGAAGATGGATCAAGAATATCGATAAGACCCTCGGGCACCGAACCTAAAATAAAAATCTATTTTTCAGTATATTCTTCATTGCAAAGCAAAAGCGAATTGAAAGAAAAAAAGAATCAACTTGATACCCTAATCTCAAAACTTTCAAAATCATTGTTGAAGCATTTCTAATCACTTTGGGTGCTCTAACGCTTATTTTTTGAACATCAATGCTTATTTTCACCTTAGGAAATTAAACAAATAGAAAAAGAGCTTTTAACGAACAAGGCTTAAGCATGATGATATTTTTCAATATTATTTTAATTGTCATTGGATTTGCATTGCTCATAAAAGGAGCTGAATTTCTAATAGATGGTGACTCATCGCTGGTCTCATTTTCGGTGGCCAGCTCATTGTTGAGAATGCCGCCATAATAGCTAAAGATTTTGATGTAAGTCAAAAATTAATCGGTCTCACTATTCTCGCAGCGGGAATTTCTTTGCCCGAGCTAGCCACTTCAGCGGTCGCCGCTTTCAAGAAAAAATCTGATCTCGCTGTTGACAATATCATTAGCTCCAATATCTTTAATGTACTTCTGGTTTTAGGTATAACAACTTTCATGCACGCCCCATTAGGTTACAACGTACAGCTCAATCTGGATTTATATATCTGTATGGGAGGTACTTTATTACTTTTCTTTTTTATGTACAGCTTCGGTAAATACAAATTGTATAGAATAGAAGGTGTCTTTTATCTTCTCGACTTTTTGGGCTACTTTATATTTATTCTTTTTAGGCAATAAATATTTGCTTAAAAAATAAATTGAATAAGCTTTCGAGATCAAAATAAAACAGATGTCATCAATCAATAGATGATGCTTGACAAAAAGAGTTCTTTATCAAAAAAAATCCCTCTTTGAGTAATCTTTAAATATTTTGATTTTTATAGGTCCAGACAGGTAATAATAGATAATAACTGATTGACCTAACTATTTATTACAAACTTATCAAACAGACATCAAATGTTTGAAATGCTTTATCAACTAAAAAGTAGGCAAAATAAAGTCCAAAAAAATGATTAAAATCTCTTTAAAATTCTACTTAAAGGATGCTGCTACACAACAATACTTTACATGGGAAATAAAAGTTATCTGTTACCGATAACCTTTGTGTGATGCATTAAGAATGTCCGTTGGTATAAACGGTATTTTTAATTCCTATTAATACACTGTCGTGGTCAATTATTCTTTCTTTGCTTACCCCGAACCAGTATTCTATCAAAGAATCAAAAGCAAAAATTAAAGTGATAACCTAGAGGCATATGAATATATCTGTAGATAAATAAAAATATTCTTTTTTAACGAAATTAATCAACTTTTTTCTTGCTTACTAATACTTGGAAATGAACAGAAAAGTGCCTATTTTTGCATTAAAAGGGGATTATACATATACATGCAACCATCATCAATCAATTATTACGATCCGACCCAAACTAAAAGTTGGAAAGAACTAGATCAGCATTTTAACGAAATCAAATGTCAATCTCTTATTGATCTTTTTAAGGAAGAACCCAATCGTTTGGCACATCTTTCATTTGATGAGGGAAATTTTTATTTTGACTTTTCAAAGAACCATCTAACTAAAAAAACTTTATACTTATTTGCATCACTAGCCAATGAAATGGGTTTAAGCGAAGCAAAAAAAGCTCTATTTCAAGGTCAAAGAATCAATAAGACCGAAAATCGTTCGGTCTTGCATACCGCCCTAAGAAACCCTGCTGATAAACCCATTATCGTTGAAGGTGAAAACATAATGCCGCTTGTATCTACAGAATTACAAAAGATGAAGGATTTCAGTGGCCAACTTCATCAGGGTGAACATCTAGGTTATACCTCAAAAAAAATACAAAATATCGTCAATATTGGTATTGGGGGCTCTGATTTAGGGCCGAATATGGTCTGCGAAGCCCTCAAGCCTTATTGGATAAAGGGTATACAAACGTATTTTGTTTCTAATGTTGATGCCAGTCATATAGATCCTTTGCTTCAAAAATTAGATCCTGCTACCACCCTATTTATCATAGCTTCGAAAACATTTACTACTCAGGAGACCATGACTAATGCCATGACTGCTAGAAATTGGTTCATTGAACGTGCATCAGAACAAGAAATTAAAAAACATTTTGTTGCCGTATCCACCAATGAAGAGAAAGTCCGTGAATTTGGAATTGACCTTCAAAACATGTTCAAGTTTTGGGATTGGGTAGGTGGTCGATACTCCCTTTGGTCATCGATTGGACTGAGTATTGTCTGTACAGTAGGTTATGATAATTTTTCAAAACTACTGAAAGGTGCCCAGGAAATGGATGACCATTTTATGCAGGCTCCTTTCGAAATGAATGCGCCTACCCTTATGGCGTTTATTGGCGTTTGGTACAATAATTTCTTTAAAACACAAACCCAAGCCATATTGCCTTATGACCAAAGATTGTCCTATTTTTCAAAATATCTTCAACAAGCCGATATGGAAAGTAACGGTAAGTCTACAGATCGAAATGGTAATCAGGTGAAATATGAAACTGGTCAAATAATTTGGGGAGAACCAGGAACTAATGGTCAACATGCTTTCTATCAGCTAATACATCAAGGAACCAAAATGATTCCTTGTGATTTTATTGCTGCTGCACTACCTACCCATGATAAAACAGATCATCATGACAAATTAATGGCCAATTTTATCGCACAAACCGAAGCATTAATGAAAGGGAAGAATGCCGTAGAGGTCAAGTTAGAGCTTGAGCAACAAGGGATGAGTCCTGAAGAAATCAAAGCCTTACTCCCCTTCAAGGTATTTGATGGGAACAGACCAACAAGTACCCTCTTAATGGATAAATTATCTCCTGAAAATCTCGGAAGTCTCATTGCTCTTTATGAACATAAAGTATTTGTGCAAGGATTCATATGGAACGTTTTTAGTTTTGATCAATGGGGTGTGGAACTGGGTAAGCAACTGGCTGGCAATATCTTGGATGAAATTAAAACAGGTGATATACATCAGTCTCACGATGACTCAACTCGAAAAATGATTCGAAAATACTTGTCACACCAAGGATCTTAATTGATACAAAAGGATATTGGCCGTCATGGCTACATTTAATGATTCTGCACTTCCATATTTTTTTATGGTCAAACGATTTTTGATCAGTGCTTGAATGGCGGGGCTTATGCCATGAGATTCATTCCCCAAAATAAACCCGCATTTATTACAGTTTTTAAAGGTATCTAAAGGTTTTCCATCTAAATCTAAACCATATAGATCACCCCTAAAGTGGTTTAAATAATCATTTAAATCAACGTATAATACGGCGACCCGTGTGAAAGAACCCATTGATGCTGCTAATGTTTTTGGATTATGGAAATCTGCACAATTTTTACTGCAAACCAGATGCTTAAATCCAAACCAATCAAGGGCTCTGATAATGGTCCCTAAATTTCCTGGATCCCCTATACCATCTAAAATAATGGTTTGTCGCTCATTCAAAAATTGATCTGGATCAACTTCTATACACTTCGTTACTGCCAAGCAGGCATTGTTGGTATTAAAGGTTCCCATATTCGATAATTCTTCTGGAGAAATAAGCTTACAACCATAATTATTAAATAAATTTGCATGTGTTTTTGTGCAATAAAGTTCTAAAACATCATGTTTCGACTTTAATAATTCTTGTACATTCTTAAGTCCTTCAACGATAAACTTATTCTCTTTTAGCCTATTCTTTTTAAGTTTGAGTGACTTAACAAATTTGATATCAGATTTAGTTGCTACTTTATTCATATTTTGAGACCTATTCTTCTGTATATATCTTTAGTCCTATCCCTATCTTCTTGCATAGGGTATCGCTTCTTGCCTGAAGGGGAAAAATTACTTGTCAAAGATCCGAAAATAATTGGACTTTCATCTAATCAAGAAAAAGAGATCGAGAACTTCGTTATTCAAAAAGCAAATAAAAGACTGACTGGCCTACTCCCGGTTGCCTATCTCGCATATATTTACGAGCTGGGTGCTCTTAAATATGACACTGCCCTTTATAGTGATGCAATAAGAATCCTAGATGCTAATGATGATCTTGAAATGGGTAAAATCAATACTCCTCGAAAAATTAAACGTCTTCAAAAAAAGAAGAATAGAAAAAAAGATAAAATCAATACTCAGTTAACACAAGGAAATTACTTTATGCGATTGGGGGAACCCTTAGCCATATACGATAAAGAAAAACATACTAAGTCTATAGATAAAATTACACTTTACCTATCTTCAATAGGCTACTTCAACAACTCTATAAACCTTACAGAAAAAATAAGAAATAAAAAAATAAAGCTCGACTATGAAATCAAATTGTGGAACCAATATTTCATTGACTCCATAAGATATGACATCGATGATAAACGTATAAAAGAGCTCTTAGAAGAAGATCAAGCAATCGCTTTTTTAATAAAAGGAACTCCATATGATCAGCAAAATATCAATAAAGAACGAACACGTATATATGATTTTTTATCTGATCATGGCTATTATAAATTTGAAAGAAAATACATAACTTTTGATCTAGACACTACACTCATTAAAAAAAATAGTCTTTGGGTGACGGTAAAACTTTCTTCTCCACCACAACAAGACCATCACAAAGAATATACTATAAAAGCTGTTAATTTTTATTCATCAAAAAATACAGGATACAAAAAAAAGAATAAATTAATAGAAGATCAAAAGGTGCATTTTGATCAAAACAGTGATGGATACAATAAAAAAATATTGAGTAGAAATATTTCAATTAAACAAGATCATACATACAGTAAGTCGGAAACGCTAACAACCCAGCAGCGTTTGAATCTGCTAGATACCTATAAATTCATTAATATTAATTACGATACTATAGATCAAAATAATTTGATCGCTCAAATTTTTTCAAGTCCGATGGATAAATATCAAACCAGTAACGAAATCGGATTTTTACAAGATGACTTCTCACAAGTTTTACCAGGACCTTTCGTTAATCTTGGGATTAAAAAAAGAAATGCATTTGGTAATTTTGAAATGGCAGAATTAAATTTAAATTTTTCACTTTTAGGCATCTCAAATATTGATTCCAGAGATCAACCTTATTCGCTTTTTGAGTATGGAGGAAGATTGGCCTTTACGTTCCATCATTTTTTATTTCCATTATCCGAAAATTTTATAAAAAAAACCAATGAATTGAATCCACGTACCAGACTCTCTTTCTATTACAGTTATGAAGATCGTACCAAAGAATACGAACGAAATCAAATTTTTACTGATTTCTCCTACCTGTGGTCTAAAAAGAAGGAAAAGCAGTTCATATTTACTCCTTTTGGAATTAGTTATACTGAAATTCGTCAGATAGACCCTTCATTTCAGGCTTTTTTAAATGCACAAGATACCTTGGGCAATCGTTCATTATCTGCTGCTTTTAAACCCTCACTGACTACCATAAATTCTTTCGAAGCCATCTTCAATCAAAATAATTATGGTAGTTTGTCCTCACATTCGAGTTTTTTGAGATTATTGACTGAATCGGGTGGTCTTTATGTCAATGCTTTTGAGAACTTACTTCCAGATTCAGATTTTACTTTATTTCAATGGTTAAAATTTAATATTGATTTCAGGTCTCATCTGGTTTCTGAAAAAGGTCAAATTGCTTTTAAAATCAATTTAGGTGCTGCTTATGCTTATGGAGATGCCCAAGCACTTCCTTATGAACGTAGATTTTATGCCGGTGGTAGCAATAGTATCCGTGCTTGGCCTGTAAGAAGACTTGGCCCAGGTGCCTACGGTGAGACGACCTCTTTAGGAAATAGGGCTTTTGATGAAGTCACTCAAATAAGCTATCAAAGAGAACAAGGGGGAGATCTAATAATAGAAGCCGCTATAGAATACCGAAATAAACTAACAAATAACTTAAATTATGCTTTTTTTGCAGATATGGGGAATATTTGGTTGCTCAATAGCAATCAATCGTTCAAAGATTATGAGGGAGATGATGGGAAGTTTCGTTTTGACTCCTTTTACAAAGAACTGGCCGTGGGCATCGGTTTAGGACTCAGATATGACTTTTCCTTTATGATATTAAGATTAGATGGTGCCATCCAGGTTGTGGATCCTGGACAGCCCATAGGCCAAAGATATATTTTAAACGAACTCTTATCTCAAAATGGATTTTTCAGAAATAAATCTAACATAAATATTGGTATTGGATTACCTTTTTAAGATGAAAACAGAGATCAGTACCAAATTCAAAAAACTTCAAGATCAGATTTGCTTAGGATTAGAGAAAATCAATACTTCCTCCAAATTTTCTGAAGATTTGTGGGAGCGACCCGGTGGTGGTGGTGGTCGCAGTCGTACCCTCGCTAAAGGTAAAGTCATCCAAAAGGGAGGTGTGAACTTTTCCGAAGTAAGTGGACCGACGCCAAAGTCTCTTTTAAAATCTCTAGTTCTTCCACCATCAGATTTTTATGCTACCGGTGTTTCTATTGTCATTCACCCTGTAAATCCATGGGTGCCTATCATACATATGAATATAAGATATTTTGAGATGTCTGATGGTACTTATTGGTTTGGAGGAGGTATTGATCTTACGCCACATTATGTGATTGAATCAGATGCTATTTTTTTTCACAAACAACTTAAAGAAATTTGTGATCAATATGATTCCGGCTATTATGCTCAATTTAAAAAATGGGCTGATGACTACTTTTTCATAAAGCACAGAAATGAAACCCGTGGGATCGGCGGAATCTTTTTTGACCGTCTATCCTCCCAAGAGGCCAATGAAAAAGAACAACTTTGGCAATTTATCCTGAATTTGGGTAATGGATTTTTACCCATTTATACCGAATTAATATCACGAAATAGAGATCGCCCCTTTACTATAGAACAGCAAGATTGGCAGTATCTGAGAAGAGGCAGATACGTGGAATTTAACCTTGTTTTAGATAAAGGCACGAAATTCGGATTAGATACTGATGGGAGGACGGAATCCATCTTGATGAGCCTCCCTCCTTTTGCCAGCTGGGAATATAACCATCAACCAGAAAAAGAAAGTCCTGAAGCAAGAACATTGGCCTATCTCGTCAAAGATATTGATTGGATAAATAATGATTGAATTCATCAAATCCATAGATCTTATATTGTTAGACCTGATCAATGGTACAGGAAGACCCATTCTTGATCCCATCATGATTTTTCTGTCGGCTAAATTCGTTTGGATTCCTTTATATCTATATCTTATCTTCTTGCTTTATGCGCAGTATGGTAAACGTTTTTGGATCCCCTTACTCTTTATCCTGATCAGCTTAATTTTGTCAGATCAGTTTACTTCTTCGTTTATGAAGCCCTATTTTCAACGCTTGAGACCTTGCCTAGATCAGAGTCTTGCCATCGTTGTGGAAGTGGTGAAAGGTTGTGGTGGTAAATACGGATTTGCTTCTTCGCATGCCGCTAATACGATGGGACTCGCTGTTTTTTACCTTATGCTTTTGAAAAAAAAGAAGGAAATACTGGCTTATGCTATTTTCAATTGGGCCCTAATGGTTGGTTATTCACGTGCCTACCTAGGGGTACATTACCCTGGTGATGTCATTGTGGGTTTTTTGGTAGGTGGCTTTTTTGGGTATTTATGCTATCAATTACATATCCTAGTAATCAAGAAACTAGGAAATTTTCTTACTTAAGATTTTTTCAACATACTTCCCTATAATATCAAATTCAATATTGACCCTATCCCCTCCTTTGAGAACCCCTAGATTGGTATGCTCGTAGGTATAGGGAATGATCGCTACCTGAAATTGGTTTTCCGATACATTAAAACAAGTAAGACTGATTCCATTTATCGTCACACTCCCTTTTTCAACCATAAGATTATTAGGGTCATCGAATATGAAAGTAAAAAGCCAACTCCCCTGCGCATCTTCAATTGAGAGAATGCAAGCGGTCTTATCTACATGACCTTGTACCACATGACCATCAAATCTCCCATTAGCAATCATGCATCTTTCTAAATTAACTGAATCGCCGATATTTAGTGTTTCAAGATTAGTTTTTTGCATGGATTCGTCAACGACGGTAACCCAATGCTTGTCGCCCTCCACAGACGTGACCGTCAAGCATACCCCATTGTGCGCAATGCTTTGATCTACCTTAAGCCCCGAACTAAGCGTCGAGCTTATACAAAAGTTAAAATTACGATCTTTTTTAACAATTTCAGAAACTTTACCCTGAACCTCTACTATTCCTGTAAACATGTTGTAAAATTATGGATAATTAGTTTTGATTTGCAATGATATGAATAATTTGAAAGATAGCTACAAAGCTAAAGGTTTGAGAAGACAACTAATCAAGGAAATTGAAGGAAAAGGAATAAAATCTACAAGGGTACTCACAGCTATTGGAAAAATGCCTCGACATGTCTTCTTTGACTCTGTTTTTCTTGAGCATGCTTATGAGGATAAGGCCTTTCCTATTGGTGAAAAACAAACCATCAGTCAACCCTACACCGTAGCTTTTCAAACCGAACTACTCAATGTTTCAAAAGGCGATAAAATTTTGGAAATTGGTACTGGTTCAGGCTATCAAGCGGCTATCTTATTAGAATTAGGTGCAGAAGTCTTTACCATAGAATATAATCAAAAGTTATTTCAAAAAACAATGGATTTTTTACCTAAACTGGGTTATAAGCCTCATTTCTTTCAAGGAGATGGCTCCCTGGGCTTACCCAAACATGCTCCATATGACAGTATTGTAGTAACGGCAGGTGCGCCTAATATCCCAGAGACCCTCATCAAACAATTGAAAATAGGCGGTGTTTTGGTGATCCCTGTTGGCGATCAGAAACAGCAAAAAATGATCGCCCTAAAAAAGTTATCAAAAAACAAAGCCTCAATAAAAGAATTCAGCCGTTTTAGCTTCGTACCTTTACTAGGTATAGATGGATGGTAAAAAAAATGAAGAAAACCTGTAAGGAATCAAAAGTCACTATGACTGAATTGATCCTGCCCAATGACACAAATAATCTCAATAATCTTTTTGGTGGAAGATTGATGCATTGGATGGATATAGCGGCCGCAGTCTCTGCGCAGCGGCATAGCAATAACGTCGTGGTAACCGCATCTGTTGATAATATTTCGTTTTCACAACCCATCAACATCGGTAACGTAATTACCATCAAAGCTTTCGTGGTTCGTACCTTTACTACCTCGATGGAAGTTTTCATCAAAGTCATCGCTGAAGACATTCCAAATGCAAAAAAAATTCAAACGCATACTGCTTTTTTTACTTTTGTCGCTGTTGATAATAAGGGGAATCCATTGAAAATTCCTGAAGTAGTACCTGAATCACTCTTCGAAAAAGAGCTTTACAAAGGTGCCTTAAGAAGAAGGCAACTGCGTTTAGTGCTTGCCAAAAGGATGGAGCCTAAAAATGCTCTTGAATTAAAATCTTTATTCATCGACTCATAAAAAATAAAATATGGAAACTTTTGGAATGACTTTTGGCTTGAGGACTATGGGTGTCAATTATGAGTTAAAAAAACGTAGAGGAATTAAAAAAAAGAGCTAAAAAATAGGAGACTGCCAAAATCTGAAGAAGAAGAGCTCCAATAAATTATTAACTTAAAATCTATGGATTGCCTATAATCCAATTAAGTATTACCAAAAAAAATGAAACCTCATCTGATTTACAACTTCCTCAATCTGCTATAATCCATTGTTAGGGAAGCGTCTTGACTAGATTGATCTATTCTTATTTCTCTTGTAAGCCGGCCTAGTTGAAAAAAATATCGTTAGAGTTATTGAAAAATACCTTAATTAAGAAAAAATGAGATTATAAATAAAATCAGCATTACTGTCGTAATATTGATCTTAGCGGTTCTTGACTATTTCTATTATGCCTTGATCATCAATCCAAAAAGCCCTCAAGGGATCGCAGTATTTGATAAAGATGATTTAAAGATGGAGATCACCTACTACCGGTCTTACAAAAAAGGGCGCCTTATATTCGGACATGAATCCTAAGGAGCCCTTTTGCCTTATGGAAAATATTGATGCCTAGGAGCTAATTTAGCAACAAATTGAAGTCAATCAAGCAATCACATTTTTAGGTGTCGATTTAGATGCTGGCGGTTATCGGTTTTATGCCTATCCACAAGAAAATTATTGGGAATTAATTGTTCATACTGATCCTTTCGGATCGAGTGCACAAGAACCTAATCTAGCAGGAATCATTGCCCGGATTAATCTTGAAAAAAGTAGCCTAAATGAAATCGTTGAACAGTTTAATATAGACTTTGAAACATCCCCTAAAAAATTCTTTTGCATATACGATCGGATACAACTGAAATCAACATTCTAATCTATTGATTCGTAGGTTGATTCGCTTTATTAAAATCTTTTTGACGGTAAGTCTTGCTTTTGCTAAAGCCGTCATTGGCATCTATTACTCATATGATGCCATTCGTCAGCAGACCAACGTGATGGACATCGAGGAATATAAACCCATCTCTAGTTTAAAAGTACCTGAAAATACCATTACGCATTCAAAATATCCATTTGTTGATGTTTATGATCACCAATTTGACATGCATGTCAAGGATTTATCTAAAACTTGTCCATGAAATGGATGCACTGAATATGGCTTTTATAGTGAACTTAAGTGGCTTTCCAGGCTTGTATTTGAAGAAATCCTTAGCAAACATCCAAGACAACGCACCTATCCGCATCGACTTATTTTTAAATATTGATTTTGAATTGATCGATGATGCTGATTTTACTGAACAAAATGAAAAATTAATAGCTGATGCGGTTGCTCAAGGAGTTATAGGTCTGAAAGTATACAAGTCGCTGGGATTAACAGAAAAAGACCGTGATGGAAATCGTATCGCCATTGACGATCCGCGCCTAGATCCCATATGAGCAACTTTTGGAAAACATAAAATTCCTGTGCTCATTCATTCCGCCGAACCGTCCTCCTTTTGGGACCCTAACGACGAATTCAACTGACATTGGCTGGAATTATGCCAAAAACCAGGACGTTGCAGTGACCCAGAGAAAGTACCCTCTTTTGAATCTATATTGGCCAAACAACATATTTTTTCAAAAAACATTCAAATACTACCTTCATCAATATCTATTTGGGTTGGATGGGAAAAGACCTGGATCTATTGGGTGAGCATTTGGATCTATATCCTAATGTGATGACGGAAATCGGGGCAGTACTTACTGAATTGGGACGACAACCCAAAAGAGCTCGACAATTTTTTGTACCGTATCAAGATCGCATATTGTTTGGAAAAGATAGTTACAAGGTTAATGAATATAAAACTATTTTCGGATGTTGGAAACAGAAGATGAATACTTTGATTATTATCGAAAGCGTGATGCCCACTGGAAAATATATGGTCTAGGACTGCCCGATACGGTACTTCAAAAACATTATCACCAAAATGCTTTAGCCTTATTCCCATCGATAGAAGAGTAGCGATTTATTGAAAAAAAAGAATAAAGAATGGAGTGGTCTAAATTTTTCGATGGGTAAAAATTGTATGGGAGTCTCTGTTTCTGCAGTTGAAATATTGATTTGTATCTTTTAGTGTGGTTTTGAATGAAATCTATTCATGAGCTTTAATAGTCATTACAAATTCATTTATAAAATCAATTTAAGACAAAAGTCATAAATTAATGATTGTATCTAGCTGTTCCTTTTTAGGATTTCATCATCAACAGCCTTATATTGAAAGTTAGAATAGACTTTGTCAAATACTTGAATGATTGACGGCAAAAAAATAATGGAAATAACAATAAAAAACCTTCATCTCATCCTCACGGAGGAATTGTATAAAGTTGATAAAATAGATAAAATAGGAGCTACGAATCAAACAAAACCTCCCGAACCTAGCCAATCTATAGAACTTCCGCTTGAGACAAAAGAGGTGACTCGATCACCCGGTCTACAGGTCATTACCGAACCACTCACGGATACTTCTAGAACCACGCTGACCAAACTACTCAAAGCTATACACCAAGACATCGAGACCACTTCAGTGATTGAATCGTGGCAGGGTGCGATCCTTTTTGAAAAAACTATCATTTTTGGCCATCAAAATGAAAAAATTAAGCTAAATACCCTTCAAGAAAAGGAATCTCACCAAATTTTACACACTTACAACATTCCTTTTTTAGACAACCATAAGGAAGCTAAAATTAACCTTTGGCTGATTCTCAAAGCCTGGTTTAATGCTTAATCAAAAAGTTCTTTAAGCTTGGCTTCCAAGGTAGGACCTCTTAGTCCTTTGGCCACAATGTTTCCTTCCGGATCGATTAAGAAAGTTTGAGGTATGGAACTTACTTGATAATCTTTTACGGCTTTAGTATTGAAATAACTTAAATCTGAAACATGAATCCACTCCAAGCCATCGTCGGCTATCGCTTTCCTCCAAGCACGATCTGCTCGGTCCAATGAAACCCCTAAAATCTCAAAATTTTCATTTCGATATTTATTGTAAAGCCTTACCACATTTGGATTTTCTTGACGACAAGGTCTACACCATGCTGCCCAAAAATCAATCAATACATAATTGCCTTGCAATGAACTCAGATTAAACATAGATCCCGAGATGTCGGGTAAACTGATTTCAGGTGCCGGTCCGCCGATGGCGAGACTTCTCAAAGTATTGACCTTTGACATAAGATCTGAGGTAAAGATATGATCAGGTAGTGCCTTCTTATAAATAGTGGCCAAGCTGTCCACAAAACCAAAATTGCTCTCTATATCAATATAATTCAATCCGTAAATACCTGCCAATTGAGGACTAGCATCTCGTATTTGATCCATGAGATGATCATCATGGCGCTTGTTTAGGTAATTAAATTGGTTGACTACCGCATTAAAAGTATTTATATCCCCTTGTGATCTCGCTTGCATGGCTTCTTGATTGAGCAACTGCATATCGCTCTGCTTCTTCCGTACTGTACTGTCCATAGCAATCATCAATGAAGTCTGTATAGACCCTTCGGCTTCGACGGGAGCAGCGGATTTGATCGAGGTCCTGATGACGACTTCTTTTTTATCTTGAGGCCCTACTATCAAATTGATGTTTTTTCTTCCAAACACGTCCAAACGATAAAATTCAGAAGGTTCAGGTTCAATAAAAAAAACAGCCGTTCCTGAAGACAGCTCAGCAGAATCAATTGATACCAAGCCAATTTCTTGTACTTGCTGTAACCAAACCCACTCTCCAGTGATGTCGTCATCCAAGATAAGACTTACTTTTAACAATGATGATTCAGGACTGCAGCCTGATCCTAAGGCAAGCGTAATAATTACTAAGAAATACTTTATCATTTTATCTTATCTATAGTTCCTTTAATCATTTCATTAACTTTCTGAGGGTCTATTCTACCAACCGCTTTTTTCATGATCAAACCCATGAACATCCCTATAACGCCTTTTTTTCCATTATGGTATTCTTTAACTTTAATTGGATAAGCTGCTAAAACATCTTCTATTAGCTGTTGCATTTCAGAAAAATCATCTAGTTGAGCCAGACCCAAAGTTGCAATGGATTTGCTCACTTCAATCTGTGGATGATTCAAAATATACTTAAAAGCTTGTTGTGTGGCATCTGAATGGCTGATCTCTTTTTCCTGAACCGCATGGATCAAGTCTGCTAATTTTGAGGGGGTCAAATTCAAGGTGTCTATACCCATTTCATTTTCATTCAAATAAGATTTCACAGGGCCCATGATCCAATTTGATATGAGCTTATAATGCTTACAAAAACTTGCCGTTTTGAAAAAATACGCTGCGGTCGAACGATCATCGCTCAATAAGTTGGCATCATAATTGGGCAAGCCATAATCCTCAATCAATTTCTTTTTAACCTGGGCTGGTAAGATTGGAAGCGACTTTTTTACAGATTCGTACCATTCATCACTGATCACAATCGGACTGATATCGGGCTCCGGGAAGTATCTGTAATCATTCAATACTTCCTTGTTACGCATACCTGAAGTAGTATTGCTCTCAGGGTTATACGTTCGTGTCTCAGAAATAATGGTTTTTCCGGCAACCGTCATTTTTGTTTGACGCTCAATCTCATGATCGATGGCCTTGCGGACATTCTTGATTGAATTCATGTTTTTGACTTCTACTTTGCTCCCTAGAGGAGCTCCGGGTGGTCTCACAGAAATATTGGCATCGCAGCGCAAGGATCCTCGCTCCATATTCCCATCGCTGATGCCCAAATACCTTACTAATTTTCTGAGTTCAATTAAACACAAGCCGGCCTGCTCGGAAGAGGTAATAACAGGCTCCGTCACAATCTCTAACAAAGGAACCCCTGACCTATTGAGATCTACATTGGTAAAATCTGCATTCTGAACATGTATGGATTTCCCTGCGTCTTCTTCCAAATGAATTTTGATCAGCTCAATATCAAAATGCGGAAAATCATCACTCCTGATTTTTACAATACCCCCCATACATATGGGTGTGGCATCTTGAGTAATTTGATAACCTTTGGGAAGGTCGGGGTAAAAATAGTTTTTGCGATCAAAAATTAAATTTCTGTTAATCCTACCTCCCAAAGCAAGTCCCAATTTCATACCCATGTCAATGACCTCTTTGGAAACCATCGGCAAGGTGCCGGGGTGTGCTAGGGTAATGGCACCAACGTCTGAATTGGGATAATTTCCAAAATCATTGTGATCGTAAGAAAATATTTTACTTTTCGTATTCAATTGGACATGTACTTCCAGTCCTATTACTGTTTCTAAAATAGTCAATGTGCTTAAATTTTTTCTTTCAATATTTGATTTCCTATCTCCAAAGCTACGGTCAGACCTTCTGTATTTTTACCTCCAGCCGTTGCATAAAAGTCTTGTCCACCCCCACCACCTTGGATAGACTTAGCCATCTGCTTGATCAATATTGAGGCATTCAGATCATTCTGCTGAACCAATTCTTCTTGAATCATTAGGGTTAAAAGAGGCTTCCCTTTCACGTTGGCTCCAATCAATAAAATCAAAGAATCTATCTCTTTTTTGAGATCAAAAGCAATTTCTTTGACGGAAGCAGCATCAGGGAATGCACCTTCAAAACTAATGATGTTTACGCCCTTGTAGACTTCGACAGCTTCCATCATCGTCTTTTTCAACTCTTTTGTTTTGGCTTTATTAAAAGCCTCAATTTGCTTGATCAAGTCATTTTTCTCATTGAATAACAATTGTAAAGCCTTTAAAGTATCCTTAGGGTACTTTAGGGTTTGCTCGATTTGGTCTAGCAATCCTATTTTTTGCCACAAAAAAGATTCTGCCATATCGGCCGTAATGGCCTCAATCCTTCTTATACCCGTCGATATGGAACTTTCAGATGTGATTTTAAACATACCTATGTGGCCGGTAGACTTAACATGAGTGCCTCCGCACAACTCTACTGAATAAGGGGCATCGAAAAGAATCATGCGTACATGGTCTCCATATTTCTCTCCAAATAGGGCCATAGCTCCTTCCTCCTTAGCCCTTTCAATCGGAACCGATCTGTGCTCCATCAAAGAAATATTCTTTCGGATTTTTTGATTAACCTGCTGCTCAACGGCCAACAGTTCTTCAGCACTCAATTTAGTAAAATGCGAAAAGTCAAAACGTAAAGATTGATCATTTACTAAAGATCCTCTTTGTTGTACGTGATTTCCCAATACCTCTCTTAAAGTCGCATGGAGTAAGTGGGTAGCTGTATGATTGTTCTCAATTAAACTACGTTTTTCTTGATTGACCTCTGCTCTAAAAATTCCTTCCAAGCTTTTTGGAAGCCTTTTGGCCTTATGAATGAACAAATCATTCTCCTTTTTGGTATCTATGATATCAATTGTTTCATCAATCCCTATCAGTTGACCTGAATCACCGATTTGACCCCCACTTTCGGCATAAAACGGAGTCGTACTTAGCACCAACTGGTAGAATACCGTATCTTTTTGCTTTATTTCACGCCAACGAATGATTTGGGTATCAGTCACCAGTAGATCATACCCTACAAATTCAGAAGCAACAGATGTCTCATGTACCAAATTCCAATCGCCCATATCCTGAATAGCTGCATTTTTGGATCGGCTCTTTTGCTTGCCCATTTCCTTTTCAAATCCTGATAGATCTACAGAAAGACCATTCTCTTTGGCAATCAATGCCGTCAAATCAATGGGAAAACCATAGGTATCATACAACTCAAAGGCATCCGCCCCAGCGATCTGTTCTTTGACCTTCTTTTTTAGCATACTAAATCTAGCGAGACCCTTCTCAAGGGTACGCAAAAACGCTATTTCTTCTTCTTTGACCACCTTTGCGAGGAATTTCTCTTGCGCTTCTAGTTCCGGGAAGGTTTCGGAGAATTGATGAGATAATATAGGTAGCAATTCAAATAAAAAGGGCTCATTGAATTTTAAAAATGTATAGCCATATCTCACGGCCCTTCTCAAGATTCTCCTGATTACATAGCCTGCCTTAGTATTGCTAGGTAGTTGGCCATCTCCAATGGTAAATGCGATTGCACGAATGTGATCTGAAATCACACGGATAGCCACATCAGTAGCGTCATCAGCTCCATATTGGACTTGGGCACGTTGGGCTACTGCTTGAATCAAGGGTTGAAATACATCTGTATCATAATTGGATTGCTTTCCCTGTAAGGCCATGGCCAAACGTTCAAAACCCATACCCGTATCTACATGCTTTTCTGGAAGATTTTGCAAAGCTCCAGAGGTCAAACGATTAAATTCAACAAAAACGATATTCCAAATCTCTACTACTTGAGGGTGGTCTTTATTTACCAAGCTAGCCCCTGGGATCAATTTCAACTCCTTTTCATCACGTAAGTCTACATGTATTTCTGAACAGGGGCCGCAAGGTCCTACTTCACCCATTTCCCAAAAATTATCTTTCTTGTTACCATTGATGATCCGATCTTCAGGTATATGAGTCCGCCAAAAATCTCTCGCCTCTGTGTCCGTCTCAAGTTGCTCCTTTTCATCCCCCTCAAAGACGGTTACGTACAAACGCTCCTCAGACAGTCCAAACTCTTTGGTCAATAAATCCCATGACCACGCGATGGCTTCCTTTTTAAAGTAATCGCCAAAAGACCAATTACCCAACATTTCAAACATAGTATGATGATAGGTATCAAAACCAACTTCTTCAAGATCATTGTGCTTCCCAGACACACGCAAGCATTTTTGGGTATCTACCACGCGTTTTTGGTTAACTCTCTTATTTCCCAAAAAGTAATCTTTGAACTGATTCATACCTGCATTTGTAAACATGAGGGTAGGGTCATTTTTTACTACAATAGGTGCAGAAGGTACCCATTGATGTGATTTTGCTTTGAAATATTCAAAAAATTTCTTTCGTATTAACTTAGACTCCATATTGGGTAAAATTCTTAATTTTAATCCTAATTTGCTATTATTTCTTTAAAACTATAAGTTTGCAATTGTTTAAAGAGATCAGTTTAATTTTTATTGCCTTGCACTGCAAAATTACTTTTATAAAAATCAATGGCAAGAATAAAGTATTATTACGACACTGAATCCTGTAGATACGAAAGAATTCGTACCTCTAAATGGGATATATTCATCAACTTCCTTGCTTTTTTGACTGTAGCAACGGTCATCGCGACCGGTTTGGTCTTTGGATACATGGTGTATTTTGAATCTCCCGAGGAATTGCAGTTAAGAAAAGAAAATCAAGAATTGCTCATGTACTACAACCTCATGGGCAAAGATATGGAAAGTATTTCTCAGGTACTGCAGAGTATGCAAGAGCGAGACGACGATATCTATCGAGTGATCTTTGGCGTAAATCCTCTTGCTGATGAAATTAGGACGGGAGGTACTGGAGGAGCCCACAAATATAGGGCGCTAATGGAAAAAGGTCTATCACGAGAAGAGCTCATCGTAAATGACCTTCAAAAAATTGACGCACTAAAAAAGCAGATGTACATACAAACCAAGTCTTATGATGAAATCGTTGAATTGGCCAAAAATAAAGAAGATTTTTTAGCGGCACTTCCGGCCATTCAACCCGTATCAAATAACGATCTTAAACGTCTTTCTTCAGGTTTTGGATATCGAATCGATCCTTATTTAAAAACCAGACGAAAGCATCCAGGAGTTGATTTCTCTTTGGAGGTGGGCAATCCCGTGCGTGCCACCGGAGACGGCAAAGTCAAATTTACTAAAAGTTCACTGAGTGGATACGGAAAACAAGTACATATTGACCACGGTTTTGGTTATGAAACGAAATATGGACATTTAGACAAAATATTAGTAAAAAAAGGTCAAAGGCTCAAACGAGGAGATCTCGTTGGCTACTCTGGACATTCGGGCAAATCTACGGCACCCCATTTACATTATGAGGTTATCAAAAATGGTGTAAAAGTAAATCCAATTCATTATTTTAGCCGTGATTTATCAGCTGAAGAATATGAAGAAATACTCAGATTAGCGTCGATTGAAAATCAAGCTATGGGTTCCTACTGATTGGAATATAGATGACCTTTGTATCCTAACCCACAATAAAATACTTCATGCCTTCATCAAAGCCTTTCCGGCTTCCACTCTGTGGGTGAGTGCTTCTCTGAGTTTTCCTAAAGATCAAAAGTTTACTGAACATAGGGCATAGACTCGCGATATAATCAAACTTGGTAATTGGAATGATTATCATTCAGGAAAAATCTCACTATATCTCTTTGATTATAGAAGTAAAAGCTTAACTCGTCTACGTACGTAATTTGATAATGTAGGCCAGCCTCTGCTCTCAAATCAATCTTCAGATAGCATATACCTTGTGGGCTGAATAGATTCTATACTGATTACTTTCGGTAGCTTGGAAGGGACATTCTTGTTAAGAAAAGAACCTTAATTTATTTATGATTTTAGCTATTCCCTAATTGATGCGGGCGCAGATATATTGATCGGACATAGTCCACATCTAGTCAGAGGGATTGAAGCCTACAAAAGCAGCATCATCGCCTTCAATCTTGGGATTTTTTTGACCTATGGCGAATTCAATTTAAATGGCTTGAATGCGCTAACCCCACTATTGGAACTTAATATGAGTATTGATGGTTGAGGATAAAATAACGAATTTATTTTTTTACAAACCTATGACGTTCAGCCGAGGATAGATGAAGAAAATAAAGCAGCTTTATGTACGAAGGAAATAAGTAAAATTTATTTTTCAAAAAAGTGCATAATCATTAATGATTTTAGGGGAATTAATTACCTTAACATAAAAATAGAGTAAGTGCCCTACAAAGAGAAAGAGATAGAGAAAAAATATTTTACCATCGGTGAAGTTGCTAGAAGCCTCAAGGTGGCAACCTCTCTTATTCGATTTTGGGAAAGTGAATTTGATATTATCAAACCGAAAAAAAATCGGAAAGGAAACCGACAATTTACCCGTGAGGATATCAAAAACATCAAGCTGATTTATCATCTTGTAAAAGAAAAAGGTTTTACATTGCAAGGCGCACGAGATTTCATTGCCCAAGGGACCGAGAGTATTCAGGATAAACTAGAACTCATCAAGTCACTACAGAGTGTTCGTGATTTCCTGATCAAATTGAAAAATGAGTTACCAAAAACTTAATTTTTTAATAGATTTCACTTAATGCTTCAAAGTACAGGCTCATGCCTTTTTATAGTCGATTTACATAGTCTTCAATTAGATGGGAAAATAACAATTTCCACAATTACATTAACTCCAAAAGTTTTCCAATACAGCTAACCATACTGAAGAGATCATATCAGCACTCTTACCCGAGCTCTCATCAAATACTCCTAAAATAAAACCAAATGCTACCAGACGACTGTAAATAGTAAAATAGAACCCACTGATGAACTGATAATAACTAAAATCACCCCTATTGATCTTCATTTGCTAGCAGGAAAAGTCAAGCTTTATAGCCATATAAATTCAGCTTAATATCTTCAAATAAGTAATTCAATACATCAATTTAAACATTCATGTAAGGTAATTGATAGGTAGAGATCTTTTGAGTAGTTTAAAGTGATGGAGGAAAGAGAGGATTGGATCTGGCTACCTAAAAATGAATACGATGAATACCCCCCTAGCACTAATTGTTCGCTTTTCCTCCTATTCCACTTTCTTTAAAACTTTCCTGAAAGTTACCCATAAAAGTCCCTTGAAATTTAAAAATAGCTTGGATTAACATCTCGATTAACTCCAAGGTCCCCTTCAATTTTTTATTGGAAATTCAAATAGTAAAAAAGGAGCTCACTAGGATTATCGCAATTAATGCTAACCCAAAGACTATTTATAACCCAATACTGGTGCCAACCAACGTTCAGCTTCTTGCTTATCCATTGCCTTCCTATTTGCATAATCATCCAGTTGGTCCTCTCCGATTTTTCCTAAACCAAAATATCGGGCCTTGGGATGCGAGAAATAAAAGCCACTGACTGACGATGCTGGATACATGGCATAGGATTCTGTCAAGGTAATCCCTGTATTTTCTTCAACTTGTAGTAATTCAAAAAGTGCTTTTTTCTCTGTATGATCAGGGCACGCGGGATAGCCTGGCGCCGGTCTGATTCCTTGATACTTTTCCTTGATCAAAGCCGAATTTTCAAAATCTTCTTGTGGTGCATAGCCCCAGTATTCTTTTCTTACCTTCTTGTGCATTAATTCAGCAAAGGCTTCAGCCAGTCGATCGGCAATCGCTTTTACCATGATGACATTGTAGTCATCATGATCTGCTTCAAAATCAGCTATTAATTTTTCAATACCTATCCCTGCCGTAGTCGCAAAACCACCGATATAATCTTGTTTTTTGGAGGATTTAGGGGCAATATAATCTGCTAATGAAATATTAGGAATTTTTGATCCCTTCTTACCCTGCTGCCGAAGAAAATGAAGCCGATTTACGACGTTATTTTTGATCTCAACATCATCTTGAACTACTTGTGCTTCAAAGAAACCAATGACTGCATTGGCCTGAAGCGAGCCCTGCGCTATGATTTGATCGAGCATTACATTGGCCTCCTTGAAAAGTGTCTTTGCCTCACTTCCCACGATCGCATTTTCAAAAATTTGAGGATATTTTCCCTTCAACATCCATGTGGAGAAAAAAGGCGTCCAATCTATATATTTTCTGATTTCCTCTAATGAGTAGCTTTCAAATTTTTTAGTCCCCAAAAAAGAAGGTTTAAGTACTTCATGTTCTTGCCAATCAATCTCTACTCGATTCGATCTGGCAGCACCTATCGTGATTAATGTTTTGGCTTCTTGCCTGCTCTGATGGTCCACGGCCAATCCCTCATATTCAGACCGAATCGAAGCACTGAAATCGGCTGTATCTTCACCCAAAAGTCTGGAAGCTACGGCCACAGATTTTGAAGCATCCAGCACGTGAATCGTCGAGCCACTGTATTTAGGTGCAATTTTTACTGAAGTGTGGATTCTTGAAGTCGTAGCCCCTCCGATGAGCAACGGAATTTTCATTCCCTTACGCTCCATTTCAACTGCCACGGTCACCATCTCATCCAAAGAGGGAGTAATCAAACCGCTCAAGCCGATGATGTCTACTTGATGATTTACAGCTTCTTCTAATATTTTTTGAGCAGGAACCATCACACCCAGATCTATGATATCATAATTATTGCACCCCAGCACTACGCCTACAATGTTTTTACCAATATCATGTACATCTCCTTTGACCGTAGCTATTAATATTTTTCCCTTACTGCTGTTATTTTCTGTCTTATCAGCCTCTAAATAAGGTAAGAGATAAGCGACCGCTTTCTTCATGACCCTTGCACTTTTCACCACTTGAGGTAAGAACATTTTACCACTACCAAACAAATCCCCAACGGTATTCATGCCAGCCATCAAGGGCTGCTCTATTACATGAAGGGGTTTTGAGTATTTGAGTCGGGCTTCTTCGGTATCTTCCAATACATGATCAATGACGCCTTTGATCAAGGCATGTGCCAATCTTTCTTCTACCGTTCCTTTCCGCCACTCATCATCAACGATTTTTACTTTACCGGTACCCGTGACGCTTTCGGCAAAATCTACCAATCGCTCGGTAGCATCCTCACGCCTGTTGAGTAATACGTCTTCTACATGAAGTAATAGTTCTTTGGGAATCAAGTCATAAATCTCCACCAAGCCCGCGTTTAAAATCCCCATATCCATTCCATGGTTGATAGCATGAAATAAGAACGAGGAATGCATAGCCTCTCGAACGACATTATTGCCTCGAAATGAAAAAGAAACATTGCTTACTCCTCCACTTACTTTGGCTCCCGGTAGATGAGTTTTAATCCATTCTGTAGCCTTAAAAAAATCAATGGCGTAATTGTTGTGCGCAGGAATTCCGGTAGCTACAGGAAAAATGTTGGGATCGAATATAATATCCTGTGGTGGAAATTTGACCTGGTCTACCAAAACTCGATAAGCCCGCTCACAAATTTGAATCCGCCGATCGTAGGTATCTGCCTGACCGTCTTCATCAAAAGCCATCACGACGGTCGCAGCTCCGTATTGCTTGATCTTTCGGGCCTGATCAATGAAAATCTTTTCTCCTTCCTTGAGTGAAATAGAATTGACCACTCCCTTTCCTTGAACACATTTCAGACCTACTTCGATGATTTCCCATTTGGATGAATCTATCATGATGGGTATTCTGGCGATCTCAGGTTCAGAAGCGACCAGATTTAAAAACTTAACCATCGCCGTTTTACCATCCAACATGCCATCATCCATGTTGACATCTAAAATTTGAGCGCCTCCACGTACCTGATCCAAGGCTACTTCTATCGCCTCATCATACTTTCCCTCCTTTATCAAACGAGCAAAACGCAGGCTTCCAGTCACATTGGTACGTTCCCCTACATTGACAAAGTTAGTTTCAGTAGTAACAATTAACGGCTCAAGGCCCGATAACATTAGGGGTTTCATCTATTTGAAAAAAGGTTTATAAAAATTACATAACAACTTGCCATGAATCGTCAGATCCACCATACAACCAATCCTTAAATTTTTCTTCACCTCCACGAGTCGCCCAATCAGAATCTATGGTCAACCTCGAGCTGATGCCCCCTCTTGGATTGCAATTCATCACAATACGAAGCCGTTCAGGATCATATACCTCCATCAGGTGATCATAAAAAACATTTATTAACCGCTCATAAGAGACTACTATGTCACGTAAATGGAAGGCATATTGCTTCAAAGACTTTAACTCAATGACCTTACCTTTTGGATAAAAAGTAAGATATATATTGGCGAAATCCGGCTGTTCTTGAACACCCAAAAAGGTAAATTCAGGGATTTTTATTTTTATTTCGTAAGCCTCCTTGGTCGGATTAGGAATGGCTTTCAAAATACTTTTGTCAATGGCTTGATGTACTTTAATGGGCATATGCTATTTTTCTAGGTTTATAATTTTTAGCCAATGTGGCAATTGCTTGAATGTGATCAGGCGTCGTTCCACAACAACCACCAATGATATTGACCATATGGTCTTCTAAATAGGCGGTGATCTGATCTACCATTTCTTCAGGAGTCTCATCATATTGGCCAAACTCATTGGGCAGACCGGCATTGGGATGAGCACTGACTATGAAGTCAGATTTATCTGATAATATTTTTAAAAAAGGCCGCATCATTTCGGCACCAAAAGCACAATTTAACCCCACACTGAACAGCTCACAATGTGAAATAGAGATCAAAAAAGCTTCAGTGGTTTGACCAGAAAGTGTCCGTCCTGAAGCATCTGTAATCGTACCCGAAACCATGATCGGTGTATTGATATTGCGCTCTGCTTTGACTTCTTCAGCGGCAAAAAGTGCTGCCTTGGCATTTAGAGTATCGATGATGGTTTCAAAAAGTAGTAGATCCACTCCACCATCCAGTAAGGCCTCAATTTGATGTCGAAAGGCTAATTTCAATACGTCAAAAGTCACCGCTCTAAATCCTGGATCATTGACATCGGGCGATAACGAAGCCGTCGTATTGGTAGGGCCAATGGAACCTGCAACAAACCTGGGTTGATTACCGTCTAGTGCTGTATAATGATCCGCAGCAGCGCGGGCAACGCGGGCAGACTCATAATTGATTTTATATACCCAATCTTGCATACCATAATCCGCTTGTGCTATGGTCGTACTTGAGAAGGTATTGGTCTCTATGATATCAGCACCTACTTCTAAATAGGCTTCATGAATTGATTTGATAATGTCAGGACGGGTCAGAGACAATAAGTCATTGTTCCCTTTGAGAGAAATAGTATGTTCCTTAAGTGCCTCGTTTCTGAAATCTTCTTCCTGCAGGTCATGCCGCTGAATCATGGTGCCCATGGCACCATCGAGGATCAATATTCTTTCTTTGATAACTTCTTGAATCGTCATTTCTATATGTTGAACTATCAAGAAAGACGTTAAAACCACGTTTGTTATCTTCCTTCAACTATCTGAAGCAGGAGTTGGCACCTTTCTTTACAGGGGTTGCCAAGGTTTCAATGGGCCTTTCACCTCCACCTTTCTTGATAATATTGCAAATATATATCACCCACTGGTGAGGAAAAATTATTTTTGACTTAGATATTGGTAGACCATAGACGCACTGGCGATAAAAAGACCCCCAAGCTCTCGGGTACCCTCAATATAAGATTTTTCAGACTTCATTTTACCCACAAGATCGATTTTATCTGATGCCGATAACCAAATGATTAAATCTTGAATATAAAAGCATCCATATGCTAGCAAACTCAAGGATATGACTATATAAAACTTAAGCCAAGTCGAGGAAAGATTAAAAGGTATTGGAAAATAAGTGTTGAATATACCTAATAAGTGAACCACCGCGATAAATACGTACAAACTGACCCATAACAATGGATCAGGATCATTCAAGTTTAAGTAGGCAAAAATTAGAAAGGTCGCAGATAAAACAATACTGATCGTTATATTTTTCATGTCATAAAAAATCAAATCCTCAAAACAAACCCTGCAGGTTTTGAAAAGAAGTCGCAATGCTCTTTTCAGGATCTACCGATTGGTCTTGTTCAATGAAAAAATGTTGCATCCCAGCCACCTGAGACTGATCAAATATTTCTTGGAAATCAATCACTCCATTGCCGACCTCAGTGAAATCTCCTGCCAGGTTCATATCTTTGACATGCCATAAAGAAAAACGATTTTTGTATTTCTTAAAAAGATCTAATGCAGACGCCCCTGCTTTCAAAGTCCAATAGAGATCCAACTCAAAATCGACTGCTTCAGCATCCGTTTCCTCCAACAACAGCTCCATAGGCACAACACCATCAATACTCTCAAATTCAAAAGCATGATTATGATAGGCCATCACTTTATCTAACTGACGTAGCTCTGAACCCTTCTCATTGAGCAGTTCAATCACTTCATGATATACTTCAAGATGTCTTTCGTTCTCCTCTAAATACGGAAATACTACATACTTTTGATCTGTATCTTCCAGCATTTGAAGCACTCGACCCCAATCAGACTTTAAATCTTTAAATGAAATATGACTGCTTACCATTGTCATCCCTAAATCGGTAACGATCCCATGAAACTCAGAAGGATCCAACCCATACATTTTTCCCTCACTGTAGCCTGCTGTTTCGAGTTCCTTATAGCCTACTTTGGCGACGTACTCAAGTGTTTTACTTGGATTAACCGACATTAAATCTCGCAGTGTATACAGTTGCAAACCCGTATTTGGCTTCGCCTTAAATTCGCATCTGATCAATAATGGCAGGGTATCGAGCCCCATTACGGCCGTTATCGTAGCTTTTAAAAATGACCTTTTGTCCATTTATAAGGTCTTAATTTTGATATTTCTAAACCAAACTTCATCTCTATGATCCTGAAGGACAATGTGTCCTGATCTCCCGGTTCCAAAATCGGGCATTTCCTTAAATTTACTGTTTTTAATCCTTTCATCCCACTTCTCATCCCACATATCATATTCCAAAAGTTTGTAACCATTAAGCCAATGCTCCACATGACCCTCCTTAACAATAAGCCTGACTCTGTTCCAATCATTTGGCCCATTGGCCGTCACAAAAGCTGCAGGGATCATATCATACAAATCGCCCGCTCGATGGGCCAAATATTGGCCATCGGTATGACTCGAATTATCTAAAATTTGCATTTCAGGTCCCGTTAAATAAGCTTCTCCGTATTGATCATCCTCAATCACATTGTAAATGATGCCGCTATTACCGCATGAGGCTACTTTCCATTCGACGTAAAGTTCATAATTCTGGTAGGCTTGATCGGTAACCACAACATTATCACCCATGGGATAAACGCCATCGTCTCTATGTGCCGTGCTGGATAAATGAAGCGCCCCGTTTTGGACGTCCCATTTTTCTCCCAAAACATCAGCATTGTAATTTCGTAGTCCCGTGGTGTTCTTCCCATTAAAAAGCAATTTCCATCCTGCGGACTGTTCGGCCTCAGTCAATGCGTTATGCATCACTTGATAATCCGTACTAAAACCTGGTTGATCTTTTGGTATTTGGTTGAGCGTGTACCAAGATTCAGTCGTCCAAAGTGAATGATCAAAATCACTGATAAAAGGACGATTAATTCTGAAATAAACTACCCGATTTTCCTTAATATCTGATAATTCAACAAAGATTTTTTTCCGATCTTGCGATAGGTGAAACGCTTTCGCTTCTAAGTTCTCTAAATCCAGCTTGGGTCCCCCATACACTTCGGTAGGCTCATAACGCCATTGCTGGATCAAAAAGTCTTCAGCATTGATATTTTGCCCTTCCTTTATAGGTTCTGTAAATTCAATTTCAAAACCATCGCTTCGAGCACTTACTTTTAACATTTCAAATACAGAATTCCCATTGAAAGAAAGGCTTTGCAGTCCATAACTGAGTTTGCCTATATGGCCCCAATTTCCAGAAGAACCTACGCCCCCTACTATAAGATCGCCATTAGGTGCCCACAATATCCGATTTACTCCTGCTTCCAAACCTTGCGTAAACCTAAATAATGCTCCCTGATAAGCGCCGTTGACCTTCTCTACATAAACGCGTTTGATTCCTCCATTGGTCACTTCACCATGAATCATTTGTCCTTGGTAGGGACCTATATTTAAGCCAATAGGGGTGCTCGGAGAGTTGCCAATCTCATCTTGGGGCAGCCAAACCACAGGTAAGGTTTCTTTCAATCCGGCTGTACCTTCAAAATCAACCGACCTTGAACCATAAAATGCGCCAGGCTGCACATGCACAATTTTACTAGCAGGTAACCAATCTCCTTGATTGTCTGCGATGAATATTTCATTGTCTTTGCCAACTCCAATGCCATTGGGCGTTCTTAAACCTGTAGCGATCAACTCCACTTTTCCTGTTGATTTGTCTATTTTTAAGACTTTACCCCGATCGGGGATTTGGGGATTCGCACTTGCTCCTCCCGGCATGATGGCGGTCGCCAACGTACCATAGAAAAACCCCTCCTGGTAGACCAATCCAAAAGCAAATTCATGAAAATTGGCCGATACTTTCCAATCATTACTGACCGTTTGGTATTCATCAATTAATTCATCTCCATCGTGATCTATCAACTTGGTCAATTCTTGTTTTTGCAATACATAGATCTCCTCATCAACCACTTTCAATCCCAAGGGTTCAGCAAGCCCTGCGGCAATTCGCTTTACTTTAATTTGATCAGGCATACCCGAATCCCAATTTTCTAATATGAATACTGAACCCAAAGAGTCCCAAGTACAAAGGACCATACGCCCATCTGAAAGAAAATCAAGCCCACCTACTTTAGGTGTAAAATCACTGGGTCTTGCTTGAGATAAATCAAAAGCAGGATGTACACCGGCCAAAGGAAGTGCATCGCCAGGAATCCCTTTTTTTAACTCCCCTGGAGCAATATATGGCTTGGTTTCCAGTAACTCACTGGATTCAAAAGACACAAATTGGTCATCAAGTAGTACAAAGCTTTCCGCATTTCTATCAAACCACTGCAATGAAACCAAAGCTCCTCCACCCCCTTGATTAAACAATAATCTAATAGGGTGTTTTCCTGCTTTAAGAAATATTTCTCCATCCTTAATTTCTATTCCATGATCACCCCCGTTGTCTACAACCAACTGCTCATCTATGTAAAGTAAAGAACCGTCGTCACTTATCAGTCTAAAGTCATAGCTACCCTCTTTTTCAATGTTCAGTAGACCCTTATATTCTATGATAAAGTGTTCTTGGAAATTTAAAAAATCCTTTTCGGATAACGTATGAATTTTACTGACCTTACCCTGTAAAACGGGAATCGACATTTTGATGACTTCAAGTGGATAATCTTTCTCTAAATTTAAATATAAATGTGCCAAAAACCCTTGATCATCAGCCCCTTCATATTTTTCAGATAAATTCACTGGAATAGATTTTAAACCCAGCGTGTATTTATCAAAGGGTGTACTGAGTTTATCATCAAGACCCAAGATATAGCTTACCATAGTTTTTGCATCCTCCGGCATGATGTCAGGATGCGGAGTCATCAAAGCAACACCCCAAACCCCAGATCCACCTTTGATTATTTTTTGTGCCAATCCATCTACTGTGGCTTGATCATCATTGTATTTTTTTGCAATGGCCAGGTAAGACGGCCCCACAGTTCTTATTTTTTCATTGTGGCAGGCGGCGCAATCATTCTTTTCAATTAATAATGCCCCACTTACGACCTCAGAAGTCTCATCCGTATCACTCGTTCCCGAAAGGTTTTCGACCTCAGCATGAAAATAGGTAGTCAAGTTAATTGCTTGTTCATTAAGACTTAAAATACCATTTATCCTGCTGAATTGAAAGCCTTGTTGCTTGTAAGACTTTTGATAAATAACGGTAAAGGAACCATCCGTTTCATAATCATCTCCACTTGACAATAATCCCAATGAAGTTTTTAATTTCACCTCATAACCCGTCGTATTCTGAACTTTAAAAATTCTCTCAAGACCATGTCTTGTTCCACGGCTGACGTACCTTGGTGATTCTGAAACCTGGATTTTATCGCCTTCTGGAGTAATGAATTCATAGTTAAAAAACACCTCCTTATTTTTGATCAAATGGCCCTTATACTGGAAATCAAAATCAATCATTTCATCCGCTTGCGTTAGCATCCATTCGGATGCCCCCATCTGATAATAGGTTGCTCCTAAACTTTGAGGTTGTGGTCCATGTACGGTGGTATAAACCGCACCATCAAACAAAACGTCTCCACTCCATGCTCTGTATAAAAGCCCTGTTTGCGTGTCATAGGCTACCCATAGCTTTTCGTCAAGCGCCGCAGTAACCATTCGAGGCATTTCATCCAATACAGATCTGAAAACCCAAACATCTCGCGGGCGACTTTCTTCACTTGGCGTACTGCAGGAAATAAAAAATAAAATTGTGAGAAATGAGAATATATGCTTCATATTAATCTATTACTTTTATGTATTGAGATGAAATTCATCAAAATGACATTACTTTTTTGAATAAAAAATTGATCACTTATCTATTCCTAGAATCTTATTATTGGTCACATCATTTGCTTCTCCTCCTGCGAAATCATCAAAAGCCTTCTCCGTGACACTGATGATGTGATCCGCAATGAAATGGGCGCCTTCTTGCGCCCCTTGCTCTGGAGACTTGATACAACATTCCCATTCGAGTACCGCCCATCCCTCGAAACCGTATTGACTCAGCTTGCTGAAGATACCCGCAAAATCAACCGTACCATCACCTAAAGATCTAAATCTTCCTGGTCGATTCACCCAATCTTGATATCCTCCGTAAACTCCTGATTTACCCGTCGGATTAAACTCGGCATCCTTGACGTGAAACATTTTTATATATTCATGGTAATGATCAATATATTGGAGATAATCTAAGTTTTGTAAAACGAAATGGCTAGGATCGTACAATAAATTTACCGCAGTGTGATGATCCGTTACATCTAAAAATCTTTCAAAAGAAACGCCATCATGTAAATCTTCACCCGGATGAACTTCATAACACATATCAACACCTACCTCCTTACAGTGATCTAAAATAGGAAGCCACCTTTTGGCTAGCTCACTGAACCCTGCTTCAACCAGACCCGTGGGTCGTTGGGGCCATGGATAAATAAAAGGCCATATCAAGGCACCGGAAAAGCTGGCCATCACATTAATTTCTAGATGGTTGCTGGCCGAGGCCGCTGATTTGACTTGATCCACCGCCCAGGCAGTACGTGCTTTGGTATTTCCTTTTAGATGATCCGGAGCAAACGTATCAAACATGATGTCGTAAGCAGGGTGCACCGCCACCAACTGACCCTGAAGATGAGTTGATAACTCGGTTAGCTCTAAACCTGCCTCATTCACTACGCCTTTGATCTCATCACAATAGGTTTTGCTTTCGCCAGCTAAGGTAATATCAATCAATCGCTGATCCCAAGCAGGAATTTGAACGCCTTTGTATCCCAAAGAGGCTACCCATTCGCATATACTCTTAAGATTATTATAAGGTTCAATATCATCCAAAAACTGTGCTAAAAAAATAGCAGGACCTTTTATCGTTTTCATATTCAAGTGAAGGTTTAGTGTAAAATTAAGCTTTATCTTTGATTTTGGTCCAAATATTTCCATTGGTGGATGAAGCTACCACCGCAGCTACGAGGGACATTCCCTTGAAACCATCATCAATATCCGGATAAGTCACGCTCGAAGCAGGGGATGAATGGACTTTGAATTGTCGTACATGATCCGAGAAATTTCTATAGATGTTAGCAAAAGCTTCGATATATCCCTCAGGATGACCAGAAGGCGTTCTCATATTCAAATGTGTTTCTTCGTGCAAATAAGAATGGTCTACCCCAGTCCTGTAGATTTGTGTTGGCGCTCCCTGTTTTTTTACAAGAAGCGTATTGTGATCAGTATTGCTCCATTCTAATGCGCCCGCTTCCCCATAGATTCGAAATTTAAGATTGTTCTCATCGCCATGTGCAACTTGTGAGGCCGAAATCACCCCCTGAGCCTGTTGCTCCATTCTAAACAAGACATCGGCATCATCATCCAAGGTTCTTCCAGGTACAAAAGCATTGAGTTCGGCCAATACTTCAGTTATTTTTGATCCAGAAACATATTCAGCTAAATGCCCGCAATGGGTCCCTATGTCTCCAAAACAATTACTAATACCAGCTTTTTGGGGATCTGAACGCCATGTGGCCTGCTTTTGACCTGTGTCTTCCAACTTATCCGATAACCATCCTTGCGGGTATTCTACCATTACCTTTCGAACCTTACCTATTTCTCCATTCTTCACCATGGCCTTTGCTTGAATCAACATGGGATAGTAGGCATACGTATAAGTTAGTCCAAAGGGTAAGCCAGTCGTTTTGACTTTGCTTCTAAGTTGCTTTGCTTCGTCCATCGTAAAGCACAACGGCTTGTCTATGATAACAGGAAAACCATGATCTAAAGCCGACATTGCCGGAGCAAAATGCATATTATTTTGCGTAACAATAGAAGCAAAATCCATTCGCTCCTCCTCAGACAGGCGCGCTTCGGACGCCATCATTTCATCAAATGTTCTGTACAACCTGTCTTCATTGAGAAAAATTTCCTTACCAAAGGCAAAAGATTTATCTGAATCTGAACTAAAGACGCCACAAACCAATTCAATTTGACCATCGAGTTGCGCTGCCATTCGATGAATTCCTCCGATAAATGCACCTCTTCCACCACCTACCATTCCCATTTTAAGTTTTCTATCTGTTGTCATGAATAATTATTTTAACTGACCTTTACCCATACTTGTCCTTGGCTACTTGATGACAATACCGCTTCGATAAACGACATTCCCCTTACCCCATCATGGACCGTGGGGAAAGCACCCGCCCTATTGGGTCTCCCCTGAATGGCCGCTGCTACGCCGTTATAAATATTCCCCATGGCATCAAATAGACCTTCAGGGTGACCTGGAGCAATTTTAGTGCTCTCCAAGGCAAACTCACTATTGTATGGATTGCCCGGTTTATAAATTTGAGTGGGGGCGCCTTCAATCAAATGTTTTAAATACATGGGATGTTCTTGCTCCCATTTCAATCCTCCTTGATCCCCATATATTGCAATAGAAAAATTATTTTCTTCGCCTGTTGCGATTTGACTGGCTGTGATGACGCCTCGTGACCCATTATTCATTCTTAGGAGTATGGTACCGTCTACATCTAATTCATTTTCGGGATAAAGGGTATCCAAATCAGCCAATACTTTATCGATCTCTAATCCCGTAGTATACTCAATCAAATTAAAGGCATGAACCCCAATATCGCCCATACAACAGCTTAGGCCAGACATTTTTGGATTCAATCTCCAGACCTTTTTCCTTTCCTCTTCTTGGTGAATGGATGGATTAATCCAACCTTGATAATATTGTGCATCTACTTTCTGGACCCTCCCAATCTTGCCTTGAGCAATCATTGACTTCATTTGACGAATCATCGGATAACCCGTATAGGTATGGCTAAGACCAAAAACCACCTCTTTCTCTTGTACTAATTTTTCTAATAACCGTGCTTCGTCTGCCGTGACCGTGACAGGCTTTTCGCAGATGACATTAAAACCAGCACTCACCAGCTTCTTTGCCATCTCAAAATGCAGAAAATTGGGAGTTAAGATGGACACTACTTGAATGCGCTCCTCTTCGGCAAGGGCCAACTCTTTCTCAATGAATATCTCTAATGATGGATAGGATCTCGCAGCATCTAACTCTAGTTGTGCTGCAAATTGATTTCCTTCATCAAAATTAATATCAAATACTCCTCCGGTCAAAACATAATTTTCACCCATGTAAGCAGCCACTCGGTGTACAATCCCAATAAAGGAACTTAAACCGCCTCCTATGAGGCCCAATCTTATCTTACCACGCATATTTTTTATAATAAACCCTGTTTTTTAGACTAATCTTTTCAAGATATTGTCGTAATTAAGGAGTTTTTTTAAATAGAAAAAATGAGAGTATCATTTTATTGATGCCATTCAAAAAATAATTACTCAAAAAATTTCAGTGCTTGAATATCAAATAAAAATATTTATGCTGTATTTGCCTAACTTTATTTAAGAAAAAAAAATAAATATTTCTCAAAAATGATGTTTTTTTAGACGCTGCATTTAAATTACTATAAAAATGCCGCATATCATTAGAATTAAAGGAAGTGATCTAAAGTTATTTATTTAAAGTAATGACCGCTCAAAAAATTAAGATTGGCGAATTTGTCTGAATGATTCAAATTGCAATATGAAAAAAATAATGATTGCTTTCCTACTCGTTGTCCCCTACTTGGTTTCAGGTCAAGAAAAATCTGATGAGGTCATGATTGCCTCCATTTATGATGAGATCTTGTCCAATAGCCCCATATACGAAAACTTGAGGGTACTTTGTAAAGATGTTGGCCATCGACTTAGTGGATCAACAGGTGCCGCGGCAGCCGTCGAATATACCCGTCAATTAATGAATGCGTATGACTTTGATACCGTATACCTGCAGCCTGTAATGGTGCCTAACTGGAAGCGAGGCCCTCTTGAAATTCTAAAAATAACAAACTCAAAAAAAAGAGGAATTATAGATTTAAATGCCTTAGCTCTTGGTAATTCTGTTGGGACTGGACCTCAAGGAATTTTAGCTGAAATCATTGAATTGAAAGGTCTCTCTGAAATCCAAGAACGCAAAAATGAACTAGCAGGTAAAATTGTTTTTTTTAACGGGCCCATGAATCCAACTCTATTAGAAACTTTTTCGGCCTATGGGGCGGCTGTTTCTCAAAGATCTTCAGGGGCCGCTAGAACGGCTCCTTATGGGGCCAAAGCTATCATTGTACGCTCGATGACCCAAAGTTTAGATGACGTACCTCACACAGGTTCCTTGCGTTATCAAACAGACATAAAGGCCATTCCAGCAATGGCCATAAGCACCAAAGATGCTGATTTATTGAGTCAATTATTGAAAGACCAAGCCGACCTCCATATTTATATGGAAAATTATGCAGAAATGCTTCCTGAAGCTCAATCGTTTAACGTTATTGGTCAGCTAACAGGCACTTTATTTCCCGACGAATATATTGCCGTTGGCGGACATTTAGATTCATGGGATGTAGGTGAAGGGGCTCATGACGATGGCAGTGGATGTATGCAAGGCATCGAAGTACTCAGGGTTTTCAAATCTCTAAACATCAAACCCAAAAGAACCTTACGAGCAGTTATGTGGATGAATGAAGAAAATGGAAGCAAAGGAGGAAAAGCTTATGCCAACTTGAGTGAAATGCGAAAGGAACATCATATAGCGGCCATAGAATCTGACCGAGGCGGATTTGTGCCTAGGGGTTTCACCAGTACAGGAAGTGCAAAACAAAAACAACAACTTTCAAAATGGAAGATCTTATTTGAGCCGTATGGATTGCATGATTTTGATCGTACAGGCGGTGGTGCTGATATCGGACCCCTATCAAAGCAAGGGACTTTTCTAATTGGATTACTCCCTGATGGCCAACGTTATTTCCGTTATCATCACACTGAAAAGGATGTCTTCGAAGCCGTTGATCGTCGCGAGCTAGAGTTAGGTGCGGCCTCCATGGCCAGTCTCGTTTATCTATTGGATCAATACGGTGTTAAGAACTAAACTAAAGTCATTAGGCTTTTACGCTCAAATAATTAGAATCTAGGTCATCATCGAGGCGAGAATACCGAATGGGTTTTTATTTTTTTATCAACACTATGAGATACCTTAAATATAATTATTGAAAAAAGAGTCCTACTATGGATCTGAAAATTAAAAATCATTGAAATTAAAATACGCCTTGCTTCTTGTCAGCACTTCCCTTTTGAATCTGTTTAGCTGCCAAAAAAATGAGATAGATGAAATCGAAATTATAGCCTCAACTACCTTAGAAATGGTGATGCTCAATGAAGACTTATCTTACCAAGTCACTGATACAGAAATAGGCATCATCCGTTTTACACAAAAAGAAGGTGTGGTCTCCGTAGACTTAGAGGTTACTAATTTTCCCGAAGGTCAATTGTCTTATTATCATGCCATTCACATACACAACGGAACTTGTGAATCACCCTCATCACATTGGAATCTGGGTAAAGATTTAGATTACAATTTTTGTAACGTGCTCAGCATGGATGAAGTATGGGCCAAACCCAAGGCGGGTGATCTAGGTAATGTCTATATCAATGAAGCAGGAGTGGGAGATTTTAGTTTACAGACAGATCTCTATACCATTGGATCAAATGACGCTTCAGACATTGTTGGAAAGATTATTTATATGCATGAAGTAGCCGAAAATTTTAAACAAGAATGTTTTGAAGATCACAACCATGACCACAATAACAAAAAAATAGCTTGTGGTACGATTGAACTTATGAACTAAGATGAAAAAATTACTTAAGTATGCCTTCACTTTATTTTCATCAGGGACCTTACTTTTTTTCTACTTAGTGGGAAAAATCACAGATAAATCTATGAATAAGGTTAAGGTTTTGGACCATTATGAGCCTTCTCAGCATGCCTTACAATTACACAGTGACTTAACCATTGCAGATCTCCATGCTGACAATTTATTGTGGGACAGAGACCTCACCTCAGCGACTACACACGGCATGGTCGACCTTCCCAAGTTAATCTCGGGAAATTATACCCTTCAAGTATTCGATGCGGTCATAAAATCTCCCCGAAACCTTAATTATCTTTCTAATTCGGCCGATACTGATAACCTTACCTTATTAGCAGCTGCCAATAGATGGCCGTTCAAAACTTGGTTCAGCCTCTATGCTCGTGCCTTACATCAAAGTGAATTACTTAAAACAGCTGTTCAAAACTCATCACAGCTAGAATTTATTCAAACACAAGATGACCTAAACTATTTTTTAAGGCTTCGGAAAAATAATAGTTATAAAATCGGTGCCATTTTATCAATAGAAGGCTTACATGCTCTTGAGGGGAATTTTCTGAATTTAGATGGCCTTTATGATGCGGGTTTTAGGATCATGGGACTCGTTCATTTTTTTGATAATGAAATAGGCGGTTCTTCAGCGGGTGAATCAAAACAAGGGCTGACAGATTTCGGAAAACGCATCATTCATGAAATAGAAAAAAAAGAAATCATCATCGATCTCGCTCATGCCTCTCCCAAATTAATAGAAGAGGTCCTTGAGATCGTCAAAAGACCCGTAATCGTCTCTCATACTGGAGTCAATGGCATCTTTGATAGTCCTCGGAATCTATCCGATGCCGATTTGCGGGCAATCGCTAAAAATGGAGGTCTGATAGGTATCGGATTCTGGGAGGAGGCCGTAGGGTCTATTCACCCGACTTCCATCGCTGCCGCCATAAGATATACAAGTGATTTAATAGGTGTAGATCATGTTGCATTAGGCTCAGATTTTGACGGTGCGGTTACTACCAGCTTTGATGCCTCAAACATTATTTTACTTACTGAAGCCCTCATTCAAGAAGATTTTTCCGATATAGAAATTAAAAAAATTATGGGAGGTAATCAAATTAAATTTTTAAGGCATAATTTACCAAAAAAATAAAAGTATATGAAAAAAATCAATGTGGTTGTATTCTTGATAATTAATTTTTTTAGCTGTAACAAGCCTAAGGTCACTGCTCCTCAAGAAATTAAAGGTGCTCTTGGAGAAAAAGCCATGGTGGCTACTACCCATCCTCTGGCTACTGCTGTTGGATTAGAAATCATGAAGAAAGGTGGTAATGCCATCGATGCAGCTATTGGCATTCAATTCGCATTGAGTGTAGTCTATCCACAAGCTGGAAACATTGGTGGAGGTGGCTTCGCGGTAATCCGGTTGGCAAATGGAAAAGTATCAACCTTAGATTTTCGCGAAAAAGCACCTCAGTTAGCCGAAAAAAATATGTACCTCAGCCCAGATGGTAAAGTGGTTCAAACAAAAATCAGATTGGGTCATCTCGCTTCAGGCGTTCCAGGATCGGTAGCGGGAATGTGGGAATTACATCAAAAGCATGGTCATCTCCCTTGGTCTGACTTAATCAATCCAGCTATTAATTTAGCCTACAGCGGTCATCTATTGACAGAAAGAATAGCTAAGAGTCTTAATGAGAATCAAAATAATTTTAGAGAAGCCAATCGATACCTGCCTTGGGTCCTCAAGGAGAAAGGTTGGAATAAAGGAGATACCTCTGTTCAAAAGCAATTGGCTTCTACCCTTTCTTTTATTCAAAAAAAAGGTCGCGATGGTTTTTATAAGGGTATTGTAGCGGATCAATTAGTTAAAGAAATGATGCTTGGCCAAGGTATTATTTCTGCAGCCGATCTGATCAATTATCAACCCGTCTGGCGAGATCCCATCAAGGGAACTTATAAAGGACACACCATCTATTCAATGGCACCTCCATCTAGTGGTGGGATCGCTCTGATTCAATTACTGAAGGGCTCAGAGTACTTAAATTTTGAAAGAATGAAATTCAACAGTGCGGAAATGTTACATTATAAAACAGAAGTAGAACGGAGAGTTTATGCCGACCGGGCTATTCATTTGGGTGATCCTGATTATTATGAGGTCCCCACAGAGGCGCTCATTAACGACAATTACAATGAAAAAAGATTTTCAAATATTAAGAAGCATAAAAAAACACCTAGTTCAAAGGTGATGGAAGGAGATGTTGCCCCTCATGAAAGTCCTGAAACGACCCATTTCTCCGTTGTTGATCCTGCCGGTAATGCCGTTGCCTTAACCACAACGCTTAATGGGAGTTATGGTTCTTCCGTTATGGTGAAAGGTGCAGGTTTTTTCTTAAATAACGAAATGGATGATTTTAGTGCCAAGCCAGGTGTTCCCAATATATACGGTCTCATTGGTTCTGAAGCCAATGCCATTGCTCCAGGAAAACGAATGCTCAGCAGCATGACGCCCACCATCGTAGAAAAGGAAGGTGCCTTGTTTTTAGTTACTGGTTCGCCCGGTGGGGCCACTATCATTACTACGGTTTTTCAAAGTATCATCAATGTTATTGATTTTGATATGGGTCTTCAGGAAGCCATTAATGCAAAAAAAACCCATAGTCAGTGGCTGCCTGACATCCTTTTCATTGAAAATGGGGGAATCTCCTCTGAAGTTCAATTAGATTTAGAGAAACGTGGGCATTCGATTAGTTTTAAAGAAAGCCCAAGCAAAATTAATGCGATATTGGTCCTTGAAGATGGTAGCCTGGAGGGGGGTGCTGATTACTTACGAAGTGATAGCTATGCCGAAGGATTTTAATTCTCTATTACCAGAAATTCCACTCTGCGATTGAGCCTTCGAGCGGCCTCTGATGAGTCTTTAGCTAGGGGTTGGCTTCCTCCCAGTCCCTTACCGCTTAATCGATTAGGTGATATTCCAGCTTGGATAAGATATTTTTCAACCACCTCTACTCTGTCTTCTGACAAGGTCTGATTAAGTGCCGGATTACCTAAATTATCTGTGTGTCCTCTTAACTCAATTTTAAGTGATGCGTTTGATTTAAGTACGTTGACCAAAAGATCCAACGAACGTGTGCTTCCCTCAATCATCTTATCGGATCCTTTGTAAAACAAAACTTCTTTAAGCTTGATCTTTTTTCCTATGTTGAGCGGTTCTACAAAAACTTTTATGGTATCCTGATTACTCCACTCAGTTGAAGGCAATAAGAGCGAAGCACTCATAAAACCGTCTATGTTTATGGATAACTCCAAATCCGGAAATCTCGCTGCTTTCCAAATGAATGGATTTTCCACTCTTAAACTCAAAGAATCTGTTTTAATATCAAATACACCTTCTACCATTTTTTCATTTTCAGCGTTAAGCACTAAAACAATCTTTTGATTTAATGAGGTCACAGGAAGTCGAGGACGTACCAAGGTATCTTTCACATATTTTAAGTCTGAATCAATACATATACGCCTAATATCTCCATATCCATCACTTTTGGTATTGGAAGTATAGTAGGCGACAGCAGCTACCTCCGAAAAGCTAAAAGACTTTTCAGCACCCGACGTATTGATTTTAGATCCTAAATTGACCGGATCAGACCATTTTTGCCATGTATCATCCAACCGTTTGGCATAATAAATATCAAAACTTCCCGATCCTTCTCTACCATTAGTTGCAAAAAATAAGGTCTCGTTGTCATGGGCTAAAAAAGGTGTCACTTCTTGCGCCCTCGTATTGATCCCATATCCTAAAGTCATTGGGGGACTCCAATTTCCGTTTTCCTGAAGATGAGAAATATACAGATCTTCAACTCCCATAGTTACATTGGCTTCCATGGACATCACCATATGTTTACCATCTCTGGAAAAAGCCGCACTGAAATAAGCTGATTTATTATTGAAATATTTAATCTCAAATTTCATAAAATTATCTAGGTCACCGTCTTGCCAATCCGCTATCATCAGTTGAGTTTCGTAACCAGCACCTTGTTTTGTCAAAGAGGCATAGACAAAAGATTGATTTTGATTTAAAAATCCAACTGCCCTATGAATGGATTCTGAATCAAGATCCAGTCTTTTACTTGAGCCCTCTTCAGATAGCCAAATATCTGTCGGCATAAAGCTTGAACTAGATATTGCTCTATTGTGCGTTTTTGAATAAATGAGTAAATAAGGGTTTTTAGATAATAAAAGGGCGCTTTCATCCGAAGCAGAATTGAGCTCAGGTATCGGTTCAGATTCACCATTAAATACAATCGTCTGATTTTGTGCTATCAAAAATGGTGTATTTATAAAACCAATCAAGAAAATAATTAAATTTAAATGCCTATCTAAAAATTCTTTCATAATGCTCAATAACCTTTTATCCTATCCACCAAAATTTCAGGCAATTCCCCTATTATTACGCGCTTATGGGACGTGATAATTTGGGGCACAGCCTCATTGATTTTTGTAACTACAGCAATGTGAGGAGTTATCATTATTTTGGGGTGGTCCCAAAGAAAACTTTGCTTCGGAAGGGGCTCTTCAGGAAATACATCTAAAAATGCACCAGACAATTGCTCATTTTCAATGGCTTCCATAATGTCATCATTAACTTGATGATGTCCTCTTGCGACGTTAATTAAATAAGTCCCTTTATTAAGTTTATCAAACAATTTTTTAGATAAAATGCCCCGTGTTGATTCCGTTGCAGGGAGCATAACGACTAAAATATTGATTTTACTGAGAAATAGATCCAGTTCAGCATTGAGATAACTCACTACATGAGGAATATTTTTTCTCGATTGACTTAATCCAAATACTTTGAATCCCAGATAATTCAGCTTTTCAGCTAGGTCAGCGCCTAAAGCACCCAGCCCCATGATTCCTACATTCATTTCTCGCTCAGGATTAGGCTCTTGATCCCAAACCTTATTTGATTGGTCTATCAAATACTTATCAAATTGCCGTTGATGATGTAAAATAGCTCCAATACAAAAATTGGACATCGGGCCACTCAGTCCTTCACCGATGATCCGAGTGATCGATACCTGTCGAGGAATATCCGGATCATTCATGATGTGATCGACCCCCGCACCTAAAGAAGCAATCAATTTTAAATTAGGGAGTAGCTTGAAAAGTCCCGGTCTATGATTCCATACCACCGCCGTAGTGATTTTTTCAAGGTCTACCACATCATCATAACAATAGATCTCCAATTGATCATCATAAGATTTGAATGCCTTTAACCAAGGATTTAAATTTTTTGAGACCGAATCAATTAATATGGCCATTATATATTTTTAAGTACTTCAATAAGTCCAAATATAATTCATGAATCTAGCGTATATGGAGGGATATGCTATTTATATTTATAATTTATTCTAGGATCTGAATTTAATTAGATAACAAGTACCGGCTCGCTCAAACTAAATCTACTTTAAATAAGGGATTAAGCATTTACATTAAATAAATTCCATTAATTTTGACCAGTTAATAAATCGTTTTTAAAATATTGAACAAATAAAAAACACTATGTATAAATTCATAACCTACAGCTTGATGATGCTCTTCATATTCACTGTGCAAGCACAAATTAATCTACCTGCTGGAAGTTCTGCAGCATCAGTTACGACAACGGTTGGTCTAACCGAGGTCTCCATATCCTATTTTAGACCTAAAATGAAAGGAAGAAAAATATTCGGTATTGATAGAGGTGCTTTACTTGAATATGGAGTTATGTGGCGCACAGGCGCTAATTCTGGAACAACCCTTACCTTAAGCACTCCGGCTAAAATAGGAGGCGTTGAGGTCCCTGCAGGCACTTACCTAATTATAACGACTCCGGGTGATAATCAATTTGATTTCATGCTTTATGGAGATCCTAGCATTGGATCAAACTTTTCTAAAATCAAAGCAGATCAAATTTTGGTCAACATGAAAGTGGATAATCTTAAATCCTCAACCATGATTGAGACCCTCACTTTCCAAATATCTGACCTATCGGCAGATAATACTAAGGCTAATATTCATTTTCAATGGGCTGATGCTTCTTGGAAAGTGCCCATGGAAGTCAGTTTTGATGAAATAGTTATGAAAGAAATTGCCAGCAAAACAAAGGTCAATTTATCAAACTATATGGCTGCTGCCAGTTATTATCTTGAAACAGGAAAAGATCTTAATCAGGCCTTGTCATGGGCCCAGCGTTTTCTTGCTGTTGAAAATAATCGCAGATACTTCTACCTCAGCAGGTTGGCCAAAATCCAAGCGGGTCTAGGCATGAAAAAAGAAGCCATCAAGACCTCAGAAGAATCCCTTGAAAAAGCAAAAACTGCGGGTGACGGCGCTTATATCAAAAGCAACGAAGCCTTCATTAAAGAATTGAAAAAGAAATAAGGTCAAACTTTAGTGTTAAAAAGGCAGATTCCAAGCATTCAAGCTTGAAAATCGCCTTTTTTTGAGTTTTTACTTCTAATTCATAGCCCTAGGTTTTTCTTGCATAAAGCTAAATAGCCAAGCCAATACAACCGTCAGAAGAACCCCAATGGCATTATACCATAAATAACCAATCGAAAAGTAACCATTCACGTTTAGGAAATGACAAACAATCACCACAGATTCTGCCATTATTGCAGCGATAAAGACTGAATTTCCTTGGACACGTTTGATAAAAAATGCGACAAGAAAAATACCTAAAATGGTTCCATAGAAAACAGAGCCAATAATATTTACGGTCTCTATTAGGTTTTCAGAATCACTCGCAATAAAGGCAAACATGATCGCCAAAACACCCCATATAAAAGTGATCCATTTGGATGCCATCAGATAGTTTTTATCCGTATCTTCCCTTTTAATAATTCTTTGATAAAGGTCAACCGTACTCGTACTGGCCAAAGAATTGAGTTCAGAAGAGGTAGAGGACATAGAAGCAGAGAGAATAACTGCAATCAATAAGCCAATAAATCCATGCGGTAAATAATTAAGAATAAAGGTTAAAAAGATATAATCTGAATCTTTAGTAGCCAATTCGGGATCTACTTCATTAATTAAATCTTTTACCTTATTCCGCATGACTTCTTGCTGTGCATCAATGCTGATCAAGTCGTCCTTAAATTTCAGCTTTTTTGTGGCATTTTCTTCTTCAGTATAAGATAACGTAAGATTCTTACGCTCTAAAATCAAATCATTATAGGAATTTTCAATAGTAATCAGTTGATCGTTTGCCCAACTTTCTCTAATGAGCTCCAACGATTGATCATTGAAATGTATGGGTGGCGTATAGAAGATATAAAAAACATAAACCATGACACCTACAAAAAGGATAAAGAATTGCATGGGAATTTTCAAAATGGCATTAAACATCAATCCCATACGACTTTCCCTTACATTTTTTCCTCCTAAATACCGCTGAACCTGACTTTGATCTGTGCCAAAATACGACAATTGTAAAACCAAACCTGCCATTAATCCAGACCAAATAGTATACCTTTTCTGAAAACTAAAATCAAAGTCAATGGCATCTGTTTTATCAAGAATTCCAGCAACTTCTACAGCATCCCTTAAGCTGATAAAATCAATTACATAATAAAGAATATATCCAAAAGCAACGAACATCCCTCCCATGATGACACCCATCTGCTGCTTTTGGGTAATACTCACAGCTTGAGTTCCTCCAGAAACCGTATAGATGATTACCAAAATACCCGTACCCAAAATAGTAAAGGAAAGATTCCATCCCAAAATCGTGGACAAAATAATAGAGGGGGCATAAATCGTAATACCTGCAGCCAAACCTCTTTGAATCAGAAACAAGAAGGCACCTAATAATCTCGTTTTAAGATCAAATCTTCGTTCAAGGTATTCATAGGCCGTATAAACCTTCAGTTTATAATAAATGGGAATGAAAAATACAGATACAATGATCAGTGCTAACGGCAGTCCAAAGTAATTTTGAACAAAGCCCATACCACTTGCATAGGCCTGTCCTGGTGTTGAAATAAAGGTAATTGCACTGGCCTGGGTGGCCATCACCGATAATCCAATCATCCCCCATTTCATCTTATGATTTCCCAGCAAATAGCTCTCTATATTATGTTGCCCTCTTGTTTTCCAGACACCAAAAGTAACAATGGAAAGCAGGGTCAGTGTCAGTACTAAGAAATCAATTTGATTCATTTAATAATTAGACTTTGAAATGAAGCATGGTGAGAGATTAGGTAGCATCTGAAAAAATCCTTTTTTTTATTCATTGATATTCAATTATCATAACAAATACATCATTTCTGACCCATAGAAATTAAATTAGTGAACATTCGATAAGCCCCTTCTACACCTGCAGGAAGCTCTCTGAACCATGAATAACCACTATAAATATAATAGCCTTCTCCGTGACTTGCCACGAGTAACCCTCCCTCTTTAGGAGATTCTCCAGGATCATTTGAACTTAAAATAGGCATGAATTTCTCATCCCATTCAGAGCAAAAATACAAACCTCTCTCTTGTACCCATCCATCAAAATCATGCATCGTAATTTTATTGGGGAAATTCATAGACCTATGTCTTGGCGCAAGAATCCTTACAGGAGCGGTTTCTACAGAGACACGATCCCTTGACAATAATAATGGATAAGGAGCGATTTCTTGGGTTACTAAATTTCTATTGGTATTATACTGAACGATTACGGTTCCTCCTTTAAAGCAATAATCAAAAAGTTCTTGGTTTTTGTAAGCCAGCCATTCAACGGTATTAAAGGCACGAACCCCCAATATAATCGCATCAAACTGCATCAAATGATCAACGGTCACATCGTCTTTATCCAACAAGCTCACCTGATATCCAATTTGTCTCAATAAATTTGGAAGCATATCTCCCGCACCTTCAATGTAGCCAATAGATTTACTTACCTTAGCCATATTTAATTTAATCAAATCAATTTTAGCCGGCTTCAGTACAGTTTGAACAGGAATATGATTGTAAGCAATAATTTGAACTTGCTGATTGGAAATATTCCCATCATCAGAAACAAAATAAGCTTTTAAATCACCTGAATTGGCCTTATATTTTGGTTTAATATTGATACTTATCAAGCGCTCTTCATTCTTCAATGAAATAAATAAGGCTGAATCATTGATGTCCGTTTGCCAATCTTTTGGAACGACTACATGAAGCTTACCGGAAACATTATCCTTCCCTGCTACTAATCGTAGATCTATCCGTTTATCATTATCATTAGAAAATACTACATTGTCAACCGATAAATTGATGGCTACATCAGGTACGATCGCGATAGGTCGATAAACTTCACCATCGACAGGATCTGTAAATTTGTGATGAATAGGTTGTACTAATTCCAAATATTGGTTTCCTATGGCTAAAGTAAATCTTGCCTTTAATATCGGCTCATTGGTCGCACCGCCAATTTGATCTTTATTAGCTACATGGTACATTCCCAGCGTACCCTTTTCGTTTAACCAATAAGGTGTGGTCATGGCAATAGAATCAGGAATTTTTAATGAATAGTCATTCACGATTTTCTGATTGTAAAGCATCACTTGATCCAACTCAACATTATAACCCCATGGTTCGATGGTCAATTCAATTAATTTTATAGGAAAGTCTATCCTGTTAATGGCTTCTATACTCAGCTTTACCGTCTCTCCTCTTGCATAACTATAATCATCTGAAATGACTTCTAAATAAGTACCCGTGATTGCCATAATGGTCTGATTGATTTCATTCAATTTGATTTCCTTCCAATATTGATCGGACATTTTGAGCAACTCTTGTCTTGCTTTCAACAGATAGCCCAAAGTTGGTTTTGGATTCTCCACTTTATAAACTTCTTGGGCTTCTAATAAGAATTGCGCTATTTTTTGACTTTTTTCAACCCTTTTCCAGGAAGTATCAATACCCCCAAAAACATCAGTATGAGAACTATCTCCTCGCCATAATTCTAAATATTCAAGCTCATCACCTCTTGAACCTGTCGATCCAAATCCTTGACTTTTATGCATACTGCGGCTTTGAGCAGCCATCTCGGTATATGAAATTCCTAAATTAGGATTGTAAATACCTACATTGATTGAATATAACCCTTCGGGGTTAAACTTAATCTTGTTCCTTGCGTAAAACCAGGAGCTGGTATTCCAAAAAAGCTTTTTAGGTTGCCATACCTCAATCGTTTTCAGCTGATCTGGATAAACGCTGGAATCACCCGCCAAGTCAAATGCCTCTAAAGCCAATAAGGCGGAAGTAGTATGATGACCATGGGTGGTACCTGATAAGGTATTAAATCTTGTGATGATGACATCCGGCTTAACGGTCCTGATCACCCGAACAAAATCTCTTAAGACTTTTTCCTTATCCCAAATGGACAAAGTCTCCATTGGAGTTTTGGAATAACCAAAATCATTGGCTCTAGAAAAAAATTGGGTGCCTCCGTCTATTCGCCTAGCCTCAAGTAATTCTTGTGTCCTGATCAAGCCCAAGTTTTCACGTATTTCAGGACCAATCAGATTCTGTCCCCCATCCCCACGAGTCGCTGATAAATAAGCGGTATTGAATAACTTTTCATTGGCATAATAGGCTATCAGTCTTGTGTTTTCGTCATCTGGATGTGCCGCTACATACAATACCGAACCCAACACATTCAATTTTTTTAATAATTGTTTGACTTCCCCTGAAGGAATTCTTTGAACGGATTGTGCGGCTAACGAGCTGATCAATAACCAGCAACTCAAGGTAATTATACTACGTAGAAAATGCATATAAAAAATTAATCGATGTCATTCAAGCAAGTTAAAGACCAAAGCGACATGAAAAACTGAGCTTTGTATGTCAAAGATAAGCAGCCTAATGAAGAATAGAAATGAAAACCCCTTTTTAAGGATGTACGGCTAATGCAGAAAACAAGAAATTTATATAAAATCAATGATAGAAACCAAAAAATTATTTAAATTGAAAAAATTATTTATTTATTCCTCCTAGTAAATAGTTCCCTCATAACTGACGATCTAATGAGCCGTACATAGCGACATAAAGGGATAATATTTAGCAGATTCAATTTGTTTTTTAGCTTAAAATAAATAATTTTCAAAGATAATAGGTTGCAAAAATTAATCGAAAACATCCTTTTTGACTTTTCCTATTTATTGTTGTGTGCCCTATCGATCGGGTATTTCATGGTACTTTACTTTGGGGTAGGTGCGCTATTCTTATTTGCTTGTAAAGGATTAGAACGTGTGAAGCTCCTACATAAAATAGAATTAAAACCGGTAGAAAAAAAACAGATAACTTTCGAAATAGCACATTCAATAAAATCGATCCTCATTTTTGGCTTTTCTATAAGCCCTGTAATTTATCTTGTTCGGACAGATTTCATATTGCTATTGCCAAATACCTGGCTGAATATAATGCTAGGAATTGTGCTACTCACACTTTGGAATGAAGTTCATTTTTTTGTTGTTCACCGCCTTATGCATTTCGATTTTTTCATGAGGCATATTCATTTCATTCATCATAAATCAAGAATCCCAACGGTTTACTCAGTTTACAGTTTCCATTGGTTTGAAGCATTTTTACTAAGTACAGTCCCTCTAACGATACTCCCATTTATTCCTTTTTCAATAGTGGCGGTGTTCATCTATCCATTTGTAAGTATCTTACTGAATTTCGCGGGTCATTGTAATTACCGTTTTGGTAATGGAAAGAGAGACCAATGGTTAAATTTTGGAACTGCGCACAATACACATCACACAAAAGGCAGAAAAAATTACGGCTTTGCCCTCAATTTTTTGGACAAATTATTTTCTAGACTAAATAAATAAAAACATGGAAGAGGTCTATATCATAAGTTCGGGTATTTTTTTACCCAATGAGCCCATTTCAAATTATGAAATGGAAGACTATTTGGGCCGAATCAATGGGAAAAATAGCCCTGTTAAAGACCGTATTTTAAGACAAAATGGTATAAATAATCGATATTATGCGCTAAATAAGGCACAAAAAAGCACGCATTCCAATACTCAATTAGCCGTTCATTCGATCAATCAAGCAGTCAAAAGAAGCCCCCTTGGATCAAAAGACATTCAGCTCTTAACCACTGGAACTACACAAGGAGATTTGCCCATACCAGGGTTTGCTAGTATGGTGCATGCCCAGTTGGATTTTAAGAGATGTGAATTAGCTAGTTTTCAAAGTGTCTGTGCCAGTGGTATGATGGCCTTAAAAAACGCTTTCCTTCAATTAAAAATTGGAGAAAAACAAAATGCAGTTTGTGTTGGCAGTGAATTTGCCAGTAGGCTGTTTAAGTCCTCTAGGTTCGAAGCCCAAGGACTAAAATCATTGCCGTTTGAATCAGAATTTTTAAGATGGATGCTCTCAGATGGGGCCGGCGCCTTTGTATTGCAAAATAAAAAAAACAAGAACGGGATTTCTTTAAAAATAGAATGGATTGACATCAAATCTCATGCCAATGAATTTCCAGTTTGTATGTTTACAGGCAAAAATAATAACAAAGATGAAGATGAGCTTAGCTGGTTAGATTACCCCAGCTATGAGCAGGCTTCCCAAGCAGGAGTCCTCAATTTAAAGCAAGATACGAGGTTATTAGAAAAGGTTATAGAAACAGGCGTGGCACATTATTTCGAGCTTATTGACAAGGGAAAAATTGATAGAGATAAAATTGTCTGGCTTTGCTGTCATTATTCGTCAGAAATATTCAAAGGTCCTATAAAAGAATTAATGCGCAAAGGTGGGGGAGAAATTGCGGATGAAAAATGGTTCGGAAATTTGATAACTAAAGGCAATACGGGCGCTGCTTCTATATTCATCATGTTGGAAGAGCTCATGTATTCGGGGAAACTAAAAAAAGGAGATACCATTTTGTGTATGGTTCCTGAAAGCGGTCGATTCATTACTTCTTTTATGCAGTTAACAGTGGCAAATAATGAGAGGAAAGAGATAAAGAGCTATCCGATAAGGGACATAGAAGCACCTCAACTGATCATCCAAAAAAATGATGTTTCAGAATGGTTGGTTAGACAATTGACACAGATATGGATTAATTTTGAAACTGACCTATTGAATACGGCCATTATAACTAAAATCCACGAAGGAAAACTAAGCTTGGCTGATTATAAGTTGTTATTGTTAGACATGAGGCAGCAAGTCATCGATGGGTCTCAATGGATCTCCCGGGCTGCATCTAATATTGATATTGATTTGTTCGAATTGAGGTCGGCCTTCATTAAGCATACAGCAACCGAGCACAAAGATTATCAAATGCTGGAAAAAAACTATGTAGCCTTAGGGGAACAAATAGAGACCATTCAATCAGGAGAAAAAAATATAGGATCCGTTGCCTTAAGCTCTTTCATGTTTCAGCAAGCAAGCAAACCCAACCCAATAGATTTATTAGGATCGATGTTTATTATTGAAGGAATTGGCAAGCGATTGGCTGGTTTTTGGGGAGAAATGATCAAGGATCAATTAAAGTTAACGCAAAATCAAGTATCATTTTTTACCTACCACGGCATGGCTGATGAAAACCATTTCCATAACTTAGAGAGAGCATTAAATCATCCAAAAATGAATATGACCGTGGCTAAAAACATTGTTAAAACGGCCAAGACTACGGCTAAACTTTATAAAATGCAATTAGAGGAATTAGGAAATTATTGATGCTCAGCTTATTCATATTTTGCTTTATTTATTATTTAATTGCGGGAACCGTTATCGTATTAGGCTACCATAGATCTCTTACGCATCAGGCATTTAAGATGCGAAAATGGTTTGAATACCTTGTGGTAGTTTTAGGATTGCCTGCTGGCACTCCTATTCAATGGGTGGGCAATCACCGATTTCATCATGCACATCCAGATGTAGACATAGATCCCCACTCGCCTATTATTCACGGGTTATGGTACGCCCACAATGGCTGGTATATCAACTCTAAAAATGGACTGCTTTGTTTCTTATATGCACTGGCTGGGCCCATACGCTTTCTAATTGATGCTTGGAACAGGCCACGAACCAATCAAGAATACAATCATTTGGCCGTGGATATTGCTGCAAATCCATTTTATAGATATATATCACGCCCCTCCATCTATGGGATACTGCTCTTGATACATTGCCTTATACCATTTACATTTGCTTATACGGTTTGGGGGTTTAGTGGTCTGATTGTATTGTGGATAGACCTTGTCATCATTTTCAATTTAGGAGATAGCATCAATAGTTTAGGTCATGAAAAAATAGATGAAGATACCAGTATGGTTAATCATACTGTTTTGGCTTTTTTTACATTTGGTGATGGGTACCATAAAGATCATCATAAAAATCCTGGTTCGGCCCGATTGGGATTTCAATCCAAACAGATCGATGTGGGCTGGGGAATTTTACTTGTTTTAAAATTCTTTAATTTAGTGTATGATATTAATACATTAGAAGCGCAAGAAAACCCAAGTTGATCCTATGATAGTAGATTTTGAGTTAGAAGAAGAAAAGCACGATAGCAGAGATCCAAATCCCTGGCTGGCCTTATATTTAGACAATAGTATACCAATCAATGACCAGACAAAAAAAGCATTAATGTCAGATAATAACTCTAAATCAAGTTATTATCTATCTCCTATCATCAAAGTTTGGTCAAAAGTAGTAATGTTTTTGATACATCTATTTAAGTTTTTCTTCCCCAAACTAATTAACTCATCAAAAATACTGCATTATATTTTGTCTTGGGGGCTCAAGCGATTTGTGAGTCCAGATGCCAACTTACTTATATTTCGACATTTTCATATAGGTACGGAAATTTTACAATTTATAGCAGCGAATATACCTGGAGTAAACTTGGTAGGAGACCCACTAAAACCAAAAACCTTCGAGGATGTAAAAGATGATTTGTTTTTAAAGCATGATTTGAATTTATACAATTTTGTCATCCGACTCAATAGTCAACTTAAAGAAAAGAGCATCACCATCAAACCACCAAAGAAAATAAATTTGGAGATGATCACAGTGGATCAGTTTGATCACATAGATTTTCCGAAGAAATGGACAAACATTGTAGACTTGCGTTCGGCGATAGAACTCTTCACCCCTTTTTATCAATTATTTCTAACTTCAAATGATTTTATTAGAGCCTCTAATTCATTGCAATTAGATGAAACGATAGCCATTTATACTTCTCAGATTTTAGGCGCACCCGGTCATTTAGGTTTAGTAAATAATAAGCATCCCATGGTACCTGTCTCTACTTATACTGCCGCTTATAGGTTGGTATTACATGGCCTGGCTGCGGAAACACTTCATGAAATTTTGGTAAATATGAAACTTAACAAAAGTTTAGATGGCGTAGTGGTTCCCGCTAAATAAAATTTTTGAAATCCTTAATTAAAAGCTCTGATTTTACAACATTCACCTCTGCCTTAAACAACATCAAACCTAAGAGCAATCATATATTTAAACATTATTCGTACAAATCCGCCGTGTCGACTTGACAAACTGCTACTTACATAGCGGCTAATTTAGTAGTCACCGCTTCAAAAAAAAGTCTCCCTTTTTCAGAGGTCGCTGCTTTGAGGTCTCCCAAACCCGTATCTTCTGAGATTTGAGACCATGTTCTTTCAGGCCACAACCAACCCTCTTGCATAACTTCAATCTTACTTTTTCGTTCATGGTCCATCCCTATCTAAGACAAAGTCCTCACCAAAGCAGGTCTTAAATACATCATTAAGCTGGTTTCCATCTCATCAGAATGATCATCCGGTATTTCGAAATAGGTGCTAGGATCTAATATTTTAAACCAACTGCAGGTAGCAAGCCACATTTTTAGATATTTAGCGCCCAACTCACGAAGCAGAGTCTTAAAATTATTCCCTCCATGGCCGTTCAAAATCAATAACTTGTAAATACCTTGACGATTCAAGACTTCAACCAAATCATTGAGCACTGCCATTTTTGTACTTGGATACATATTTAAATCTAATTTATATCTCTCTGACCTGTATTCACACCGAAGGGTACGGTGGATAACAACATCACTTGCGCGCCCTTTTCCCAAACTTTTTTGGCAGATTCTTCGCCAATGGCATCTCCTTCATAAAGATCTGTATAATAAGGTAAATGGTAATTATGGGCCTTAGTTACTCCCAAAAGCAGAATGGCATGTTAAATTGATTGTTGCTCAATCTCTTTCCAATTGGGTTCAGCTAAAATATAAGGTATCATAGGTTCAAATTAATTTTCAAAAGGTAGTTCATCAAAATCAGTTTCAGTGTATGTCATTTTTAAATCAGTCAAAGAGGCTCTAGAAGCAAAATTATTATGATAAAGGGCTCCTGTTCCGAGACCTTGATGAGATAAATTCGGATACTGAGCGACAAATTGGGTAATCGCATTGAGCCCTATATTTGATTCCAAAGCTGAAGTTACCCACCAGCCAATATTGCGATCTTCAGCACAATTGATCCATTGATTAGATTCCATAAATCCGCCCAAAAGGCTGGGCTTTAGGATGATATAAGCTGGCTTGATGCTATCTAATAACGCCTTTTTTTCTACATCTTGTTCAATGCCAATGAGTTCTTCATCCAGTGCAATGGGAATTTTACTCGATTGACAAAGCTCATTCATGGCTTCCCACTGACCTTTTTGAATCGGTTGTTCGATAGAATGAATATTAAACTCACTCAACTGATTTAATTTATTCAATGCCTTCTCTGGCTCAAAAGCACCATTGGCATCTAATCGAATGATTATTTTAGATGAAATTTTTCTTAAATAGGACACCAACTTCAGTTCTTTTCCGAAATCTAAAGCCCCTATTTTTAACTTGACACAATCAAAACCTAAGGCCATTTTTTCTTCAATTTGATCTCGCATGAAGATTTCATCACCCATCCAAACTAAGCCATTGGTTTTAATCTGTATTTTGTGTTGAAGAAAAGGTGAATTAAACCATTGCCTGATCCCCCGTTGTATCAAATCTAACAAGGCCATCTCCAATCCCATTCTGATGGCAGGGAACTTAAAAGCGAGTGTTTTCGCCAAAGCATAAACCTCGGGAACAGAGGTGGGCGTTTTGTGATCGGCTATTTCAATGATCAGCTCGCTGAGTTTTTGAGGAATTTTATCTATAGGATCAGCCGACAAACCATTTAGGGGCGCTACCTCTCCAATACCAAATACACCTAAACTGCTGGTATCCCAAACTCGTAAAAACCAAACTTCCCTAGTTTTCATGGTTCCGCGACTTGTACCCACAATAAATTTAAAATTTAAAGTATAGGGTTTATATTCGAGCCGGAACATAATTCAAATGGACATTAAAAAAATTCATCCTGAAAATTTTAATTATCAATTACCCAAGGAGTCTATTGCTCAAACGCCCTTAGAGGTTCGATCCAATTCAAAATTACTACATTATCGAAATGGAAGCCTAGCCCATCATCAGTTTTCTTTCCTTCCTGAATTGATAAAAACCAAATCTTTGATTATTTTTAATGATACCAAGGTTATTCCTGCCCGAATGATTTTCCATAAAGCTACGGGTGCTCGCATTGAAATTTTCTTGCTTGAGCCTTTAGCACCTACGGTAATTATAGAAGAAATCATGTCTTCTAAAGGTAGTTGTACCTGGATATGTCTGATTGGCAATGCCAAAAAATGGGCCAATGATGCTGTTTTAAGCATCACCGTTGATCAGATCCAATTAACTGCCAAAAGAATATCTAAAGATACCGTTCTGTTCAATTGGTCGCCTCAAAAGACTTGGTCCGAACTCCTTTTAGCACTAGGTAAAGTGCCGCTTCCTCCTTATATATCAAGAGCGCCGTCAAGCGCAGATCAAAACCGCTATCAAACCGTTTATTCCACCCTTGAAGGCGCCGTTGCGGCACCCACTGCCGGACTGCATTTTACCAAAGAGGTACTCGATGAGTTGGGAGACAAACACCAACTAGATTACCTGACACTGCATGTATCCGCAGGTACCTTTCAGCCTATTAAAACAAATGCAGAGGAGCATCATATGCACCGTGAACAACTTCGCATTACCCGAAGCAATCTAATCCATTTACTTGAAAATGAATCAGTCATTGCTGTAGGCACTACAAGCTTGAGAAGTTTGGAATCTCTGTATTGGTATGGTGTCAAATTGATAAATGGGGATCCTGATTTTTTCATACCGAAACTATATCCTTACCAAAATCACAAATCATTACCGGACAAAAAAACAGCACTCTCTGCCGTGCTCAAATATTTGGACAACCGCTCAATAAGCGCGGTAATTGGTTATACAGAAATTTTTATATTCCCCGGCTATAAATTCAAAATAGTCAATAAAATGATTACAAACTTTCATATGCCTGGAACAACGTTAGTCATGCTAATTGCTGCGTTCTGTGGCCCCAATTGGAAAAAAATTTACGAGGAAGCCCTAAAGCATGACTATAGATTTTTAAGCTATGGCGATAGTTCCTATCTTGAACCAGATTTAAAAAAATCTTTCCCCCAGATTATACGATAACAAAAAAATAAAATCATGTGATTAAAATACATAAACTAGTCGCCCTTCTCATTTTAACAATCTGCTCTTGTCAGCAAATTGAAAAACAGCGCTTTCGCTTGACCTCAAAGCTTTTCAATAAAGGAATCACAATAGCGGGAATTGCACATCTAAAAGAAAGTGACCCTGATTGTAATGATAAAAATTGTGCTATGATTGAAGTCAATTACCCCATTTTTAAAAGTAAACCCTTATTAAACCAGCGGATCGAATCTATCCTTAAAAGGGAGATAGAGGGATTTCTTCCTTCCGTAGGTACTGCAAAAACCATTAATGATTATATGAAATTATTTATCAAAAGTTATGTGTCATTCAAAGAGCAATTTCCTGAAAGCAAGACACCTTGGTTCCTTGAAATTGTGATTGAAACGAATTACAATGATTTCGGCTGGCTTTCTTTTGCTTCTAGCAGTAAGTCGTATACGGGCGGGGTTCGTAACAATGAATGGTTACAATATATAAATATGGATACTTTGGGTAGGAACATAGATATTGAAGATAAAATTGGAGACTTTTCAAAGCTACGTCAGGAAGCTGAAATTATTTTTAGAAACCAAAACCAAATCCCTCCTGATGCTCGCTTGAGTGCCACTGGATTTACATTTAAGAACGACAAATTTCATTTACCCGAAAACATTGGCAGCAATGACACACATATATTACTCCATTACAATAATTATGAAATCGGAAATAATATTCAGAGTGCTATACTGATAAAAATTCCATATTCATCAGTTACTGACAACCCTGAAATTCCTTATTACGAGGATGTCATCATGTACTATAAAGATTTTTTAAATTGGTGGTCAGATCAAAATTGGACACCTTAGCGGACTTAAAATAGTCCTAGAGTTTTGAGTAACTCCTTTATTTACCAAAGCCCTCAACACTTGGAGCCGTTCACTCATCAAGATCCCTCATAGGTATGCATCTTTAAATCATCCTCTTTGATGATTCTTCTCAATATCTTACCCACATTAGATTTAGGCAACTCCGAGATAAATGAAACATGACGTGGACATTTATAGCCTGTTAACTTTTCCTTACAATAGGCAATAATCTCAGCCTCGCTTAAGGTTTCATCCTTTTTGACAACAACCGCTTTCACAGCTTCTGTTGATTTAAGATCGGGCACACCGATCACTCCTACTTCCAGTACCTTGGGATGAGATGAAATAACATTTTCAATCTCATTGGGATAAACATTGAATCCCGATACAAGAATCATTTCTTTTTTTCTATCTACAATTTTAAAAAAACCTTCCTCATCCATTATAGCTACATCACCTGTTTTAAACCAACCCTCTTGCATAACATGATCTGTTTCTTCTGGTCGGTTGTAATATCCTTGCATTACTTGCGGACCTTTGACGCAGAGTTCTCCTGGATCGCCCACAGCCACCTCGACAAAATCATCATCAAAGTTCTTTATTTCCGTATTGGAAATAGGAAGTCCAATCGTACCCATTTTATGCCTTCCATCTAATGGATTAATCGTAAGCACGGGTGAGGTCTCCGTAAGGCCATAGCCTTCTGCCAATGGCGTTCCTGTTATTTCAAGCCATTTTTCAGCGACTGAATTTTGAACCGCCATACCCCCACCAAAACCAAAACGAAGCTTACTGAAGTCACAATTTTTAAATTCAGGATGATTCAATAATCCATTAAAAAGAGTATTTACACCACTCAATATAGTAAATTTATGCTTCTTGAGTTCCTTTACAAAACCATCCATATCTCGGGGATTGGTAATTAAAATATTTTGGGACCCCGAACTCACCGAACCTAGTACATTGGCGACTAAGGCAAAAATATGATAAATAGGGAGTGCGGTAACATAAACCTCAGCTCCTTCTTTCAAACCTCCACTTTTCATCCAGGCATTTACTTGTAATAAATTGGCAACTAAATTACCATGAGAAAGCATTGCACCTTTGGAAACTCCCGTGGTACCTCCCGTATATTGAAGAAAAGCTAAATCGCTATTTTGAATAGGTGGCTGGACAAAATCATGATTGGCTCCTAATTTAAGAGCTTTCATCAAAGGAGTCACCTCTGGAAGGCTGAAGGAGGGAACCATTTTTTTGACGTATTTGACAGCAAAGTTGATCAGACTTCCTTTTATCCCTCCGATCATATCTCCAAGTTGTGTAACCAATACATGTTTCAACTTAGTTTCAGACAAAATACCTTCTAGGATACTTGCGAAATTAGCTAAAACGATAATTACTTTCGCATCAGCATCATTCAGTTGGTGTTTTAATTCACTTGAGGTATATAGCGGGTTTACATTTACTACCGTCATTCCCGCCCGTAAAGCTCCAAATAGCACTACGGGATATTGAAGTAAATTGGGCATTTGAATCGCTACTTTATCCCCCCGATTCAGTCCTAAGTCATAAATCAAATAAGCAGCAAAACTATCTGAAGCTATGTTCAACTCGTTAAAAGTCATTACTTTACCCATGTTTTCAAAGGCCGGATAGTTACCGAATTTTTTGAAACTATCATTCAAGAGTTCGGCTAAGCTTTCGTATTCAGTACTATCAATTTGTTGAGGGACTTCTTTCGGGTAGTGTGCATGCCATGGAGCGTTTTTCATTTTTTCACTGTTGTTTTTTATACGAACAATAATCACAACAAATTAGTCTAATTGCTCGGCTTCTCAAATAATAATCAATCTTTATCTTGGTTTCAAATAAAAATTATTTAATGACAAAATAATATTTTTTCGACGTTTTCCTCAATCCTTTGGCATAACGCTAGTTTAACCAATACATTTATTAAACCAAAGCGTCTGAATTTAATTTTTTTTTTGCATATTGCGGCGGAAATGGAGAAAATTGAATTCGAAATATGGGGGTTACAGCTATTAGAACCTATGGCTTTAATCCTTAATTTAATCATGTGTTTTCAAAGCTTTCATCACTATCTTGAAATCAATAAATCCTTCGCTTCCCCTTTTTCTTCCTACTTTGGTAAGTTCTTTTTATGTATTTCTATCTCTACTTTTTTTGCTGCTTGGTCACATTTATTTTATAATTATTTAGGCATGGCAGGTAAAATACCTGGGTATAGCACTACCATCATATCCATTGGCATGTTAGAATATGCGATGGTCATTTACCTTTATCCCAAAGGCAATATTTTATTAAAATCGATCATCGCGTTCCTTATGGCCAGCACCTTTAGTTTGCTCATTTTCGAATTAAAATTCTTGTGGGTTGCCATTCATATGGCTATTGGGATTGTTCTGTTTTTAGGAATGCCCTTTTCTTTTAAAATTATAAAAGGTGAAGAAAAAGCAAGCTTTTTCTTTTGGGGATTTATCTCCATGTTAATGACGCTTCCTGTGGAGCTACTCAGATTGAACCTTCACCCATGGTTTCAGCACCAAGACATCTCACATGTTTTTATGATCTGTGCACTCTATTGTTTTTTTAAGGGTGTTCGTCTAACAGAATTGATCAGCAGCCAGGTCAAAGTTTAATTTTTTTAATTCTTTTTTCTTGTAAGTGTGATATTCAAAGTAATAAAATTAGGATAAATACAATTAATTTAAGACAAATATTAATCCCTATCCAAATGAAAAAACTTAGTGCTCTCTTGTTTTTAATAATGCTCTCTTGTGAAAAAAAAGAAGATCTCTCTCAAAATGAGAGATATACCATTGAGCAATTTATGAATACTACTCAAGTATTTGGCGGTGATTTCTCGGTAGATGAGAAAACAATTTTGATTACTAGCAAGGCAAGTGGCGTCTTAAATGCCTATAGCATTGATCTTGAAACAGGCGAACAAACACAACTTACCCATTCTTCGGAAAATGCCATCATCGCTCGGTCTTACTTTTCCTCAGATGATAGAATTATTTATACGAGTGACGAGGGGGGAAATGAATTGACTCAAATTTACATAAAAAATAGGGAAGGCAGCGTGATCGACCTCACGCCTGACAGTGCCAAGGCCTCCTATTACGGATGGAATCACAATAATACGGCCATCTATTGGGCCTGTAACAAAAGAGATCCCAGATATTTTGATTTGTATCGAACCGAAATAATAGGTGCATCGGTAGCTGAGGGTGGGTTTCAAACCAATAAAATATACATAAATGATAATGGCTTTACGCCTTCAATAGTCAGTGATGACGAACGATACATCGCCCTTTCTGAAAGAGTGAATACTTCTGATGCAAACATCCATCTTTTAGATACCCAAACAGGAGAGGTATCCCTAATCACCCCTCATGAAGGTTTCGTACTTAATGAGCCACAGTTCTTTTCAAAAGATCATAACACTTTATATTTCACTACTGACCTTGATAGTGAGTTTGCCTACCTAATGTCTTATAACATCGGTAACCAAACCCAAAAAGTAGAACAAAAAGCCGAATGGGCCATAAGTTATGCCTACCTGTCTCAAAATGGTGCATACCGTGTCACTGGTATCAATGAGGATGCAAGTACCAAAATCATCATTCAAGACACTCATTCAAAAGAAATCATTACCATCCCAAATTTACCCGAAGGAGATATCTCATCGGTAAACATTTCGGATAGTGAAACGCAAATGACCTTCTATCTAAGCAGTTCTAAAATACCTCAAGACCTATTTTTATACCATTTTAAAAATAAAACACTTAAAAAGCTAACTCATACACTTAACCCTGAAATAAATCCCGATGATCTTGTCGCCGGACAAGTCATTCGATTTCCTTCCTTTGACGGTCTTTCCATACCTGCCATTCTATATAAACCAAATAACATCCAGAAAGGAGACAAATTATCTGCTTTGTTGTATGTCCATGGTGGACCTGGAGGACAAACAAGGCTGGATTATACAGATAGAATACAATATTGGGTAAATCAAGGTTATGTGGTGCTTGCCGTAAATAATAGAGGGAGTTCGGGATATGGTAAAACCTTTTATAAGGCCGATGATTTAAAACATGGGGATGTTGACCTGAAAGATTGCATCGCATCCAAGAAATTCTTGATCAACTCAGGTTATGTAGCTGCCGATAAAATTGGAATTATGGGAAGTAGTTACGGTGGATACATGGTGATGGCGGCCTTGGCATTCGCCCCTGATGAGTTCGCTGTAGGCGTTAATTATTTTGGTGTGACCAATTGGTTACGTACCCTAAGGAGCATTCCTGCCTGGTGGGAAGCCTCTCGAAATGCCTTGTATACTGAGTTAGGAAATCCCGAAACGGACAGTCTTGCCCTCTACAACAAGTCACCTTTGTTCTTTGCCCATCAAATCACCAAGCCCTTTATCGTTTTTCAAGGGGCCAATGATCCTAGGGTACTTCAAATTGAATCTGATGAAATAGTCGCTGCCGCTAAGAACAATAACATCCCAGTTGAGTATATTGTTTTTCCTGATGAAGGTCATGGCTTTACAAAGAAGGTAAATAATATTGAAGCTTCTCAAAAAACGCTGGAATTTCTAGATAAATACCTAAAGGGGAGTTAAGCTCAATTTTTAAGCAAAATGATGAATTTAAACGATCTCAAATACTCCATAGGTAAATTAGAAATGCCTACTTCCCTAGTAATGAATGAAATAAAGGAAGGTATTGAAGCCCATGCCTCATTTCCTGAAAAACTGAAGACGCTGGTTAAGTCTATCTGAGTGGAACAAGAAGATTGGCTCTATAGACCGGATAGATAGAGTATTAATCAAGTCATACACCATTATGCCGACAGTCATATGCAATCGGTCACCCGGATTAAGTGGGGGCTAACGGAGTCAACACCCATCATCAAAACCTATCACGAAGCATTGTGAGCGCAAATGTCCGATTACCATGGACCGATACAACCCTCACTTGGAATAATCTCGAGTTTACATGCCCGATGGGTTTATTTATTGAATTCCATGAAACCTCAGGATTTTGAAAAAACATTTGTACATCACGATGGGGAAATGAGATTGGATGAGGTTTAAGCCCTCTATGCATGGCATGGTGAGCATCATTTGGCTCATATATGCAAGCGCTCAATTCAAAAGTAAGTTATACTTAGCTGAAGTGTAGTTTCTTTATTTATATGCTCCCTTTATATTCATTTTAAGAACATAAGTAGCTTTTGAGGCAGACATAAGAAGAAAGTCTCGTTGTTCAATCAAAAAAACAACCGTTCCTGATACACTAAGAATCATTTATCATTTTCTCAACTGTTTCTATTATGGTCTTCTTTGGAGGAGACACTTTCGAAACTATAAATCCAACGATCATAGCCATTAAAAAAGAGGGTGCTAGTACATCAAGTTCTATAAAATAATCACCTACCCCTTCCATATTTGATACTACAAACTTGAAAAAAATGATAGAAAAAAATCCGGTAATCATAGAAGCAATAGCTCCTTTTTCAGAAAATCCTTTCCAAAACAATGATAAAATAATTACCGGACAAAAAGTGGCTGCAATACCGGACCATCCAAATATCATGATCCAAAAAATCTTCCTATCCGGATACAAATAGTATAATAAAATTGCAATACCCAGTGCCATTAGTGCCATTCCAATGGTAACTAGTCTTGAAACTTTTGTCAAGTCTTGATCTTTTAAATCAGGTCTGAATATTTTTTGATAGAAATCTCTCGTAATTGCACTAGAGGCAAGAATAAGAAGAGAATCAATGGTTGACATAATTGCTGAAAGTACAATGGCAATAAAGATAGCAACTAAAATTGCTGGTAAGAATTCATTGGTTACCAAGCTCAAAACATTTTCTCCTCCTGTCCCTAAAATAACTTCGGGATCTTGACCTTTTTGTGTAAAATAAATTCGAGCAAGAATTCCAATCGTGACTGCTGCAGCATCAGTTAATAATGTAAAAAGCAGTGCAACCCATTTACCTTTATCAATTTCTTTTTCGCTTTTAATAGACATAAAGCGAACATACACTTGTGGTGATCCTAAAAAACCCAATCCGATCATTGAGAAACCTAAAATCGTAAATAAATTAAGCCAGCTATTATCGCATCTCCCCAGGAATTGTGTTAAGGTGGGATCAATAGCGTTGAGTCCTGCAGTAATTCCCACTCCATGATCCATGGAAAACCATACAACAATTGGCAATAAAACTAATCCAAAAAACATTAAAATACCTTGAAACATATCAGACCAAACAGCAGCTACGAATCCACCTATAAAAATATAGAGCAAGACAATAAAAAATCCAATTATCGCACCCACTCGATAGTCAATATTAAGCATTGATTCAAAGGCAATTCCAGTAACATCCATTTGGGAAGCGACATATATAACCACAAATATGACGAGTGCCGAAGCAGCTACAATTCGAAGTGTATTTGTAGATGATTTAAAATGTGCCTCAAGGTAGTCTGGTATGGTAATCGCATTATATTGATCAGATAATTTTTTGAACCGCGTTGCCATGAATTGCCAAGAAACAAAAACTCCAAGAAGTTCTCCCAAAACGACCCAATAGCCTGAATATCCAGCTATTGCACCCATACCTGTAAGACCGATGAGTAACCAACCTGATTCACCGGTGGCCCTTGCAGAAAAAGCAACTGCCAAAAAACCCATATTTTTTCCACCGACATAATAATCACTCATGCCTTTGATTGTCCTAGAGGCTAG
>Ga0206125_10000125_pt1 | contig 100222 bp, 71 predicted proteins | sample Helgoland_Spring_4_FD_148598 | JGI IMG/M metagenome (GOLD analysis project Ga0206125, IMG submission 148598) | Pelagic subsurface seawater microbial communities from Kabeltonne, Helgoland, North Sea - Helgoland_Spring_Bloom_20160331_1 | ecosystem: Environmental > Aquatic > Marine > Epipelagic ...
AGCGTAACAGTCAAGGCTAACGACCAGGCTGAAATCTCGTACACTTACCTAACCCACGGGCTGTTTACGGCAATACTAACCGCGGTGGATGAAAGCGACAACACGGCAAACATCACATTGGAAATCCGCATCGATAAGCAAATCCAATGGACGCAGACCAACACGGACAATCCAAGTCCAATGGCCATTGAAACAACGCCCGATTGCGAATGCCCAACCCCTGAGAAGATCGACATTGATTCAACCATTACCAACCCCAATTCGTTCCCTACACCCGCTACCATCACCGTAACCTGGCATCTGAACAACCCGAATGGCGATGAGGAAGCCTTCCATACCGAACAGATCGGGGACGGACAAGACGCTTCATGGACACACGGCCAATACAACGTAGAAGGTGGAGATTGGGCGCTCGAGGTCACCATTGACGCCGGCGATGGAACCATCGACATCGCCCACACGGTAGGTATAGTGTATGAGGCATTGGAGTCCGACCCACGACCCTTCACCTCTGATGTTCCAGAAGCGTGAAGATGTTTACTTTCACATCCACGAAATCAAAACTAAAAGTGAAGGAAACAGGCTACTGACAACCGTTCAGTTAGCAAGAAAACCAACAATCAACCCTATCACTTCTCGCGCCGTCCATCGTTCATTCATATACGGAAGGCCAGTCCTGTTGCATGGAAGTGAACAGAAATGGCAGCAAAAGGTAAGAAGAAAGTCAGCATTGAAGTTGAAAAGAATGAAAGTCCTAAGGCAACGGTAGAAGAAACAATGCCCGAAGAAGAAGAGGAGAAGATCACCATCGAAGATTTGCCTGGTGTTGGACCCGCAACGGCCGAAAAACTACGTGAAGCAGGATTTGATGAACTCCTTGCACTGGCGGTTATGTCACCTGCAGACCTTGCAGAAGAAGCAGAACTCGGTGAAGCCGTTGCAGGTAAAATCATTGCAGCAGCAAAGAAAATGGCGAACATTGGCGGGTTCGTATCGGGTGACGCACTCCTGGAGCGACGTCGTGAAGTACAGAAACTCACGTCCAAGGTACAATCCATTGATGATTTGCTTGGAGGCGGATTTGAGACGCAAGCCCTCGTTGAAGTCTACGGAGAATTTGGTAGCGGAAAAACTCAAATCGGTCACCAACTCGCTGTGAACTGCACCATGACGCTTGAACAAGGGGGGTTGGATGGAGATGTATTCTACATTGACACAGAAGACACGTTCCGTCCAGAGCGAATCACCCAGATGGCCCGAGGTCACGGCGTGGACCCTGAATACGTGTTGTCACGAATTCACGTTGCACGTGCGTACAATTCAGCTCACCAAATGCTTCTCGCAGATGAGATTAAGCGCATGAGCAAGGGACTCAACGTGAAGATGATCATTGTTGATTCATTGACCAGCCACTTCCGTGCAGAATTTATTGGAAGGGGAATGCTTGCTCGACGCCAACAGAAACTCAACAGTCATCTGAAGGATTTGAAGCAGCTTGCTGACATCAACAACGCCATGGTACTCGTGACCAACCAGGTCCATGCAAAACCGGATGCAATGTGGGGTGACCCCACCAAGCCAATCGGTGGCCACATTCTTGCGCACGCAAGCACCTTCCGCCTCTACCTACGAAAGGCAAAGGGCGGCCGTCGTATTGCACGATTGGTCGATTCTCCAAACCTTCCTGACGGTGAATGCGTCTATCAGGTAACAGAAGAAGGTCTACGTGACTGACGGTGGAATTCAAAAGGCCATCAAACTGCATTAAGACCCCTCCTTTAGGGCGGCACATTCAAGTTCTCTTCAACGAGAATCAGCCTTATGCGCCATTTGATTGAACGTGTGCTCGAATTGTCGGACGACGAACAACGGGTGGTAACTCACCAACAAGTTCCTGACCAAGGGTCCGAGGAAGAATTGCGAGCATTGCTTGAGTCATTGCAACCTCGAATTCGAGTCTATGGTGCCGGTGGTGCTGGATGCAATGCCATAAATCGTCTCTTCGAAGAGGGTTTGTTTGAATCTTCTTACGTGACCGGGTACGCCATCAATACCGATGCTCAAGCCCTGTTGCAATCACCTCTCCAAGAGAAGGTTCTCATCGGGAGAACCGCCCGCGGCCGTGGTGCAGGTGGCGATCCCACCAAAGGGGAAGCTGCTGCATTGGAATCTGAGATGGTCTTGCGAAGAATCACCAACGACACTCAACTCGCCATCATTACCGCGGGAATGGGTGGCGGTTCTGGAACAGGTGCTGCAGGGCATATCGCCCGACTTGCTAAAGCTCAAGGAGCCATGACCATTGCCGTAGTCACCTATCCGTTCAAATCCGAAGGCTCTCTACGAAAGCAAAATGCTGAATGGGGCCTTGAACGACTTCGAGAACATTGCGATACCATTCTTGTCATTCCCAACGAACGCTTGTTGGAAATTGAAGGTGTCAAGGACTTGCCGATTGCAAGCGCTTTCCGTGTCGGAGATGAGTTGCTGGTCCGGTCAATAACCGGTGTCACGGAGTTGTTAACTACCGATGGAATGGTAAATCTCGATTTCGAGGACCTCAAAGCCGTCATCAATTCAGGCGGAGGCGTCGCCATGATCGGGCTTGGTGCTGCAAAGGGCGCCGGTCGAGCGGAGGCAGCCACCATGGAAGCCTTGCACTCACCCTTGCTTGAACTTGACATGAGCGACGCCCGTGGAGCACTCATCAACGTGGTAGGAGGCAACAACCTCACGCTTGGAGAAGCCGAGCGATGTGCCCAGTTAATCCAAGAACAAATCTCCCCCAATGCCAAGATCATCTGGGGAGCAGCGGTTGATGAATCGTTAACCGATGAAATCAGGGTCATGCTTGTGCTCACTGGAGTAAAGAGTGACCAAATTCACGGGGCTACTGAAAACCGTCAATTGAGAGCGCTAAGAAACCGACAAATTGAATTTGTCAATTGATTACGAACGCCCTGCCGACCAGAGCATTCCAACAAGTGCACAAAGCCCAACGGCCAAAAGTACCTTATCGAACGGATCCAATCCATCAATGGATGGAGATTGGTCAAGATCGCCTTCATATTCAGTTCCTGGCAAGACAACTGAATATTCATTCCAACCGTCTCCTGTTTGCTGACCGTTCCCGTTCACTGCGTTGCCGTAAACCGAAAACTCACTCCGGCTTGTATTGTCCGTCGGAGAAGTCCACGTGAAATTCCAGACCCGCTGATAGGTTCCGTTTTCTGTATGAGTCCATCCATTGTCGAGGTATTGGGCTTCGCTTTGGTTGAACATCATTGACCCGTTGGAAACAGTGATTCGAAATCCTCCTTGCGAATGCTCTTCATCAACTGCAATAGAACTGCTGAGGTGAAGTTGAACGTTGTAGGTGATGTTCGCTTCGTACTCCGATGGGAGCCCTACCAAACTGACATCGGTGGAATCCGCCCGGGAATGACACAGACACCCTTCATTGCCCCCTTCACCAACCCCACTTGGTACGCTGCTTACCGATGGGAGCATGAGGAGAATCGCTAACATCACGAACAGGCCCATGCTGCGTATGATGTCACCCATGATTTTCCCTGTTCGCCGTTCTCCTTGATGCTTTCCACCGGATTTCTCGATGGTGTTTCGCTGATGATGCATGAGCGTTCGTGGAAAACCATGTTTTAACTATGATGAGAACGGGAGATGGTAATATGTTTAACGAAGAACCGATGATTGGATCTGATGAAGACGAAGAGGAAATGGATATTTATGCCGCTCTTGGGCTCAACACTCCCGTTGAACCAAGTGTGTCTGCAAATACATCACAATCCGGATTCCACATTGACCCCACGGATCCTCTCGCTGCCTTCATGGACGATGACGACGATGACGGTGCCGAAGAGCCCCTCATGTTTGGACAAACCAGCCCCGCAAATGTACCCGTTGAAGAACTGCTTGCCGTTCTCGTGAAAGATACGCTCAACGATGGCGCCATCCAACAAACCCTCCCCTCCGATTCAATTCGTGTAGATCTTGATTCAACACTCGTCAAAAAGGACCGTGACGCCTACCATTTGTCCCTCATCATCGACATGGGAGGAGAACAGATCAAGCCCTTCGCAACCGTTCGAGCATCCGGTGACACGTGGGCTCCAATGCAACCTCCAAAGGGATTGCATCAGGGCTGGCTTCCGTTGTACCATTCACTAGCAAAGGCGCTGACCAATGCACTGATGCAGCAAGGTCGACCATCAAGCCTCTGAAAGAGGATGAAGAACTGACCCATGTGTTATGGTGATCTTCTCGTTGAACATGTGAGATACACTGCAATACTTATCATGGCTCATTTTGACAATTCGTTCGACGAGTTTGAGGGGAACGTCACCACGGACATGGTATTCCAGATGAATCGCTGTAAAAACCCGAGGAGTACCCGTAGCCCGCTCTGCGCTCATTTCTACCCAAACCTTGTCAAAGACACGTTCCTTCAATCCAAGGACAACGTCGGCCATTGAACACAAACCAATCATTTGCAGGGTGACCTGCATTGGTGTTGGCCCGTCATCCCAGTCAAAATCCAAGCGATCTCCTGTATCATTAACACCGAATGCCTTCGACCCTTTCACCCATTCTACTCTCCCGTGCATGCAAATGCTACGGGCGGTTGATTCTTGAAGGAGATGCATCTCGCTTCTGCTGAGAGACATGTCAGGAACACCAGTAACCATGGAAAGCGGTCAACTTAACGTACCCAACGACCCTGTAATTCATTACATCGAAGGCGACGGAATCGGTGTTGACATCACCCCGGTCATGATGAGCGTTGTCGACGCTGCCGTGAACAAAGCTTACAATGGCGAAAAAGCCATCGTTTGGAAGGAAGTGCTGGCTGGCGAAAAGGCATTCAATGCAACGGGCGAATGGCTCCCACAAGCAACCTTGGATGCTATGCAAAATGGATTGGTATCCATCAAAGGACCGCTCACTACGCCTGTTGGCGGAGGCATACGCTCACTCAACGTCGCTCTTCGACAAAAACTGGACCTCTATGCTTGCGTTCGCCCTGTTCGCTGGTACGAAGGAACACCTTCACCCGTAAAGGCCCCTGGTGATGTCGACATGATCATTTTCCGAGAAAACAGCGAAGACGTTTACGCTGGAATTGAATGGGAAGCAGGCAGTGACGACGTGAAGAAGGTTATCGATTTCTTGCAAAATGAAATGGGAGTTGACAAAATCCGCTTCCCCGAAACATCAGGAATTGGAATCAAGCCGGTCTCTCAAGAAGGAACCGCTCGTATTGTTCGTGCTGCCATGAAGTATGCTATTGAGAACGATAAGCCAAGCGTGACATTGGTTCACAAAGGGAACATCATGAAGTTCACCGAAGGTGGTTTCCGCGATTGGGGATACGCTTTGGCCAAAGAAGAATTTGGAGCCACTGAACTCGATGGAGGTCCATGGTGCACCCTCAAGAATCCAATCACTGGAAACACCATCCTCATCAAAGATGTCATCGCTGATGCTATGCTTCAACAAATCATCACCCGCCCTGCTGAGTACAGTGTGCTAACCACCATGAACCTCAACGGAGATTACATTTCGGATGCTCTCGCTGCTCAAGTTGGTGGTATCGGTATTGCACCAGGCGCTAACATCAACTACGACTCTGGAATTTCAATCTTCGAAGCCACTCACGGAACGGCTCCAAAGTACGCGGGTCAAAACAAGGTAAACCCCGGTTCGTTGATTCTTTCCGCCGAAATGATGCTACGCCACATGGGATGGAAAGATGCTGCTGACCTCATCGTCAAAGGAATGGAAGGGGCCATCTCAAACAAGACCGTGACCTATGACTTCGAACGATTGATGGACGATGCAACCCTGCTTTCATGCAGTGCCTTCGGTGAAACAATGATTGCTCATATGTGATCGTTCAATCATCGGCCAAAGATAATGAATGCCTCGCAGAGGTTGAACAATTGATTCGTAAAAGCCTCAGTTGGCTTTGAGTTTCAACCACGGCTTCAGCGTACGATGGTTCTTAGCCACGCTGAATCCGAATTTCTCTTCGATGGCGCGGTCAAGAAGGGTAAAGTCGCCGTCCATTGTCGCGACCAAAACTGCACCAATCTCAGGAAGCGGCTGAGTGGCAAGGTGTGTGGCCAATCGGTAAATGTCCAAATCTGTTGTTTCGGGGTAAATATGCCGGTTGTCCATTGTGGTTCGGTAGGTTGGGCCTCGTGCTTGCTTCAATTCGGTCAGGTCGGCAAATACATCGTCGTGCTTGCGCAAGAATTCAGTTAATTCTTCGGATTCTTCAGGCAATTGTTCCAACATTTCAGAAGTGGGGGACCACGTATTAAATTCTACAAGAATTTCGTCAACGAGTCCAAGAAGAACCGATTCACTGAGTGCATTCTCAAGTTTATCGGAAGCGATCATGGCGCTTCTAAATCGGTAGCTGATGCGGTTGTCCTTCGCAAACTGTTTCAATTCACCGCGAACATCGTCGGGTATCATGAGGTGAAGTCGTTTTGCACTTGCATGGTGGCGCAGCACATCGTGGAAGCGGTTGCTTCCAATCGTGTTGAGGTTCGCTCCAAAGACCAATTCCATATGCTCATACACCTTTTCCACCAGGGCATCAACGAGAATGTTGGTATCGAGGATCACGAGTGGAGCCAGTTTCAAATTGTGCAAAAAGCGACGCTTTGAGGTCGGGATGCTCTCCTTGTACTGAGAGAAGAGCGTCTGTTCAACCCCGGCCAAACGCTTGCGGTCTGTAATGGTGAATTTCGTAGAATTCTGGGCTCGTTCAAGGTACATGAGTCCCTCAAAGGCCCCGTCTTCAGCGGCAGATTTTGCGATGTCATACACTTCGGTCATCGAAGGGGAACTTGTCATCATGGCTTGACGGAATTGTTGCTCGGATTGGTTGCGTGAGCGACGGTTGTCCTTGCTGATGCGAGTGGAAGCTGCAGTAACCCGACCGAGGAACGGGTCCGGGGGAAGAACGTGTGCCTTTTCATACGGGTAGTTTCGCAACAGGTCCAGTTCTTCTTCGAGGTAAATTGTTCGCGTTTTCTGGATGATGTTTCCTTCAACATCTTCCTCTTCGTAAGCCTGCTTGCGCTGGACAAAGCGACGAATCAAACGGGTTGCACCATCCGTATCGGTGAGCGCAGTATGGCAGACATTGAGGTAGAGTTTGAAACGCTCGGTGATGGCTGCTTTCAGTGCTGGAACCTTGTTCAGCAGGGCGATGGCTTCATCCCATTGTTTTGCATGAGCATAGTGAATCAAGGATTTCCTGTAAAGCGTGATGGGAAGGGCCAGAACCGAGTCATCGTCTTCGCCGTTTGTATCGCCATCAGTTCCTTTGCTTGCAACGCCCGTAAACAATTCAGCGGCCCTGGAATATTCACGGGCGGAGTTTAATTCATCGCCATTAGACGCAAATAAGGCTGCGCGAGCAAGAGGTGCCCAAGGCGACCTTGGATTGGCCTGTTGATACCAATCAACAAACTGAGGAAGGCCGAGGTCGTGGTCCAGAGCGAGATAAGAAAACGAAGGTATCAGGCGAACAGGAAGCGCCTCTTCGGTAATCAATGCGTCAACCGAAGCTGAATCGTCGGGGCGTGCAAGACCAATGTGATAGGTTTGCAGGAAGCCGTTCATCGTCAGGGTCAGCAGAATGACTTCAAACAGACGATGCTCAAGAGGTGAAAGTTCCAATTCCCCAAGACTGTTCCGCATCTTGTTGATGTTGGTCAGACTTACAACGCCGCCACTACCGTTCTGAGAAAGGGCAGCTTTGATTGGGGAATAGGCTTTCAGTGCTGTTTTGTTGAGAACTTCAACAACTTCTGGGGTCTCTTTGTAGATGCCTTCAAGCAACAGGAGCAGGTGCTCAGCAACTGGACTGAAGACATGGGGTACTTCGGCCCCATGAATGGCTTGAAGAGCTTGTTGTCGACATTGTTTGAGCTTCTCACCAATTGTAACCGACTGGTGGGCAGTTGTCACGTGCGACACAAAGAGAGCCTCATAGGGGTGGGTGAGGGGGAGCATCTCATCTTCAGAGAAGACAAGGCAAAGACGCTCAAGGTCAAGGGCGCCCATCAACAATTCAATGATGGCTGATTTTGCTTCCTCCCAGAAGGCCCCTTGTTGGTCGCAGAGGCGCTGTGCTACGGCGGTTCGAACTTCGTTGGAAAGCCCCTCGGAGATGACCATGGTGTACCAAGACCCATCGTCCAAATTATCAACATGGCTCATCAACCACGAATCTGCATCTTGGCTCCCCAGAGAAACGATAAGCGGGAGGAGTTCTGATACATCGGATGATGCATCAAGACTGAGCCCTTGCAGGACTTCGATGGCTTGCTTGTCTTTCTTTTCGTTATGGAGCGCCTTCAGTTGCCACCACGTCAATCGATCAACAGAATCAGTAATCCCGACGTCACTCAACAAACTCAATCCTTCAGACAGTTGCTTGGAACTCAGTTCCTCCGCCGAGGCAGGTGCTTGTGACCAAGCTAGGCGACGACGAGAGAGCGTCAAGGCGTCATCATCGGAGAGTGCGAGGATGCCTGCCCAATCTGAAACGGTCCCTTCACGCAGCATCTGTAAGTCTTGAAGTGCTTCCGTGAGGTCCTTATTGGCGGTTGTGCATTCTTTGAGAGTGGCTTTACCTAATGATGTCCCTGAATGGATGGAGAGGTGAAGGCTAACAAAAGCCATGCTTCCCTTGAGGTTCATCAGGTGGGCATCGGGCTGAATTGGGCGCCCTCCTGAAAGTTGGTTGATCACTTTCTGCAAAGCGACTTTGGTTTCTGCATCGGCTGCTGCCTTCATCGCCAACTGAAGCACCGCTGCGAGAGATTGAGTATCCAAGGGGTCGATCCGGAACACTTCTGAATCCATTGATTTCTTGGCCGACTTCTTGGACGCCTTGCCTTTGGGAAAGGCCAAAAATTGTGCTAGGAGCGTTGTTTTCTCGGCCACCGTATGCCAAACGGGGTGTACGCCTTTGGTCATGCAAACTTCTCGCAACTTGGTTTCTTCACCGTCCCATGCCTCGTCCCAAGAATCGGCGTCCAGTTGCTTGTGAATGAGGAGCGCTGCGAGTTGAAACGCCGTCGAATAAGGCTGGTCTGCAATGATTTCAGCGGGCTTGGGAAGCCAATCCATGTGAGATGAGCCGCTGCTACGACCACTGCGACGCATGCGTCCTCGTTGTCGGGGCATGGAAGGTCGGCGGGTGGGTGAATCGTCATCGTCATCGTCTGCCGCAGGAGGTTCTGCTTCATGGGCTGCGAAGACGAGAATTGAACGAAGAGGTTTGTCAAGCATCTGCCAGGCCGCTTCTTTGTTCATTGTGGCGACTTTGACGTTGTTGGACATCGGTTTGGAGAATGCCGCTTTGAGGCAGGTTTCCATGTACGATTCCTCCAACAGCGAGCCCCCTTACGGTTTGGGGCCTATACGCGCCGCTTTGAATGCACCGATGCTGATGTTTGGTTTCACGACCTAGGGGGAACACATAGTTCAATGAACAAAAGCCTCTACGGTGTTGCGAGGAGCCTCATGGAACTTGTCCCAATGATTGCACTTTTACTTCATCCATTGCTAGCCAGTGGCTTGGTTGTGTGGATATGGTGGCAGTATTCATGGCGCAAAAAGTCCTATGAATTGAAGGGCGAAACCAGGGCAGCCTACCTTGAACGTCACGAACGCAACGGTGAACGGTTGCTCTGGGCGACGGGAGTCGTTATTCTCGTCGCATTCACAGGCAGGGCCGTAAGTGGGTGGTATTCAAACGGAGATTTCACATCCAATTTGCTCCCCCAAAGCCTTCATGGTTTTATGGGGCCAGTGGGCTTTGTTCTCATGGTCATTCTAACCCGAATGGGTAAGGAAGCAAGAGACAAACGAAAGGCGGGGGAATCCTTTGCCACGTCCAAACTCAAGCACGGGCGTGCAGCCGACATCATCATCTATCTCGTGTTCATTCATGCATTCTTAGGATTCATTTACACCTTTGATGTTCTTTCCGGCTTGTAGTCCCAAAACGCCGATTCATATACACCTTGCATAACGCCGAAACATGGAAGGAGCAACCGACCCCAAAATGCTGGAAGACCGGCTGTTTTACAAAATGGGATTGCTCATCCATGACCGCCGCAAGATGATGATGGCCTTTGGACTCATTTCATGCATACTCATGGGCAGCCTCATCGCTATTGGGCCCGATTGGTCTGAAGGATTCGGCGAGGACGACGTTGAATCCGTCAACGCAGGACGCTTGATCTCTGAGCGCTTTGGTTCGGAATCCGATGAAAGCGGGCCATCATTCCGATATGTGGTATTCCACCCCTCGCTCAACGACACGTCATCTGAATGGAAGCAGGCCGTCATGGATGCTCTTAGCAAATTTGAGCAACACCCAAATGCAACCGTTGATTATTCCTGGGACACCACTGAAGTGGACCGAGGTGATGTTGTCATCACCGATGAAAACGGAACGTACGCCATCAACAAAATTGTCTTCAATACGAATCGAAAAGAGGCCAAAGTCCTGATTACGGATTTGGAGACGACGGTGAAGATTGACAGTGATTTTTCAGGATGGATGACCGATGGTATCTTCCTCGACTGGACTTTTGACGACCGCATCAAAAAGGACCTCATCAAGGCAGAAGTTGTCGCCGGCCCCCTCACCCTCCTCATACTGGGGTTAATCTTCGGCTCGTTCATTGCTGCAATCTTACCGATGGGTGTCGGTGGAGGAACCTTGGTGGCTGCGGTTGGGATGACAATTTGGTTGTCCAATGTTACAGATGTTACCGTCTACGCTACAAACATTGTCTCCCTGATCGGAATCGGTGTTTCCATCGATTACTCTCTGTTCTTGGTCAATCGTTTCAGAGAAGAATTGGACCGAGGGCACGATGTACGAACTGCAACTGCCATGAGTTGCGCAACCGCTGGAAAAGCGATCTTTTACTCCGGAATTACCGTCGCAATCGGCTTGATGGGGATGCTGTTCTTCACCAACACCTCGCTTCCTTCCTTGGGCATAGGTGGAACAATTGCCGTGACCATCGCCATGATTTACTCCACCATCGTACTGCCTGCGGTCATGGCGGCTTTAGGGCCACGAATCAACAATCTCAAAATTCCCTACGCCTTCGACATGCGAGCAAAAGACGACGGATTGTGGGCAAAAATTGCAAAGAAGGTCATGGACCGACCGTGGGCCGTACTCATACCAACCCTCATCCTCCTCATCGGAGCAGGGCTTCCCTTCGCATACGCTGAATTTTCCTTATCGTCTTGGAAGGCACTTCCCCCCGACGATGAATCTCGCCAAGGCATGGAAATGATCGACGAACTGTGGCCAGATCAGGCTGCGAACTCAATTTATATCGTCATTGAAACCGACGGCGCCGACCCGCTCTCCGAGGTCAACCTCCGGGCTCAACATGCCTACATCACCGACCTGCTTAACGACTCCAGAGTCTCAGGTGGAATTGGAGTTGGCCTACCGGATTTAGCCATGAGTGCAGATGATGTCGTTCAGTTCTGGGCTGCGCCTGATGAATTCATGCCAGAAGACCAACAGGCCATACGAAACAGCCTCCGGCAAGCCTTTGTTGGTGAAAACGCTACCATGATGTCGATTCAACTCGTTGGAGCACAAACCAACGTGGATTCAAGGGAAACCGTTGAGGATATCCGAAGCGACCGTGACGACTTATTGGATCAATTAACTGGGGAAGACGACCAACTGTTGGTCGCCGGATTTGCCGCCTACAACGCTGATAATTTGGAAGCGATTGCGGACAATCTCCCCAGAGCATTGGCCTTCATCCTCATCGCCACATCGTTCCTTATCTTCATGCAAGTCAAATCCATTGTCATACCCATCAAGGCCATCGCCATGAACATCCTCTCCATCTCCGCATCCTTCGGCATGTTGGTTTGGGTGTTCCAGTGGGGGTACGGGGCGGAACTGCTGAACTTCACGGCTCAACCCATCGACTCCGGGAATCCGGTCATCATGTTCTGTATCGTCTTTGGATTGTCCATGGATTATGAGGTTCTGATGCTTTCTCGCATCCACGAAGAATGGGAGCGTACCGGTGACAATACGCTGGCTGTGGCCAACGGTTTGCAGAAAACTGGTGGCCTCATCACGGGAGCTGCCGCCATCATGGTCGTCGTATTCGGAGCATTTGGACTCTCTTCAGTCATTATTCTCAAACAGATCGGGCTTGGCCTCGCGCTTGCAATTCTCATTGATGCAACGCTGGTCCGTGCACTCGTCGTCCCGTCCACCATGCGCCTAATGGGCAAGTGGAATTGGTGGGCGCCAGCGTTCATGAAGGGCAAAAAAGCCTTGAAAGCCAGCGGTTCCAATGAAGATGAGTGATGCTTCCTGATTGGGCAAATCTTCAAAACAGAACGACCGGAGGATTCACTATGGCAAGGGACCGTACACTGAAAAAAGTGAACAAGTTGCTTCAACGTGTCGAGAAGCACATTGAAACGACCCGTGACGCCCTTGAAGACTTGGAAATCGAGTTTGATGTCTTGAAAGCGGCCGTAAAGCGCCTCAAGTCGGACGATGCCCCAGTGGACGAAGTCCCCGAGCCCGAGATGGACCTCGAAAATGCCTCCAACACTTCCAGCATTCAGAAGTTTTGAGTTAGCGAATCGCTAGAACGGTTTCCCGTTGAGACCACATCTTCAGCCAATGCTCCAAGTTGTCTTCAAGCCCCGGTGATTGGATACGACACCCGCATGCATTGGCGTGCCCACCTCCCGTCGGGTCAAGTGCTGTAGCCATGCGAGACAGATCGTAACGGCCTTGTCCTTCTTTGAGGAACGAGTTGGCATAAAAACTAGCAGAAAGAGCTGGCCGCCCAGGGGTATCAATTGACCCATCTGCAAACCCGTGGATGATGCAGCATGCATCCACAGCCTCTCCGGCCCACGCTGTAACAAGATATCCATTGATTCGAAGAGGGGTTTCATCCAAACGGCACACGGCCAGCCGGTCGTGAATTTCAGTATGAGATGCAATGTGCTCTTCAGCCGATTTCCTCTCCTGTTGAACCCGCTGCAAATGAGGTTGGACAGAGGGATGCTTGAGCAGGGTTTCCAGCGTCATTCCTCCGCTCAGTAAGGTCACGACTTCCTGCATGTATTCGGGCTCACGAGGTGAGCATGTACGGGCAAATTGTACGACAGGGCCGTCTTCGAGGAACGCTTCGAGTGAGATGCCCCCCGAATCCAGGGCATCCACGATGGGCATCATCTCAGAAAGATGGTCCATGTTGACGACCTCGCGAAGCAAATCGTAAGCCAATCGGGCAGCAGATGGAGTGGCCTCCCAATGGCTCGTCCCTCCATCGGTACTGAAGGTCTCCGCTTCGCTTGCCGTCGGCCGGTTTGTGAGGTGGTGGTCGACGTACCATCCGCAGTTGGGGTGGAAGGGCAAGTCAACCAGAACAGTTTCTCGGTCAATAAGATGGTCAATTTGCCCTGACCGAATGAGGGCTGCATGAGAAAAAACGACTTCAGCTTCCGGGCGAAAAGCCTTCAAAACCGCTGCACCACACAGCCCATCAAGGTCGGAATCAGCTACGATCCTAACGTAATCAGGGACCTCATGTGCTTGCAATGGCTGAACGGTCATGGTAGTCCCTTTCGTTTCCCGTTGATGAAATTTAGGCGTGGCTCTTCCGCTATGACCATGAACAGGAACCTCCTCACACGGTTCATGGAGACCTCATGCGGCGTAGTTTTGGTCAACTACGGCACGATTCTCTTGCTTCAATACCCGCAGGGGCATTGGGATTTGCCGAAAGGCCATGTTGAGGAGGATGATGAGAACCGACACTCGACCATGTTGCGTGAACTCCGAGAGGAAACCGGCATCTCAAACGTTGACCTCCTGCCGGGTTTTGAGGAACGGACAGAATACTCTTTTCGCCATCGAGGAAAGCGAAAACAAAAGCAAGTGTATTGGTACATTGCTGAAACAGAGGAAATGACGGTTTCACTTTCCCACGAACATCGAGGCTATCTTTGGTTGGATTGGGAACAAGCATTGGAGACCATTACTCATGAGGAAACACGAACCGTCGTACGGCAAGCCCAAATCTTTCACCGCTTGAACAGCAAACAATGATCACAAATCAAGAAACGCGTCGTCGTTTGAACGCATCTTGTTCACTCGGTCGGCCACCCCTTTTTCGGAAGAGCGCTTGCCAAGTGGAAGCCAAAGTGTTTCGTCTTCCCCCAACATAACGCTCACCCAACGGCCCATAACGAACAACCAATCCGATAAACGGTTGATGTAAACAAGGGCAATAGGGCGAATAGCATCATTGCCTTCGGTTTCAAGCAACTGTACCATTGAACGTTCCAGGCGACGGGCAACGCAACGAGCGACATGCATCGTCGCCACTGGGCCTTCGCCCGTTGGCAGAATAAAACTCGTTAGTGGCGTGACATCTTCGAGCCAAGCGTCCATTTCCATGACGAGCAGGTTGGATTGTTCCTCTCCAATAAGCGCCATGTATTCGGGCACTTCATCCGGCGGGCAAGCCAACTCAGCACCCAGGTCAAACAATTCGTGTTGAAGACGCCCAATGGCCTCAACCACAACAAGTTCTACCCGTTGTACGTTGTTTCGGTCGCCGCCATCTTCGTGGCCAGGCATTCTCTTGACTTCCATCAAAACACAGCCAAGAATGCTGTTGAGTTCGTCGCACGTACCGACCGTCTCAAAGCGAGGGTCAGATTTCATCCGTCGCGACCCATCAACAAGTGAAGTTTCACCCTTATCGCCGCCTCCAGTATACACTCGTGTAATGCGAACCATGGGTCTGCCTCAAGTTACCGGAGGTCACGCCTCTATGAGGTGTTTACGGGAAGGGAATCCCTCTTCCATTCGGTAATACCATTCAATGTCGGTTTCACCCATCCCCCAAGAAAACAAGGCCATGCGGCGGTCGACGACGCCGTACCATTCCAATCGCCCTGGATCCATGCAAACAATACGGGCACCGATTCCTTCCAACCGGGCAACATTGCCCTGCCATTGGCCGACCAATCCACCGAGTTGTTCTGCAACTTCCATCACGTGTGGATGATCCATGGGGAATTGGTCGAGTAACACTTCCAATTCCTCGGTTAGGTCGTGAGCCTCATCGCTCATCGCTTGAAGAACCATGAGAACATTGATCGCTTCTTTGAGGGAATGCCTCGCTTCCTCAATGGTGACAATTTTCGCCCCGGCTGGAAGTGGATAAGGCAATTCTACTTCCGGCTCCAAGGCGTCCAATTCCATTGGAAGCCCTGTAAACAATGGTTCGTCTTGGTGTATACTCACGGGTGTTCCTTAATTTGGCGACCTTTAGGTTCATCGGATGCTTCGAATGTAAGAACGCCGTTTTTGGACGTAAATCGGCTCTCCGCTTTCATTGACCCACCGGGATTGTCAAAGGGTTGCTCATCGGAACTTGGCGGGAACGGTAGAACTTGTAGCCGCCCATAGCAAAGAGGCCACCCCACATGGCGAGCTCAAGGACGAGAACAAAGTAGTAGATTGGGCCGAGGGATTTCAGCAGTGCTGTCGCATCATAGGGCAATCCGTAGATGGCGAGGTAAGCGGTTTGGGAAAGGAGGCTTGAAGAGAACCAAATCATGACTGCAAACCAGAGGATGTTACCAGCAGGCCAGTCGTTTGTCGCCTCTTGTGGTTCTTTCATGTTACTAAATCAACCTTGAAGGATATAAGTCCTCGTTTCTATTGAGCGCCTCAGAGCAGGAAACCGGAAACAAATATCCTATTCGGAGTCATCAAAACGGCTTGGGAACATCTGTTCCGAGCCCCCTAGGGCACGAAGCGCCTCATTCAGAGCCAGAATCCATTCGCTAGCAACAGAAGGTTGACCCCCTGCGTCCTCAAAGGACTCCTGCCATTTTTGGGCTTCGGTAGCGTTACCGTTGAATCTGTGAATTGAAGCTAGAGCGATGTAAGCCATCGGGTTCAAATGCTCTTCATCAGCATCCCAGCCTTTCTCAAAGCAGGTAATCGCACCTTGTGGACCTTCCAACTGACCGCGCTGCAGAGCGACCATTCCAGCTTGGCTCCATGCGAGTGGAAGCCGCCCGATCAAGAGACCTCTGAAAACCATCCATGTTTGCCCACCGCCGAGAACGACCAGTGCGAGAAAACCTGCCCATTGTTCGAGCTGATTGAGGTCGGGCCACGTCAGGACCATGAGCCCGCCAGCTCCGACACAAAAGAGAAACCCAGACATTGGAGCAATGAACACGTCCCGTCGTGTTTGGACCATATGGTGAACCCCAACAAGAACTCCGTAAGACCCCATCACCAAAACAAGGGAGAGCAAAATGTTCAGTGCCATAGGGCGAGGCGCAGATTCTCCAAGGAGCGAAAGGGCCGTTACGGAAGCGAGCAGCCATCCAAACCGTCGTGAAATTTCAGGAAAAGGTTGGTGCCTGCTACCGGCCAAAAGAGAGGCTGAGACAACCCCCATCGAGATGAATACGAGGATTTTTCCAACGGCAGCATCGATGATCATAACATCTCCTCAACCGAGGTGAATCATCGGTTGAATATCATGCTTTGTGATAGCCCGAACCGCGGGAAATTTCCGTTGCCCGGTAGAGTTGTTCAACGAGCATGACCGATGCAAGTTCATGAGGAAAGGTCATCGGTGAAAGTGAGAGTCTGGAAAGACCGGTGACGGTATCATCCTTTGGCCATCCTTCAGCAGGACCGATGGCGAGGTGGACATCTCCGGTTGACAAACCCCATTGTTCCACGCGTTTTGAGAACGGAATTGACGACTCAAGAATGCCTCCCTCGTCCAAGAGAACAAGTTCTCCGCTCATCGCAAGGAGTTGAGTGACGTAGGATTGTGGGGTGAGTTTCCCCGAGTGCATAACACAACGAATGGACCGCTGTTCCAAACGTTTGCCATACATTTCAATCAGCATGGCCGAGGCCTTGTCTTTCGTTTTCCCATGGAGGTGAACGGTAATTCGGCCCATGCCCGGTCCTCTCGGGTTGAGTTCTTCAATCCCTTGCGCGATGAACAGGTCAATTAACCAAAAGCACAGGTGGTTCCCCATGGGATGGTGGCCTTTCGGGAAAAAATCAACGCCGTCCCGACCTGTTGTAAACGACCCTCTTCTCAAAGATACACGAACATGGATCAGCGAACTGCGCGATGTGTGTGAGATGAATTTTGACCAACCCGAAGAAGCGCGGCGACAAATTCGACACATGCAAGTTGAATGGCGAGACGCTACCGAAGAAGGTATGCTGAATCCATCCAATCGCGAGGGATTGGAAAGCAGAGCCTTCCGTCTTTTGACATGTACCGACAAAGAGTGGTTAGCGTGGCTGGATGATCTTGATTTCTGGAAAGCAGGGTGGAAGCCTGAGAACGTTGAAGCGAACGAGAATTGAATAAGGGCAGTCCTCAGCCTCCACCATGGGTCAAACCCCAACCTTACACATGCTCTACACCTGCCCGTTTTGTTGGAAGGTCCGAGGATTAATTGAACACCTCGGAATGGACATCGAATACATTCCGGTCAATGGAATGAAAATCAAGAAGGAGGTTGCGTTCACAGACAACTGGGGGAAAGTTCCCGTCTTCACGGACGAAAACGGAAAGCACTTTGTTGATTCAACACCGCTTTTGAAGCACATAGATGCTGCATACAACGGCGGGAAACTGGCTGCTATGGGTGACGCTGATCGGCAAAAGCAGTGGCTTGAATGGGTTGACCTTCACATGTCTAAAGCAACCGTACCCATTCTGTATGGCTCTCTTGGTTCTGCTCTCAAAACGACAACTCGAATCTCTAAAATTGAGAAGTTCGGCTTCATCTCTAAGCGCCTGTATGCGTGGGCTGGATTTCCGATCATGTGGGGAATCATCGCAAGAAAGCGCGTCAAAAAGGACGGTCGAAAACCCAAACAACTCTGGCATGATTTGCTCAGCGAGTTTACTGACTCGCACGACGGTGAAGATTTCTTCGGGGGTTCAAGCCCCGATTTGGTCGATTTCGCAGCCTTTGGTTACATGCGTTCAGTCTCTCCATTCCCCCAATTCAAACTGCTCACCGACCATGATGCTGGAATCTCATGGTACAACCGTATGGAACGCACGCTTGTGAAGTGAGAACATGGCTCGCCTTGGATCCATCGGCTTTCAAGAAGTCGCGTCGGATACACTTGTTCTTGGAACGAACAAAGGCGGATGGATTTACTCCAGTCAACGCCCCGCTTACGAAGTCCGCTTGCCGGCGTTTTTCATCATGAATGAATTCCTCACTCATGCGGATGTCGCAACAGCACTGGAAGCCCCTATTCCATCGTCTAAAGCCAACCTTCCGATGGACGACCTGACGGCAAACGACGTTGTAGGGCTGTGTCAAACGATCATGGAATCTACAGAATTCAAAGCCTTTTCTGACGCCAACGAGGGTTCTTGGGAAGTCCGCCTTCCTTCTGAATCAGAATGGTATCTCGCTCAACAACAAGGTGTACTAGCGCTGAGCGCGGGTACAAACGAACGCCTTGCCGACGGCCCAGCATCAAACAACCGCGGGGCCATGATGGACGGACGACCTCGCCCGAACGAATTCATCGGTCCGGCATCATCTCAATCCGCAGTGATGGCCATCCACCCTCGCAATGCAGCAGTATTTGCAAAAGGAACGGTTCCATCGCAACGACCTCTTCCCGGCGTCTTTGCGCGATTGGTGCTCTCCCCAATCCGAACGGCCCCGCCTAAACGTGTGCCTTCATCCACCGATGCATGGGCCAACATTCGTTCTGAACTGCTTTGGACCACGCTTCTCGGAATTGTTCCATCCTTTGCGATACCAATAGCACGGGGCATGGGGGCTTACGCCATTGACGGATGGTTCAACCTCTTTTTCGGAGGGTTATGTGCTGGATTCATCACCGGTGCAATTTGGAGACCAAAGCGCCCTACCTTACGGTTTGAAGAAGTTCAATCCTCGGTGGAAGAATCCGATAGTGTGTCCCAATAAGACTCGCCGCGAATGGCATCTGCGGCACAGATTGTTGCCATATTGACAATGTGTCGAACACCGTCTTGTCGCGCCACCAATTGAACAGGCCGGTCCATTCCTTCAAGAATCGGTCCAGTCATTTCAGCGTCTCCAAGTTCCTCCAATAATTTGTAGGCAATGTTGGCTGCTGCAAGATTAGGTAAAACCAAAACGTTGGCTGGACCTTCAAGATTCATGAACGGATATTCATCTTGAACGAGAGTGTTGAGGGCCGTGTCCCCCTGCATGGGCCCATCAATAACCAGCGATGGGTCAAGTTCACGCGCCAATTCAACGGCGTCTTCGATGCGTTCACTTCGTTGGGCACGGGTGGAGCCAAAGTTCGAAAACGAAAGCATAGCGACCTTTGGTATGATGCCAAAGCGACGAGCGACCTTTGCAGTCTGAACGGCAATCTCTGCGAGTGTTCTGCTGTCAGGATAGACGTTCACCGTGGCATCAGCCAGGAAAATTGTTCGTCCTTTGATGTTCATCATGTAGCAACCAATAATGCAATGACTGCCTTTTGATTTCCCAATCAGTTGTAAGGGTGGGCGCAGCACGTCAGCATAGTTTCGACTTACCCCGCCTACGAACCCGTCAGCATGACCCAATTGGACCATCTGACTTGCAAAATACGGTCGGCTTTTCAGCAACCGCGCCGCATCCGGCCATGTGGTTCCTTTACGCTGCCTACGCTCGAAAAATGCATCGGCGTAGACGGTTTTTCGTCGCTCATCGTACCTTGGGTCGTACCGTTCGTACTCAAAGTGCAGGCCCAATTCTCCAACCATTCGGTCGATGCGGTCAATTGGTCCAAGCAGAATCGGAATACAGATACGCTGTTCAGCCAATTGTGCAGCTGCGCGAAGAACGGCTTCGTTATCTCCTTCGGGGAACACGATTCGCTTGCCCTTTCCTTTGACCTGATTGATGACTTGGCGCATGACTGAATACGATTCACCTAACCGTGATTCAAGTTCTTCTTTGTAGCGGTTGATGTCAAAATCTTCCGCACTCACTCCGGTGATTCCTTCATCAACTGCAGCTTGTGCAACGGCGGCAGCCTCCCAAATTAAGACGCGGCGGTCAAATGGCTTCGGTATGATGTACTCGGGTCCGTATTGCATCACAACGCCATCATAGGCTGCTGAGATGTAGTCTGGGACGGGTTCTTTGGCAAGTTGAGCAAGGGCATGGGTTGCGGCCATCTTCATGTTTTGAGTAATGTCCCGTGCGCGCACGTCCAAGGCGCCTCGGAAAATGTAAGGGAAGCCCAATACATTGTTCACTTGATTCACGTAATCGGAACGCCCTGTGGCAATAATCGCATCCTGCCTGACGGCAAGAATTTCCTCCGGCAGAATCTCTGGTGTTGGATTGGCTAATGCAAAGATAATCGGTTTGTCCGCCATGCTCTTAACCATGTCTTGGGAAACCAAACCGCCTCGCGAAAGACCCAACATCACATCGGCGCCTTTCATAGCGTCACCAAGATCTCCCGGCGCTCGGTCATGAGCAAAAGGCGCTTTGTACTCGTTCAATTCACCGGCGTCCAGTCGCTTCTTTGTGACGATACCTTGACTGTCAACGAGCGTGATGTTCTCGATGCTCACTCCGATGGCGATGTAATGGTTGGCACATGCGATGGCTGAAGCTCCTGCACCGATGACAACAACCTTCAGCCCGTCGAGGGGCTTGCCTTGCAATTCTGCTGCATTCAGCAACGCTGCTGCAGAGATGATGGCCGTTCCGTGTTGGTCGTCGTGCATGACGGGAACATCGGTGGCTTCTGCGATACGTCGTTCTATCTCAAAGCACTCAGGGGCCTTGATGTCCTCAAGGTTGATGCCCCCGAAGGTTTTGGAGATGTTGACAACTGTACTGATGAATTCTTCAGGATCTTCGGTATCCACTTCAATGTCAAATACGTCAATTCCGGCAAACGTCTTCAGAAGCAAGCCTTTCCCCTCCATGACAGGTTTACTGGCTAAAGCACCAATATTGCCGAGGCCAAGAACGGCGGTTCCGTTGGAGATAACAGCAACAAGGTTGCCCTTTGAGGTGTATTTGTAAGCGTCTTCTGGGCGCTCTTCTATTTCCAAACAGGGATAGGCTACGCCAGGGGAGTAAGCGAGACTCAATTCGTGGGCAGTAGCGTGCGGTTTGGTTGGTACGACCTTGATTTTCCCACGCGGTTCAGCCTCGTGGTATTCCAGTGCTTCTTTGCGAAGCAGTCGCTCTTTGGCTTCTCGTTCCATAAGGACCCCTTATCCAACGGCAGACACTTATGGTTTGAGTCTTGTGTGAAACATCGCTCATGAGATGCGATTCTTGGAGGCTCTGATGTGGAGGCGAAACCGATTTATGGGCTAAATGAACGCGATTTCAAAGGATTTTGTTGAATTATTGTTTAGTCAAGAAGGAGCCCCTTTCAAATACCCTGAAAGACCGGTGCGTTCTATGAATCCAACCCGAAGGGCTGTGAATGACTCCCGAGCGGCTGGCCGCGCCTTATCGATGGTGCTGCTCATGGTGTTGATGTCAATGGCTCCGTTGCTTACTCTTCCAACGGTTTCAGCTCACGCTGAACCCAGTGGAGTGACATGGCCGCTTGAAGGTAGCAACGATACAGGGTGGGTGACACTCGACGCTACTGGAGCGAATACTCCGGGTGAAGGCGCACAAGCAACTGCGGATTGGAATCTGAGTTTCGCTCCCGGTGCGCAATTGTCAAACGTTACACTCGAAATCCGAGTGAGTGGAGAGAATGGAATGGTTATCGAAGAGCCACTGCTTGCCGTGGACGGCATGGGAACGAGTTTGTTTGATTGGTCCGGTTTTGGAACGATGGGTGAATCCAATCAATTTGACAGTGGTGCCGTGTATGAAGGCCGCTTGAATCCCAACAGCAATTCAGATGCTGGGTGGACGTTACCCTCGGATGCAGAAATCACAGAGATGGTCATTCAAGCCCTCGCCCCCGTTGACCCTGCTGTATCACTGCGTCCGGTTGAAACCACCATCAACGATTACGCCATTCATCCTGAACTTGGATTCATGTACGTCGCTGCTAACAACGACCTTCTGATGATTGATGCTAACGCTAATCCAACGGTTATTGACATGGTAACCTTCGACAGCGCTGTAGTGGACATGGAACTGGATGCGACAAACAATCTCATTCATTTCCTCACAGCAGAGGACGGATTCTTTGCAATGTCGCTCACCGACTCAAGCACCCAAGTCGTTCTCCCCGAGGCATCAGACGCCGCCTTTGAGCAACTCGATGAATTCGCCATCGCAAGCACCGGTGACGTGTATGCCGCAAATCAAGATGAGTTGATGCTGTGGAACGGCGTAGCGTGGACCAAAGTCAGCGACATGAATGGTGCTTGCCTTGCCATGCTGGAAGTCAACGGGGTTTTGTACATCTCTATGGAGGGCGCAGGCGTTGCCCGATACGACCTTGTCTCGGGACAGATGCTTTCGACATGGTCGACTGCGAACAACCTTCACTCAGACCAAGTGACCCAACTCATGATCTCTGGAAATCAAATTCTTTTTGCTTCCTCTGATGCAGGGCTTGCCCGCTATGATTGGAGTTCCGGTTTCTGGCTGTCGACATGGAGCGACTCAAATTGGCTTGACAGCAGCGACATCGCAGGCCTCGCAAGGGTGGGAGACGAGCTCTTCATTTTGAACGGCCCATCCCTTCATACCTACAACACTACGACTGGAATATTCTCCACGACCCATGCGCTCTCCGACTTTGGGTTGCAATCGGAATCAGAATCCATGATGCTCTGGACCAACCTCGGCCCAGCATCTCCGAGTCAAACGGGATTGCTCGTCAGCGATGGCGAGGGAACACTCGCACATTTGACCCCAGGAAATAACCCGATAATGGAGGGCAGTATTCTTCTTTCAAGCGGGCCCACTACCGATGAAATGGGCCTCATTGAGGAAATCAATGGTATCCTTTACATCACGGGTGACGATGGGGCTGGAATCAACCGGTTCGATACAGGCAATACACTGTGGCTGGCACCTTGGCCGCTGGCCGGCGATGTCTTGGCTATGGGCTCTGATGGAACCGATCTCTTCCTTGGAACATCAAACAGCACCGTAGTACAACACTCATCTTCCGGTACCGTCCTCAATCAGTGGAATGGACAAGGTTGCTGGGCGACCGGCTCTGATTTCCTAAGCATTGACATCAATGCAAATTCAATCGTGGTGTCGTTGGAGAACGGTGGGTTTGCGAGCATCGACCGCTCAACGGCTACCTGCGTAGGCTACGACAGTACAAACTGGGATTCCTCCTCCATTCTTGGAGATGTTGTGCTCAATGGTGGGAAAGCCTATGTCGCTACTGAGGACAAAGGAATACTGCGGTACGACATCGCCAATGATTCATGGCTGGAGCCATGGGGCTCCACTGGAATTAACGGGGTTGATTATGCAGGTGTGGCGATGGTTGGAAACATTCTCCACCTTGGTCTTCAGGGATACGGCGTGGTTCGCAAAGACATCTCAACGGGTGAAATTCTATCCCCATTCCTTGCAAGCGGCCGAAATGCTCCTTTGCCGAGCAGCAACATATACGCCCTAGCAAGCGACGGTTACAACCTCTACATCGGCACACAACAAGGTGCTCGCAAATGGGATGGAAGCCAAATGACAAATTTCGGCCAGGGTTCATCCTGGCAGACCCGGCCAACTCAATTCTACGATTTCGCCGTGGAGGCGAGCATTAGCGGTGGTTCGTTGTATGCCGGTACAAACATCGGCGTTTGCAAGTACAGCATCGCAACGATGGCCATCAATGATTGTCAAAACGTCCAAGACGGCATGCCAAATTGGGCCGCTTACAGTGTTCACTACGACAACAATTACGTCTACGGAGGAACGACCAGCGGCGTAGGACTCATCACCAAGTCCACCTTCCAGCACGATTTCAATTGGGGAGAAGGCACCCAAACTGAAAATGCAGTTGTTGAAGTGATGGGCGATATCGCATACATCGGAACCGATGGGTTAGGCGTATTGCGCTACAACATCACATCGAATCTGTGGCTTACTCCGTTCAATGAAGATAACGGTGTTCTCGATGGGGGTAACGACGATGTTACCGGAATGGTTGCAGATATTCGTCAAAACCTCCTTTGGATTGGAGGAAGTGATGGGTTCCAACTCATCAACGTCACCACCGGAGGCGAGGCATACGACATTGAGAAATCAAGCGGCCTCTACGACGCAAATGGAGATCCATTCGGAATGATTATCCATAACAACATCATGTATTATCACTCCAAAACAGCAAGCGACGAAGTAAGCCGTCTCGATGTTTTGAACCTGACCAACCTAGGGAACCTCGACATTGGCCAGCAGGTGGGCGAGAACCAAGGAGACATCGTTGGGATGAATCTCGTCGGAGACGTTCTGATGACCAGTGTTGTGTCCCCTCAATGGTGGAACGCTGATGGCTCTGGAGGCATCGGAAGGTGGAACACTACGAGCAATTCATTTGAAAATAACATCCTACCAACAGGGTCGATTGACCGCGTCACTTCCTATCGCTCAACGACCGGCAATACATGGGTGGCTTGGGGTGAACTCAAGCTTGACCTTTATGCACCAAATGGAACCCTTATCAGCTCTTGGGACAATTATGAACTCCCTGTTAGGGGAATCGTAGAGTACGACGGCCATGTGCTCTTTGCGGCCGAAGATGGTATCCATCGTTACAACGAAACCTCCAACCAATGGGCTGCAAAATGGACGGCTGGAAACGGACTTCCAACCAATGCAGGAACGATCTTCTACGAACTTTGGACCGACGGCTCCAGCCTGGTTGTTGGAGGCGCTCGCTTCCAAGGATGGGGAGGGTTTGCCGAGGGAATTATTTCCCTCCGTGACAGCACTGGCGCGTGGTCATCGTATGCAGCTGATTCATACACCAATATGCCCGACGGATATCCCATTTCAATGGAGATGTGCGGTGGAGCACTCAACATTGCCATGTACAACAACAACGGCGGGGTAGCTCGTATTGATATTCAGAATCAAACCGTGCTTCCTGGATTTGACCGGTCACAACTCGACGGGACTTCTCCCGCTTCAGTCACCTGTGATTCCTCCGACACCCTCTACATTGGATATTACAACGACAATCAGCCCATTTCCAAGTACAGTTTTTCCTCAAATGCCTTCCTCCCGAGTTTAACAACGGCAAGCCACAATTTGCCGAGTGACCGAATCTGGTACGATTCTCTCGCCCATGCAAACGGACAACTCATCGTAGGCCATGGGATTGGGAACGGTGGTTCCAATTTGATCGGAGGAGGATATTCCATCATGTCTTCCAACGGTGCAACGACCACCCAGGCCAACGTGCAAAGCGGAGGTTCATCCGTAACTTCCTTCCAGTGGCTCGGCGGCACAACAGGGTGGATGATGGGTCAAGCTGGCGGTTCATCCGGTTACAGTCACGTGTCTACACTTTCCACGCTTGGGATGCAGAAAATCGTCGACCTCCCGGGGCTTGTTAGCGGCCAAATTACGGCCATGGCTGGAAACTCCACCCACATTTGGGCTGCAACAGGCGGTCAGTCGGCACAAGGCCAATTCTCCGGCAACGGAGCAGGTATTCTTCAGGGAACCTTCCAGCCCAACGGTGACGTTCAATGGGAATACGGATGGGCGATGGCTGCGAACTCTCGGGCCACTGATTTCCACCTCCAAGGAAACCAACTCTACATTGCAAGCAATCCTACTGGGCTGATGAAACTCGACGTCACCAACAGAAACCTAGCTGCAATAACTGGCGCTCTTCACGACAAATTTGACCAAATGCAACTCTATAACAATCATCTCGTCATCGGTTTGGCGGGTGAAGGGGGAAGCCCTCCAGGGGTTCAAACCTTTGACCTCAACACACAGCAGTTTGACGGAGGACGGCTCATTGCAGGCTTACCTTCCAATATCGTCAACGGTTTTGACGAATCAAGCAACATCATGTACATCGGAACCAACGGAGGACTTGGCCGATTTAACATCACATCAACAAACGACTGGATGGATTCGGTAACGTCCAACAGCGGCCTACAAGACAATGTCATTGAAGATGTGCTGGTGATCGGAACTGATGTCTATCTGGCTACGCCTTCAGGACTCATCGTTTGGGATGAATTGACAGAGACTTCCACGTTAATGGACGCGTCCGACGGACTGATGGCCACTTCAACATGGGGCCTTACTGTCATCCCAACAAACGCACCCGGAGCAAGCCCTGTTCTTGTTCTGAGCCATGATGGCCGCGGAGCAGACCGCCCCGGCGTGACAATGATTGACACGGGGACCATGCAAGTGATCTCCACCCACAGATTTGACCAACTGCCGTCCAACACGGTCACCGCCCTTACTGGCGATTGGTGGGGCTTGCACATCGCTACCGATATTGGCCCAATGACCCATTGGAACGCCTCAAGTGCAGATTTCGAAGACGGTTTAGCCTCGTATCAAACACCAACTTGGCCCGTTGAAGGAATGATGAGCAACGGTGATGAACTCATCGCATTCAGCAGCTCTTCGGCTACCTTGAGTGAATCAAGAACAAGCAGCCACGCCAGACTCACTTCATTCAATCAGGGCAACATCATCGATGGAATCGTAACCGGTTCTCATGTATGGCTGACAACTACGGAAGGATTGGTTGGATGGCAGACCAACGGGCAGTATACTGAAGTTGACGATTACACCATGCGAAGGGCCCATCCTCTAACCGTTCGAGCCCTTACCAACGGTGGCGGCCTGAACATCACCGATTTGACCCACCCAGGTGTTGACATCACTTTGGTAGACCCGACTGGCCCTTACGCTCTTGACGCTTCAAAAGGAAGCGCTGGACCTCATGGAATTATGTTGCAAAACGTTCCACTTATCTTCACCTCTTCTGTAAGCGGTGCAGCGGTATGGGCACGGTCAGTGTCGGTCAAATACGATGCAACCGTTGACCTTAGCCAAGACCCGAACTTGGGTTCAACACTCCAACTGGCTCTTGACAAAGGAATGCTGTACGACAACACCCGTCACGTTAAACTTCGACTCTATTCTCCGTCCAACGGTTCGATGGAAGCACGAATTACCTACGATTATGTTCGCACTGACACGCCCGTTGACATGGAAGAACTTGTTGACCGGCCAGACGATGGTGGAAGTGCTTTGACCGCATCCTGGTCTTTGGTCCATGACGAGGACTTTTCTCGCTACCTGATTTTCCTCAACGAAGGCCCATGGGCTACCGTTCCTAACGAACTCTCTTTGATGGGGCAAGCTCCAGACAAGGCGGTTTCGCTTCACAGTCGCCTCAGTGCCGACATTGAAACCGCAAATGGACAACCGATCATGGACGGCACCGAATACTACGGAGTCATCGTCGTCGAATACACGGACGGGCGATGGGGCGAAGTCTCTGCGCCGTTTGGCCCAGCCTCTTCATCAGATGAAATTCCAAGTGCGCCGCTGTGGGCTACCGCAAGCGCCATGGGAAGCAATGGAGAAGACGGAGACCTTGAATTGGAATGGGCACGCTGTACCGCTCTTGACCTGGCCAGAACCAATGTGTACGTCTCAACATCTGTCATGACCGATGCGTTTGGACGTTCGGTTCAAACATCGTACCTCCCCAACGAAGGAAACCAAAGCATCCTATCGCTTACACCCGCCGTTCCTGTTTGGATCGGCTTCACCTGTGTGGACGAAGCGGGACAGGAGAACCTCTCCGATGTTACCGTTGTCGGCCCTGTTGTTCCAACAGGAGAACTCAACGACAACGAAGCTCCCGAACCGATTGAGGGAACTCTTGCTGCTGACGTTGCAGATGATGAAGGCGGTCGTATTTCGGTGAACTGGAACCAAAGTTTGGCTGAAGACTGTGCGTTTTACACCGTATTCATGAAACAAGGAGGAGATGCGCGTGATGACGGCATCATTGGCAGCGTCGATGGATTCTCACAAGCCGTTGTCGTTAATTCATGTGATGATAACCAAACCATCATTTCATCATTGGACGGCGTGCCGCTCATTGACGGGCAGATTTACTCCATTGGTGTCGTTGCTTACGATGCATGGCTCAACGGAAATACCGACTCAGTACGAATCGTCACGGCCACGCCCTTCCAGAACCTCATTGGCTCTGGTAACGCACCTGAGCGAATTTCGTCTCTGCTCGCCTTCGACCATGCAAACGATGACGGTACAGCCATCGATGTGGTTTGGACGCCTTCTGGCGCAGATGACTTCGCATCCTACACCGTATGGGTTGCAGACCAACCCGTCAGTGACCTAGCAGTGGCTTACGCTATGTTTGGAACCAATCCAGATGTATGCGGTTGTTTCACCTTCAACAAGCAATGGATCGATGAGCGAACCAACCCGATTGAACTCACCATCTCATCCGCTTTGTACGGCGACGGTGAAACATTGACGGACCTCAGTTCATCAACACCTCAACTCATACAACCGGATATTGAACTGTTTGTGGCGGTTACCGTGCACGACATCAAAGGAAACGTGCATCTTACGGAACTCGCCCAAGCGACGGTCACACCGATTGACAACGTCAACGACGAAACACCCCCCGATCGATTGACTGAACTGGAATTGACCGACCGCCCAAACGATGATGGAAGTGCCCTTCTCCTCGACTTTGAACTGTCAAATGCTGATGATATTGCTTACTATAATGTCTATGCTGCTACGTTTGAGTTTGCTGGTGCAAACCCGAACGGTCAAGCCCTAACGGCCATCGCGTTCCTGGACAGGAATCCGTCACTTCCGCTCACCATCGATGTGGTTGCCGGCGACACTCCAGTCATCCCTGGCCAAGACATCTGGGTGGCGGTGGTTGCAGTGGATACATCTGGCAATGCACACACAACCGACCTTACCGTTGTCAAAGCACAATCGATTGACGATGGCGTCACGGACCCTGGAAATTACCTCCCTGATATTGAATCGGTCGCCGCTTCATGGGACGATGAAACCAATATTTTCGTTGAATGGGACCATTCAACCGATGCACAAGTTCGTGGCTACCATATCTACATCTCAGACTCGGCGTTTGAAGACATCGCAGATGCAACGATGGTTGGCGATATCAAGGCGTCAAATTCATTCTTGATTACCCCCTCCTTGTTTGAAGCCCTTGACAACGGCAGTGCGTGGTACGTCGCCGTAACACCCTACGACGAAAGCCTCAGCAAGGAGTCTGTAATTTCGGTCAAGTTGAACGCACTCGGAGATGAAGATAGCGGCTCTACGGATGGAGACGGTTCTGGTGAATTGTCGCTAGAGTCCCTTCTCACCGGACCGAACTTGATTGCGGCGGGTATGCTCATCATCGTGTTGCTCTTGGTCGTACTTGTTGTCCGCTCAAGAGGAAGCAGCAGTCGCCGGTCGAAGAGTTGGGAACTGCAAGAAGCAACTTGGGGTATCCAAGACCAAGGCTGGGGGAACACTCCGAATCAAGCACCTCCTGCACCTTCTTCACCTGCACCTGCTCCACCACAAGGTGTTTCTCAGCAACAAGCGACTGACATCTACACTGCTGCAAACCAAATTCAAGGGAACAATTACGGCCGTTCCGAATACCAACAAACTCAGCCGGTATTGCAGCCCCAGGTACGTACGGATGTATTTGATGACCTCTTGGGTGAACAAACTCCACCCCCTTCGCCACAAATTGATACGTCGTTCCTAGACGATCTTCTCTGAGGCGAAGGAATGAGTCAAGTCAGAGGACCCCGGGATGAGGTCTTTACCACCGCGGTAGTGAATTCAGAAGGAAAGCTTGCTGACGCTCCTGCACATCTCAAACGTATGAAGGACCACGCTAAGCGGCTGAGAATAGCCCTACCCGATGAATTTCCAGCAACGGGGCTTGAAGGAAAGGAAATGGGTCTCGTTCGACTGTCGTACTCAAGCGAAACCGGTTGGAAGGTTCAATACCGAGCTTTCACGGTTCGCAACGAAGCATTGGATGCGATATCGACTCCCGCCCCACGGTGGAATCCAAAAACAAACGGATGCAAGCATGGAGACTGGGCGCCCTACAATGACGCCCGAGCAATGGCGGAGAAGGCCGGCTGTGATGTTGCTCTCTTCGTTCATGAACACGCATTGGTTGACGGTGACCGTGGCACACCTCTGTTGCTTGATGAAGACGGAACGGTTTGGCTGCCAGCTGACGATGATGGAGGAGTGGATGGAATCACCGCATCATTCCTCGAAGCACGACTTCCTGAATTTGGATTGCCTGTAATGCGAGGGAGGTTGAACGAGCGTCTCGTTGCCCGATGTCATGAACTGGTGGTTGTCGGATCCGGACTCGGGGCTTGTCGGGTGGACTCCATTGACGGGGAACGCGTGGGGCAGTCCACTGTTTTATCGGAACAATGTCAAAAAATTATCAACCAACATTTTACCCAAGAGGCAACGTGGTCCTAGACGGGGCGGTCGTATGTCGGTGAACATGACCGAAATTTCCACCCACTTGAGCCAACATAAATTACTCGGAGAGGGAGCGTTTCAACACGGTTCCCCGGACAAAGTATTGTTGGTTTCTGGAGGTCCTGCGTCGCATCTCGCCAACTGGTCGATGCTTGCCTCACCTCCGAAAAGACGAGCGATCATCCGTCAACCACCCCGCTCACAAATGCCAGCAGCAGAACAGCATTCTCCACTCTCCGGAACCATACGACTGACGGAAGAAAAGTGTGATTTAAGGGCCGAAGTTGAGGAATGGAAACACGGCAGTTGGTATCACAGCGTAACCCTTGTTGCCTCTGACATCGCCGATTTACTGAACAAATTGCAACCGATTACATCTCCTGAACCTTTTGACAAACCCGGTTGTAAAGGAATGGCTTCTGGCCCTTTCTGGTCCGGGGCAATGGCCTACGATATGATGCAGTGGACCCAACCGCTTCTCCTCCAGAAACCTCCTCGTGAGGGCACGATTTTGAGTGTTATGTGGCTGATTGAAGGAGGAGTTTGTCACGACCGCCACGAGGACAAAGTCAGCGTTTTTGGCACGGAATCACCCTGGACCGCAAAGGCAGAAAAAGCGCTCACTGCAGCCCCCTCTGAATTCATTGAGGGCACTCCATTGCAACGCGTAGAGACGACGACTCACGATGATGAAACCCATATGGAGAACATCGAGCGCGTTCGCCAAGGAATCGTTGCAGGGCAGGTGTATCAGGTCAATGTTGGAAAGCACTGGCAAGGGCCGATTGGCCATCCTTTTGATGTGTTTAAGCACCTAACACAAAACAATCCTGCTCCGTATTCTGTTTACCTTGAAGCGGTTGATGTGGGATTGGCCTTAGCCAGCTCGTCACCGGAGTCTCTGCTGGATTGCGATGAACAACACATCCGCTCGTCTCCAATCAAAGGAACCTGTCTGCAGGGATCAACGGCTGAGGACGCTGCAGCCCTACGAAAAGCCATGCTCGAAGATGAAAAAGAACGTGCGGAACATCGTATGCTTGCTGACCTCATGCGAAATGATCTGTCCAGTGTGTGTGAGGTAGGTTCGGTTGACATTGACCGCTTTGATGTTGAAGTATACTCCAACGTTCAGCACCTTGTCAGCCATATCACAGGGACATTCAAAACCGAACATAATGGAAAAACTGCCTTTCAGTCCATCTTTCCAGGAGGCTCAATCACGGGTTGTCCCAGAACGATGGTTTGCGCTGTGATCGATGAACTCGAACAGCATCCACGTTCGTTTTGGACCGGTTCAGCAGGCTGGGTGGACGTTCACACCGGTTCTTCATCCTGGAACATCTTGATCAGGACGCTTGAGGCGCATCGAACCGCATCTGGATGGAACGGAAGCATTGGGGCTGGTGGAGGAATTACCATTGCTTCAGATGCAGCAAAGGAAGTTTCGGAAGCGGTTTGGAAAGGTGCAGCATTGCGAATTGCTTCGGGGTGGATGAAAGCCGACGACAGTCCCGTCCCGCGAGGTGAACTTGAGATTCACCCCATTGCTCATCAAAAGCAAAAAACCGCCATCAAAACGCTATCATCGGTTCAAACCCTGCAACAGTGCATTGAACACAACAGAGATTGCGGCGTACTCTTTATTGACAATTTGGACTCCTTCTCACTCAATGTTGCAGACGCCATCGCTCAGTCGGGACACGATGTTACCGTCCTAGCTGGACGTAACAATCATGCAGAAATATTGTCAGACCCTACTGCGCTCTTTGACCTTCTCGACCGCCTTCAACCGACGCACATCGTTCTCGGCCCTGGCCCGGGCACTCCTGAGGATGCGCCTCTGACGATGGCTCTCGCTCATCATTCCCTTGCAGGCCAACTAGCGGTTCCTGTCCTGGGCCTTTGTCTAGGTCACCAAGCACTTGCCCTTGCAGACGGAATGGAAGTGCTCCCCTCTCCACGCGGCCCTGTTCATGGCGTTCCTGTTCGTATTGACCACGACGGCACGGGTCTGTTCGCAACTTCAGCATCGCCTGCAGTATTCACCCGATACAATTCTCTCATCGCCAACGAGCAAGACGGTCAGTCATTCATCATCAACGCTCGAGAAGAGGGGACGGGTTTGGTGATGGGTATGCGTCACTCTTTACACCCCATTCATGGCGTTCAGTTTCATCCAGAGTCAATTGGCTCACCGGAAGGACGGGCTATCATTCAAGAATTTCTTCTGAATCCATCGGATGGTTGAAGAATCCCTTGCCGTTAGCCAACTTGAGGGGACACCATGCCAGCATGCCGACATTGTGGAAGCACTTATCCGCGTGAATTTTTCATTCATGGGGTTGGACCTCGTGCACAGGTGTGTGCACAATGCGGTTTAGACAAAGGCTTGGTCACCAAGGAAGAAGTTCCCCTTCTCTTTGACAAACAGCTTGCTAACGCTCGGTTTTCCGCCGTAGCTCGACGTTACAGTATCTTCCTCTATGTCCCGTTCCTTTGGGCTCTTTGGGGATTCACTCTCTCTGACATTAAGCCGTGGGGACTCTTTTTCCTCGGCTTGTTGATTGTCCTTACGCTTCTTGCGCCGGTCATCTTCATTTATCGCGGTGGACGTTATTCCGGAGATATGGCTCGCTTGAGTCCAGCATACGATCGTCCAAAAGGCCACTGAATCACGATTTAGCGTGAATTTTGAGGACGTCGCCATCAGTCAATTCGTGGTCTGCGCCAACAACTCGGCGTGTTCTTCCATCAACGCCCCGAATGAATCCATCTCCCAAATCAGTGTGGACATGGTAAGCAAGAGCTTTGGCTTGAATTCCTGATGAGACAACAAAGGCGTCGGGCAATACTTTGCCGTCACCGTCCACCCAATGGGTTTCATCTTGTACGGGGTACACTACAATCTGATTGAGAAGTTCAAACAGCACTCGGTCCAATAAGCGAGCAACTCCAGTTCCATTCGACGATTTCATACGAGCGAGCATGTGGGCCAGGGCTTTGGTTTGAGGTTCATTCAGCGAAGAAGAATCATTGATTGAAAACGTTGCTTCTCCGGGATGGTACGAGATGATATTGGCGTTAGCCGCCCTCCGAAGCGCAAGTTCAACGTCGGCCATGCAAGGTTCAATCGAATACAATGAAAGGTCGTCGATCACACCTTCTGGGGCAATGTCCCATTTGTTCGCAGCATATGCAATAGGGAACAGACCTTGTCGTAGCGTCGCTGCCAATGTTCGAAGAACTTCTTCATTCCAATCCCAAGGCTGCCCTTCAGGTCGTTGCTCTTGCTGGAATTGCAGCATGCATTGGGAAACGAGTTGAGTCGTAGCCCCTAGCCCGCTTAATCGCTCTTGAACGAATGAAGCCAAGCCTTTCTCTCCCTCCGCTTGGACTCTGCGGACACCACGGGTCCAGCCCTCGTTGAGAATGCCGGCAATCCAGGCATCAAGTTCTTCCTCGAGAAAAGCGATCTCCTGTTTCAAACCGTTGACCGCATCTTCCTTTGAGGAAGCACCGCCAAGAAACTGCCCCTCTACGTCGGTTGTTCCAGCGGCATCGACGACTTGAATCAGAACGTTCGAATTGGCCAGGTCTGAAAGAAAGGCATTGCCCCGCCCTCTTCCTTCACTCGCCCCTGGAACAAGTCCTGCTACATCAACAAGGGCTACGGGGACAAAACGACGGTGCCCAACACAAGAACCCGTCCTCGGTTGGCAGAGGCTTCCTTGACGCGGATCTTCTGCTGAAGTGGGTTCAAGGCGTCCTTCGGATTCTAATTTCTCACGCAAGGCTTTGCACGGGCAAGGAAGGCGTGCTTCTACGAAAGCAACTCCAACGTTAGGGTCGATGGTACAAAACGGATAGTTCGCAATATCAACCTGAGCGAGTGTTGCTGCGCTAAAAAACGTAGATTTGCCCACATTCGGTTTGCCAACGAGGCCTATGCGCACCGTCATCACGCCCGATGAAGACCCTCATTCTTCCTCGGAACCTGCCGAGGGAGTGATGTCGTAGTCTCGCTTGATTTGAGCAATAGCAATATCAAGTTCTGGAAGGTTGAGTTCTCCGTCGCCATCAAGGTCCATAATCTGCATCAATTCGCCCGAGTCAACGGAGGAAAGAGCATCAATATCTGTTGCTTGAAGGGCGGTAAGGAATTCTTCTTCGTCAACTTTTCCTGAAGCATCCAAATCCATGGACCGGAACAGGTCAAAGACGGATTGGCCTTTGTCTGCAAGGTACTGCACCAGTTGAATCATGGCTTCTGTTGGGGCCTTTGAAGGGAACTCTGTGATCTCATCGTTGTGGAGTGAGGAGTCAACGGCGATGATGGTTGAGCCGCCCTCGGTGTCTTCGGTTTGCGTTACAACCAATTCCGTGTCAACGCCAACACCACGACCGATGAGCGTGCGGATGGTGGTTGATGAGCCTGCTATCAAGGTGTAGGTATTCACATCAGAAACCGTTTCAGAGGAAACCGAACGACCTGTTGAGGAGATCCCGGTTCGTATGGTCACAAGGGTTGCGAGGATTGTTCCGATTCCAAGAAGGTAGAACATAGCCGCTCCAGTGAGGAAGAATCCACCTGATGGAGCCACTGCATCTTCGATGCCGGAGGTTGCAATTGCATTGGTTGTGAAATCCCCTACGAGGAAGGTCACGGTAGAGGCCACGCCACCAACAAGGACCATCCAAACCGCCAGGTTAGCGGTTGATGGAGTAGCGAGTGGTTTTCCAATCGCCATTGGGTAACTGTTGAACACGGAGGAAAGAATGAGAAGTCCGCCAACGGTGAACATCATTCCCATGTCGACGCTGTGCGCCATGCTTCCAAGTTCTCCAGTTCCGACAAAGATATCCATCGCCGTGAAATATCCGCCGATAGCAAAGAACGGGAGGAGGACGAATGCAAGCAAACCAGCCATCGAGCCAGGGTTCTTTACCACGGAATCCATTCCTGAATTCGCCGTCATGATGATGTTAACAGAGGCTGCGAAGACCGGAAGCAATCCTAAGGTGAGAAGGATGGCTCCGAAGTTCACCAAAACGTTGCTACCATCAGCGCTTGACATGAAGAAGGGGGGGAGGGTCACAAAGAGCAGAAGCATGCTTGCAGAGCGCATCGAACCGGACCAGATGGGTTGCTTGGCAACCATAGGAACGGTGTAGTATCCCACTGAAAACATCAGTGCAAGAGGGACCCAGCCGTTTGAGACGCGCTCTCCAAGCCAGACTGTTTGTGTCGAGTCTGCAACTTCGCCAATGAAGATGTAAATCATGGCGAAGATCTTGGAAACCAGAGCCATAATGAGGAACCAAGAACTGGTTGACAGTTCTTGTTCTCCACGAGTAGAAGCGGTGATCAAGACGTTGATGAGCACCGGGACAAGAAGCAAACCTACGGCAAGCGATTCCAAACTGAGCAGGAGCGTAGAGACGGCGAAAGATTCTGTGTCAACATCAAGGAAACCGAAAATGAACGGGAGAAGAACGCTCACGATGAGAACGACCGTCAACAACAAGGCAACCATTGAAGCATTTGCTTCACTGGCAAGACGCCCGTTTCCGTTTCGAGATACTGCAACGAGGCCTCCTCCGACAAGGCCGTAGATGAGAGCCAAGCCAAGAAGCCTCTGCGTAGCGTCCCGAAGGGAGGAGCCGTCGTCGTAAGACCAGCCAATGCTTGCTAGCGAATCAAGAGCTCGAGGGTCGTAGTTATGCCAAGCGGCCAAAAATCCAAGAATACCTGCGAAGACAAACCAGAGCATTCCGAAGTTCATCCATGTACGCGACCCGCTGCCATCTTTGTCATCAAAGATATCTACGAGGCCTGGAGGGTTCTTCCTGAGAATGAACAACCCGATTTGCTGGAGCGCCCCGCCCACGCCCCCAGCACCGCGTGCTAGGGTTTGAGAAAGGAAAAAGAGGGTAGCGATGAGAAGCGTGCCGGTGATAAAAATAATTTCCATACATCACACCTCCATCATTCTGCGAGTACCTCACCCACGAGTGTTGCTACGATTGCACCAACACCAACAAGGAATCCAATCAAGTAGTACCAGATTCCACTACCGCCCAAATTCTGCACCAAAGGAACGAGTTCTCCGAGCAACGGAAGGTTGTCCCAACCGAAGACATTTGCAAACAAAGAATAGAGGCCCAAAAGGCCAACAAAGAACAACGTGAGAATCACGCGACTTGATGTTGGTTCTCCTGTTCCGACGGTTGTATCTGGAAGGGTTGTGGAATTTGACACGGGCCTCACCTCAAATTGACCCCATAGGGGTCATTCCTCCGACTTGCCGGGCGGTCATAAACGTTCACCATCACAGGCGAAGGAAAAGGGGTGCCTGTGGCCAAAGAATTCACGGTGAACGCAACGTCTCAAGGGTTGGGGCTCGTCGAGGCTTTGAAAGTCCCAAAGGAAGGGGAAGTTGGCGCTCGAGCATCAACTCAGTCTGCCATTTCTTTTGACATTCACATTCCAACCCGTCAAATTCCAAGAGGCTGCCCGAGACGGCATAGCGTTCGATGGCTGCAACAACTTCTCCATCGCACGAACCGCAATTGTGCGATCCTCGAATCTTTCCTCCGGCGGTGGGGTGGACGATCAAGCGTGAAACTTGGTCTTCTTCTCCGTTCATTCCGCCTTTGGGATGAATGAAGGGGTGCGCCCGTTGAATCATGGCGACAAGTGACCAAAGCCACGGAGGCCGGTATTCATTGTGGCGATGCAAGCGGTCGATGACGGTCCCGCGTTGGATGTTCATTGGATTGACTGAAATTTCATCAGAACGCTCTGCAACCGCTTCAATCCATTTGATACTGTGATCCAAGGCGTCAGCCTCGCTCATGAATGGGGGTTTGAACATGAGGTATGTTTTCACTCGGAGATTGAACGTTTCCAGGTTGGTCACGGCGCGATCCCAAGAAGCCGTTGAGAATCCCTTGTTCACATGGAACCGAAGCACTTCGTCGTCGTAAGCTTCCAGTCCAATCGCAACGGTGAAGGAAGGGTTGATCGATGTGGCCCATTCAAGTTTAGCTTCTGTTAATTGTTCACATCGGCTTTCTACAATCAATTCTTTTCCGAGTTCAGCGCAATCACGGAGGACTGTTTCTTGGAATTCAACGGGAATTTCTCTATCCTCGAGCAGAGACCCTGAAGTGTATACCTTCACCATGGCGTGTTCTTCGAAGCCGTCCAGTTTCTCTTTTGCATAGGCCCATTGAGCATGAAGGTCATCGTTGGTTACATCGTCCCTGGTATCGTTGAAGTAGCCGCAGAACGTGCACCCCGATGACCACCACCAATGGCAGCCCTTGGTTCGGAGAATGACGGTTGCGGCGGTACATGGAGTGCCGTCTGGCAGTGCTTCTGGGGTAGTATATACTGTTGCAGGTTCGCTCGCATCCCAAGATTGCTGGCGCGCTTTTGCCCACGGTGTATTGGCTGGAGCCTTGACCAAATCGTGAATGCGCAAGCCCTTCTTACCTTGACCGAGAAGATGCAGGTTGGGCGGCTCCGACATGTGCTCCACTGACGTGCCGTCGGCATTTGAGGTTTCAAACCACCGCAGCGGGTTGTGTTAGGCTATTTTCGAAAAAGGACACCAAATGCCCTCGGTAGGTTTCGGTTTGAGTCATCATCAGCGTGACGTGTGAAAGCACACCTGGCTCATCCCCATCTTGATGCGAAATTGAGGAATTGCCAAACCAGCACTCAACGAAACCGCCTTCCTTGACGTTGTTCTTTCCTGCATTACACATGGCATTGCCGTGGTGAATCTTGATGCGATAGTCGTCGTTTGATTGCGTAATGAACATCGAGCGGTTTCCAATGTTTTCCGCACCAGATAACGGTTCAAATTTGACAAGGTTGTCCCCACTCTGGATTTTCCCAGCGAACACTGCTGCATCCTTGAGGAAGGTGGGGAATCCGGCAAACTCCAATTCTTCGGATATGATCCGATCCATAGAGGAGAACGGGGAGTCCAAGAATACCGCCTCAATGTCCCGCTCTTGGTCAAAAGCGATGGCGGTTGTTCCTGCTCCAAGAGAAATTCCCATAATTCCGATTGAAGGGGCAGGCACACCTTTCTCCTCCTGTAGCCACGACCAAACAGCAAGAACATCCCGGTACTCTCGTTGCCCTGCTGAAACCAGCCCGTCTTCTACGGTACTGTCACCATGGTCCCTCAAATCAAAAAGAATGACGTTGAAATTCGCTTGATGCAGCATGGCTGCAGGAATCAATACCTCGTGATTGGCCTTACAGGAACGAATACCATGAACGAGAATAACCCAGGGCTGTGATGCATTGGTTTCCATGACCCAGGCGGCCAAGGTAATCGGTTCATCGGGCACATCAATCGTAGCGTTATCCCATTGGTCAAACCAAAACGATTCCATATCCGAGGCAATCGTAGCATTCTTTTCCATCATCCCTTCTTCCAAACCCTCGTCCCAAAGATGCGGAGTAAAGTTGTCCGGGGTATTGTACGGCGCATGGTCGGAACATTCCAGATTGCTTGCTGCAGCCTGTGTGTAAACCAGACTCCCAAGTTGATAATACACAACAGGCATGCTGCATATGAGCAAAATAAGTATGGCGGGTATGCTTCTCTTCCATCGACTCATTCTTCTTCATCTCCTTTAGGGTGAAACATCACGGTTGAACCGGCTTGAACAAATGCGCCCTTCGGCTGAGAAGAATCATTGGATTCGGCGGAAATAAGGTCGCAGGAGAAACGGTTTGCTGGGACTCGAACGTCCACTCGTGAGCCGAGGCGAATCATTCCGATGCGTTGACCGCGTCGGACGGGCGCGCCCTCTCCGACCCAAGGGATGACCGTCCGTGCTAATGCCCCAGATATCTGCGTCATCTCAATCAACGTATCATCCTCTAAGCGGTACACGGAACGAACCCGTTCATTGTATTGACTCTCTTTTTTGAAGGCAAAGGCGAAAGGTCCGCGCTTCAGGCCTTTTCCCGTGCGATGTTCCAGGCGCTCCAAGGTACCTTTCGCTGGAGCGCGATTCACGTGGACATCAAGAGGCGACATGAACACGGCTACTCTAATCACGTCCAAGTCGTGTTCTTCGCCTTTTTCCACAGCCTCATACCGCTGTTCCGTAGAAAAGGTCAGCGGTTCTTGAAGGGGGTCGGGATACCAATCTCCGGTGAGTGAATCAGACTCAATCGGTCCTTGTTCGCGTTCAGCCTTAGAAGGTCGGCGTCCTGTTGCTCGCTCTCTGCGGACAAACATAACGTGCCCGTCGGCTGGAGAGACCAAGACCCCTTCTTCCTTGGGTATCGGTCGGTCAGGGTCGCGCCAGAAATTGACGAGAAAAGCTGCAAACATCAGGCATGAGATTCCAAAAAGAGGGACCAGCCCAAGAATTGGGTCGATGAACGCCCCTACAAACAGAGCGCTTACGCCCATTGCAGTCATCATGAATACCGGGCCGTGGCCGCCGTGGGCCAAACCAGCCATTTCAACACCTACTGTCCAGACCAGGGGTCTTCGCCATCGCCCCAAGATGCCGCTGGAGCAGCCTCAGTAGATTCGTCCTCTTCTGCAGCCTCTTCTTCGGGGGCTTCTTCGGGGGCTTCCTCTTCGGGAGATTCTTCTGGTGCCGGCTCAACAACTTCAATCGATGATGTTGCTTCGCTCGCTGCTTCTGCTTCCGCCTCTTGGGTGGCCATTTCCTCGGTTCGCGCTTGGACCATTTCGTCCATGCGGTCGTTGAACGCTCTCGACATGTGTTGGGACTTGCGCTCGGTTTCAACGGCACGCTCAATCATTTCATAGCGTTCTTTGATGGCCTTGTTCAAGTCTTCAAAGATTTGCATGTGAGCAACATACCAGTCGTCACGAGATTTCATTTCAGTAACAGCAAGACGCAGATCGTTGTCAAGTTCTTCTGCAATGCCGAACACCTTGCCCAAGCGGTCTTTTTCTCGAGAGTATTTCTCTTCCATCTTGTCAAGTTCAGGTTCCAAGTGGTCAACACGCTTGGAAGCCTTGGTAGCCTTCATCTCCAATTCTCGAACTCGAACTTCCTTCTGAGAAATGATTGATTCAAGAGATTCTTTATCGATTTCTCGGTCAATGATTTCCTTTTCTAGAACTTCAATTTCAGCACGTGCGTCAACCAAGTCTTTCTCTTGAGTTTCGTATGCAGCAAACAATTTCTGAAGACGGTCTGTCTCGGTTGCAAGGGAGTCTTGCAATTGTTGAATTTGTACCTCTGGCGTGATGGTTCCTTCAGTCATCTTCTCACCCGGAGGCAAGCCTCCGTTCTCCCCGAGTCCACTCCTCCCTATCAAGCCGACGCTTGTACGGGTCCAGAAATATGGGGCTTGTGGGGTTTTTACTCAGCGGAGAGCATCGGTGGCTGCAACCAACTCTCTGGCAATGCTGACTTCTCCCATTGAATGTCCTGCGTCAGGTACGATGGTCAAGGTGCTGTTGGGTAGGGCTTGGTGCAATTCCCAAGCGCTACGAGCAGGACACACAACGTCATACCGCCCTTGTACAATGACCGTTGGAATCGATTGAATGAGGGACACATGGTTCAAAATATGCGCTTCTTCAAGGAAAATTCCGTTGATGAAGTAGTGGCATTCAATGCGAGCAAATGCGACTGCAAAGTCAAGGTCTTCTGCTTTCTCAAGATAACTTGGGTCGGGGAACAAACGGCTGGTCGCCATCTCCCATCGCGTCCACTCCTTGGCTGCAGCGCGACGAATCGCTCCGTCTGGACTGGTAAGTCGCTGATAATATGCCTTGATCAAATCGCTCTGTTCCTCCAAGGGAATGTGGTCCCGATACGGAGCAAATGCGTCAGGGAAGATGTGGCTCGCACCATCTTGATAGAACCACTGAAGTTCACTTTTCCTGCACATGAAAATTCCGCGCAGAATCAAACTTTCAACTCTATTTGGATGCTCCTGGGCATAAATCAACGAAAGAGTCGACCCCCACGAACCTCCAAACACATGCCATGATTCAATTCCCAAATGTTGGCGCAACGTCTCAATATCTGCCACGGATGCTTGGGTTGTATTGTCTTCGAGTTCAGCGTGAGGCGTTGATTGGCCGCATCCGCGTTGGTCAAATTGAACGATGTTGTAGGCGCCGGGGTCAAAATATTGACGGTACGATGGCTGCCCACCTCCACCAGGACCGCCATGTATGACGACGACAGGAATTCCATCGGCATTTCCACTTGCCTCCCATGCAATGGTGTGGAGGTCAGTAACGGATAACGTTCCTTTTTGATAAGGTTCACAGGGTGAGTAAAGAACGTCGCTAAGCGTGGTCACGGTGTCAAGCATGAACTTCCGAAGGAGAGGTGATGAATGTTCTTTTCGTCATGGACACCTTCAAAGACAGGGTTCATCCAACCTCCATCATGGGCCAAAGGAAAGCGACCGATGTCTTTCATGAGTGGGCTGAAAAAGGCAAGGACATAGGCATGGAAAAAGGCCATGCTGCAAGCGTAGATGTCATGCTAAATCTTCTTCTTGACAACGTATCAATGCCGTTTTCTGCCGTCGATATTGGTTGTGGAAATGGATGGGTCGTTCGACAACTTTCCAGTCATGAACACTGTACCCACGCGTCAGGAGTTGACGGAGCCGTAGCTATGATTGAAAAAGCGAATGGAATCGACCCTAATGGAAGTTATCATTACGGCCAACTTCCTGATTGGAAACCCGAGCAACCCGTCGACCTGGTCCACAGCATGGAATGTTTGTACTACCTGCATGACCCGTTGAACTTTCTTCAAATCATACATGATGACTGGATGAGGGCAGAAGGCAAACTTGTGATTGGGATGGACCATTACGAGGAAAACCCGGCCAGTCATGATTGGCCCAAGTCCCTCAACGTGCACATGACAACCCTCTCGATCCAGGCATGGTTGCAAGGAATGCGAGACGCAGGATTTGAGAACGTAAGTGCGATTCAAACCGGAGCGAAGGAAGACTGGGCGGGAACGCTTGTACTGTCCGGGACTAAGCCTCAGCGTCCTCAATGAAGCCGAGCACTTCGCCCTTTGGACCGCAGCGTCGAACATCGCCTTTGTAGTACGGGCAGCCTGCGCAAACGGTGGAATCTGAATCCAAACGCTCGGGTTCATCACTGCCGTTCGTGAGGTGCATCATGGTGCGCCAGTGGAGATGTTGGTCAAGGTCAGCCTTTGCAAACACAAACTCTTCTTCAGTCATTTGTACAATACGTCCGTTTGCACCCAACAGCAGTGATGGCGGAAGTATGCGTCGGCGCTCTTCCTTTGGCTTAAGCTGTTCAATCGCTTCAAGAGCGACGGAGTAAAGTGTCAATTGAAGGCGATGTTCGTGGAGAATCTCGGCTTCTGCTTCGGATTGCGGGAACGGGTTCGTGGTTTCAGGACCGACCGCTTGTAAAACATGGCCTTTCTCTGCAAGAGTTGGGTTAAACGGAGCCATGCATCCTTTGGTTTTCAGGTCAACCACTTGGAGGCATCCTCGGCCGCCTTCATCAACAAGCGCCAACACCAAGTCAGCACGTCCGTTGAAATCCATATCGACTTGTTCAATGGTTGCTTGCTCAACGGGGCCCTTAGGTGAAAACCGACTCCGTTTGAACGAATCGACTGAAATCGGATACGAATGGATGAACGGGAGTTCGGTTCGAACCGCTTCAACCCTGAATCCGTGGAGGGATTCTCCTGCTACCCACTGTCCAAGAAGGCCAGCATCAATGAGCGAACTCAAATGGAGCATGCGTTCCCTCCATTGATATTCTGTACTGTCCTTCCGTTGAGTTTCACCGTATCCGAATTCGGCCATGACCCTTCCAACTGTAATTTCAGAGGCAAGCGCCCCTTCGCTGGCATGATGCCAGTCTTGGGGTAACTTCGGAGTACTGCTCGAGAATTGAAGGGGGTTACGGAGTCCAATCTCTACAATTCGGTGCATCATCAATCCAAATTCAGTCGGCAGAGGCCATCGCTTCTTCTTGGGTTTTGTGAGCCCCTTTGGAATTGTAAACGGTTCGGATGCCCATCCTTTCATGTGCTCCAACCAATACCTTCGGGGACAAGCGTCTGTAGCATCCAAGTGGTGGGCTGCGCCTTTGAGCGTCTCTCGCAAAGGTTGGAGCACGACCTCGTTCTTGTCGGCAACCAACGTTGTTGCATCAAGGTGCTCATCGAGCATTCGGAGACGTTGTTGAGGGGATGGCGGTGTCGGTTGATGAAAGCAATCGGGATGGTGATAGAGCCGGATTCCTGAAACGCCCTCTTCACCCAGAGGATTGTTTTCCAAAAGGATGGCTGGGTTGAGGGAGACGGGTGCTTTGGAAGAGGTGTATGGAGGGAGTGAATGGGCTCCTGCATCCCCTGGCAAGAGCCACGGGCTGTCTTCATCACCAGCACACCAAGACGCACGTCGTAATCCTTCCACCCACATCCGCCCCATGGTCCTCGGGTCGGGTTTTACAGTGAGGGAGAGTTCTCCGGATTCGGTATTGAAGGTCGAGGTATCGGTAGGCCTACCGGTGACGATGAGGCGGTCCTTTACACGGGTGAGGGCAACGTAGAATTTTCTTCGCAGTTCCGCCTTGTCCTGGGCGGTGTTCATTTGACTTGCAAATGCCCAGAGGCCGTCTACAGGGCGAGCGTGAGCATGCCAGGGTTGAATCCTTCCAGCGACAACTTGTGGCGTAACCAATACATTGTCTTTTACCGAGGTCGTAACGTCGGCCATACCCGCTGTAAAGATGCCTGAAACAGCCACAACTGGGGCTTGAAGTCCCTTTGCACCGTGAATCGTCATGATTTGTACGGCGGCTTTCGTAGGCTTACTGATGGCTTGCGGACCCCTCTTTTCAAGTCCAATCAATTCGTTTAAGCGCCGGTAAATTGCCGTAACTGAATGGCCTGTTTCATTTCCGATGCTATGAATCATGCCAAGCCATGCCTCTGCATGTTGACGCTGGGAGTCTTCACTGTACGCAACGAGAAGGTCGGAATGATCGAGCACCGCATCCAACACGTCATAGATAGCCCCCAAAGATGCGAGGTGATGAAGGTGGTTGAGTAAGGCCTCTATCGCATCGTTCGGTGCATGTTCAAGAAGAGCATCCCATGCTGTACGCTCTTCAGCGAGACGATAAAAAGCGGCATGAACTTGAGATTCACTCATTCCAACAACAGCGGAGCGGGCCAACTCAATGCCCGCTTTCCGAGAATGGGGATGCGCCACAAGTTCCAACACCGCCATCAAGGGCTGAACAACCGGTTGCATAAGCAACAATCCTTGCCGGTCGGCCATGACGGGAATCCCTCGCGCCCGCAAGCGTTCAAGCAGGTCCGGCAGGTGCCTCCGTGAATTGATCAAAATCATGACGTCCTCCGGGCGGACTTCGGGTCCGGTCTCTGTGATCTCTTTCCAATCCGCTTCAGATGAATTCCATACGCGGGAACCCTCTCTATTCAGCAACGAATGGAGGCGGGTTGCAAGCAATTCATGTTCAAGTTGGACATTGGAGGCGTTTGGGTTCTCAAAGGTGTTGAGTGGAATATCAAGGTCATACGAAGCATGTTGAAGCGCTCCTTGTATGGGGAGAAGCCACTCCAATACCCCTGGCTCTTCAGTCGCTCTTGCAGGATGCAAACGCTGGGCTTCAGCATGCCAGTCGCCAGGTAATGCATGATGACGAGGAGAAAATACTTCGTCGAAGATGTCATTCATCGATTCCATCAAACTTGGCCGAGTACGATGGTTTGAGGTCAAATCAATGTGCCCTTCCTGTCTCCGCTCAAGCCGCTCACCCGTGATGGTTGAGGTGGTCTGTCCATCCTCCCATGCATAGGGGACGTAGCTGTGTGGGGCTGAACCTTCCGCATCATGTTCATTGGTGTACGAGCCTGTTTCCCCTCCGGCCCCAATTGGTCGCGGGTCCCTTCCTTCTCCGTTTTTGCGCAGATGGTTGAGGCTGGTTTCATCGGCTTCAATTCTGTTGCAATCACGCACGGCAGCAACCGCTCGTCGCATGACTGATACCTCTGCTTGTCTGAAGCGATAGATGCTTTGTTTCATGTCACCAACGATGCAAACCGTTGGGTCCCAATATCCTCTGGGCCTTGGTGGGTCGTCACCATAACGCGCTCTCCGACCCCACAACCGTGCAAGCAATCGGTAGTGTGATGGATTTGTGTCCTGATATTCGTCGATGATGAAGGCTCGGAACTGACGTCGCAATTCCCCTAATACCGCAAATCTCCGGTGAAGGTCGTCTTGGAGATCCGGTTGGTCGTTGAGCAGTGTTAACGCCCGGGAGACGTGTTCATCGCTCCATGGATTGTCGCCTAACCCGTCCAACGCGTCAATCACTTCTGGAGGGTAGCGGTGACGGCAGACATCCGGACATCGGGCAAGAAGAAGGTCGGCTGCAAAGCGTTGAATGTCATCGAAATCATGCATGCCTTCGAGCGATTTGCGGCGAGCAAGAATTTGATGGCATCCTCGATGAACCGTGATGAGGTCGCTGAGAATTTCCATTTGTAAATCAGCAGAGACATAGGTCCCTCCTTCAACCGGCGTCGGCCCAATGGAGGGGGGGAGCGGGACAAGTCGGAGGGGGGAGTCAAGAGGCATTCCATCATAACCGTCCCCAGGGTTGAGTAAGAAAGCGGATTCAGCCAAGAGGCGAATCAAGATGCCCAGCGGTGAGTGAAGTTCGTTTTTCAGTTCGTCTTGCAAGGCCACGCTTGCGGAAAACAACGCGTCCTTATCGGTCCCTTTCATTCCTTTTACCTTCCCTTTCGCCAGCAATCCACCATGCCATTTATCCGTTGAGGGGAGATTGTTGCGGGGGAAAAACGTGCATGGGTTTTTGTTGAGTCCTGAAGAACCCGCCATGCCGATCATGGCTTTCCACATCCAGACCAATTGGTCCGCAGGCCGGTCGGGAAGCGGGGCACTAACCAAACGGGCAAGATGGTTGAAGCGGGTGAGGACGGTGTCGTGCTCTTCTTCAATGGGTTCAGCGCATTGTTCTGTATAAGGCAAGAACAGACTGACCCAATTGTGCAAAAGTGGTGCGAAATGATTGATGAAGCCAGGAAGTTCGGCAGCAATGGGTTGTGCGACCATGTCCAGAAGAAGCGAGACCGGAGCAGGTCCTCGGCCGCTCCATGAGATACCCAAATCTTGAGCCCGCTGAATCATCGAACGGTGAGATTGCTCTACGAAAAGAGATGTGTTGAGAAGTCCATTGAGGACCACTTCCGCAGGCTCTTGCCCTCCCAATCGCGTGACCAGCCGGTTGCGAGATTGAATGAATTCATGTTGGTGATTGAGCACACCGGCATCCGAGGCATCGTCTGTCGTGCGTATTCGCCAGACAGCATGCATTGTATCGCGAAGCATGAGCGGTGCTCGTTCTTCGGGAACTTGGTCGCTTGCTGAGTAAAGGGTGACGGTGTCGATGTACGGTCGCACCAACCGGTTGAGGAAGGCATCAATGGTTGAAATTGGAGCCTCATCAAGGCTTGACAAGAGCATTTCAACATCTGCGTCATCTCGGAGTCTCGGGTCAAATATTCCTTCGATATCTTCTTCCTTAGGAGGTTGAGCACGGCTTTGAGCAAGACGATGGCGTATTCGAGCCTTGAGTTCAGCCGCAGCTTTTCTGGTAAAGGTGATGGCGACGACTTCGGACGGCAAGAGGCCGTTCCAATCCTCAACCTCTGTGCGTTCCCTCTTCGGAGCGCGTAAGGAGCCGTGCCCGGAAAGTGGGACTCGTGGACCCGGAGGAGTCAGGTGAGTTGCCCGTTGATCGTGAGCCAACAAATGTTGAACGTAGCGCTCAGCCATGACGGTTGTTTTACCCGTACCCGCTCCTGCGTCCAGGGCAATGTGTTTGTCCAAATCAAGACCAAGTCGCTGGCTGTTGTTGAAGTCAACCATTAGAATGACCCCCCTGTAAACGACGAGACCGAACACGATTGGCGGAGGACACAGTAGTTGCAATGTGTGCCCGGCGTTGGATTAACCTGTCCGTCATGAGCCGCCTGCACAGCGCGTTGGGCTGCCTTTAATCGCTCATACATCCATGTCCTGAACGGAGAACGGTGGATGCCTTCCCCGTTCAAAGGAAGGAAGTGATGGGGCAAATGTCCGGTTGCTTGTCCCAAGTGCAATTCCTCTTTCACCGAATCAATGTCGGTATCCAATTCAACATAATGAGCAGTGAACTCCCCTATTTCTGTTGCGCCGACACCGATGACGCGGTCACCTGGGTGAGCGACCTCCCAAGCCCTAGCATACAATGCAAGTTGCAATTCTTCAAACAAGCAGCGAAGATGGCGCAAGCCACGTTGTTTGACCTGTGGGCCGCGAACGGTCTTCAAATCACGAACAATGACCAGCCGCCGAGCAGCGTAAGGCGTTCCATCAAGAGGCATTGGAGTCGTCTTCTCACTTGATTCGTCCAATATGCCCACTGCAGTCAATGCCTCACGTTGCCCTTTATTCAACACCACCACGTCGACGCGATCGGCATAGCCAAACATTTCGAATGACGCTGCAGCCTCGTGTTCGTCGGTTGTATCCATGGCGATGCTTGTCCCCTCGGACAAGGTCTTCCATTCACAGGCAATCGGGGCTGAATGTTCTAGCGTCAAATCCGATTGATACATTCTGAAAAGTCTGCCTCCGGGAGAAATCGGCGTTCCTGTCTCTTGGTAATCGTTCCATTCTGCTGGTGTGGCGTCGATGAGGTCGCGGGTTCGGTGGACAGAAACTGCATTGTATCTGCCCATCCATTGTGCATGTTCGTTCAAGTGTTCAAGGATAACGTTCCAACCTGCCCCTACATCTCCCATAGGCCCAAGGTGGAGGGGTTCAATCCGTCCAAGGTCTGAGCCGCTCACATTGACGCCGTGCCCAGAAAGGAGGGCTCCTTCAACCTCGTGAGCGAGAATTCCGCGAATCCTCAGGTCAACATCCTCAGAGACGCCTTCATCTTCGCTCTTAGCGTTCAGAAACTGATTCATCCATGCGCTTCGCGGACAATGAAGCCATTTTTCCAGTCGGCTTGGCGACCAAACCTTTCGAACCAGCGAAGCATCAATTTTGCCGAAGCGGTGGTTGAGTGAAAGCCCTGTTGGCGCGTAGGCGGGAAGAGGACGAGGGTCAACACTTAGCGAGACAACCTTCTCTTCCCTATGACCGAGATGAGGCCACTGTGCTGCGCTAACTCCGGGGGCTTTGACCGAAGCGTGCTCTGGGCGCAACCTCACTGCATCAATTCCGAGGAGGTGGGTGCGGTGGCTCCAAGAGAGCGACGACCCCTCGGTGAGCCCTCTCAACGAGGGTTGTCTCTGCTTACGATCACTCTGAATCACGCCCTCAAAGGAATGAGTCAGTGTTGGGCGATGGTTGAGTTGTTCGCGGGGTTGGATGGACTCTTTGAGGTCCATACCCAACTGCTGGCGAGCATCCCTTGGAAGGTGCCCGTGACGAATCAATCGCTTTGTTCCTGCTTCTTCTGCTGTCCAAGAGGAGACGGGCGTCAACCAACTTCCCTGTCCGAGTTCTCGCGAAACCCACTCCCAATGGCGTAAGCCCGATGTTCCTTGGTAAGTGTCAGGTGGCAAGAATTCGGGAGCTGGTCGCATAGCATCCCACTCCCCTGAACGTCGCACGTCCGACAACCATTCGGCGTAAGGAGCGCTTGGGCCGCCCCCATCTTCAGGGCTTGAATCAAACATGACAATACGAGGGGCTGCATTGAGGAGATGCCGAAGGTGGTGACGTCCTTGCCGAATCAGCAAGTCCGTTTGGAACATTCCAAGTTCAAGTTGGGCTTTGGCATCCAACCAAGGTACAACGGATGTTTTCATGGGCCAGGCGTCAACATCAAGGCCTGCAAAGATGATCAAATCCGCTTCGAGCCCCAATGCCTCTTTTGGCGTAAGTACCTCGATGTCTGCTGTTTTCATCTTGGTTTGAGACAGTGTGGTGACCTGCCCTACATACGTGAGGAGGTCAATAAAGTCCATTCCATCAAAGGTGATGCTTTGTACTCTGGCCATTGAAGATTGAATCTTTTGAATGGATTCTAAGATAGCATGGAAGGTACCTAGGCTGCGATTGTAGGGGGATTGCCGGTGTTCTAAGGCCTCAAAATCCAACCATTTGACGAACTGTGTCATCCATGCGGGCCCATTTTTTGGTGCTGGCGGGAGGGGGAGGAACTCACCGGTGCTGCACCCCTCTACATCGTACCGTAACATGTGCACGTCTTCTCCCATGAGCAACGGCTTCCACGCATGAAGCATGCATGAAAGCCACCATTGGGTTTCCTCAAGGTCTTGCCTTCGTTGCTCTGGATTGCGTTCTGTAGCTGATGGTTTGGCTCGTGAAAGAGCGCCTACCCATCTTGAAATCGCACCTGGCCCACCGAGGACATGAAATTGTTGGGCAATGCTTTGGAGTGCTTCTTGGTGAGGTCGAGGTCGCCATTCTTCCTGCGTTGGATGAACGAGTTCGGGGAACATATCTTCCTTGAGAGGAAGAGACGTTGAGTCCATAACGGAGTGAAGAGCGTTCATCCCCCACGCACTCATACCTTGAGACAAGCGGGATGCTTGTAGGAGAGCGTGGAACAGCGGTTGGTCTTCCAACAACTCAGTGTTCGAATTCCATTGAATGCCGAGTGAGCCGAGTGACTGCGTCCAAAGGTGCTGTCGGTCTCGGACAGAGCCGTCAATGACCAGTATTCGTCCTTGAGAAGAACTACGGAAGTGCTTGATCAGTTCAATTGTAGAATTGAGAATATGGTCGCGTTCGTCGACCGTTACTCTGGTAAATTGGGTGTTTTTAGAACGACCAACATTGGACCTCCAGGAAGGGTGCGCCTCACTCCATACTTCGTGGGGCGGGACCCATGATGGGAGCGTTTCCTGAGTGCATGGATACTCGTCGACGAGAAATGCTCCATGGAATCCCAGGCGGAACGAACCAGGGTTGAGCAACTGATGAATGGGGGTGAAGCGTGAAAGAGAACACAGAATTGCCCGTTCTATTTCTGTAAAGTCCGGAGCGTGGTCAAGGATAAGAATGCCCTCAATATGGGAAAAATGAAACGGGGCCGACTTAGCTGAATTGAGCGCGCTAAGGACGTGTTTTGGAAGTAAAACGGGGAGCGTTCCCCCGCGCTCCTTTTCAAAGGCAAGCAGGATGTTTTCATAGGTCTCAAGACCTGGGTTATTCTCCCAATTGAACGGGTCGAGAAGGGGACTTAAATGCGCATGAAGACGTTCCAATCGTTGTGTTTTCTTCATGCCCCAAGATCCGTGTTCCCCGCTATGAAGGAGGGGGAATTTGTAATTCTCACCTGCATCCATGCACTTGCTGTGAATGCCCATGAAAGAGGATGCTTCGTCGTCAAGAAGGACCGGAAGCCGGAAATCTACGTGCAGCAAGCGAAGAAGTTGATTCATCGTGACGTGTTCTTGAGGTTGTGCAGCGACGCCCCGTTCGCCAAGTGCATTGAGGGTGGACTTACGGTGTTGCTCTGTTGGATGTACGACCATAATATTGGATTCCGTCGATGCCGAAAGTCCAGCAATCAGCCAATCGGGCAAACCTTGACCAGGGGGGGTGTACTCCGATGTGATGGTATAATCTTCCACTACCTATCCCCCGCTGAGAAGGTGTTGGTGACCCTTATTGAAGGTGGCGAGAAGAAATCTACGGGCGCCCTAGAAAATGAATGCGTCTTGAGCCGTTCATGTTATATCTTTGAACCCCAGCAGGTCATGTAGCAGTTTCCAGCACGAGAAGCGCATGCAGTTCATTTGAGTATGCTGAGGGGGGTTTTGGTTCCGCCCTTTGGGGTCAAAGCACCGGTAGGTTTATATAGTGCTTGTTGCAATAAGAATATGTCATGATTGCGAGAGGTGCGATTGGAGAGCGGAATAATCCCGTTCTTTATAACCCCTTAACGACATGTATTAGAGGAAGTGAGCGAAAATGAGCGATAATATGGAATGTGAAGACTGCTGTGGAATGAATTTTACGATTGACCAAGCTCGAGCAGAGCGTGTTTGCGATGGTTGTGGCCTGGTTGACCCTCACTACACCACCGATGCTGATACCAACAGTTCAATTGGGCTGGGTGACACACGACAAACTGAATCCTTGGATGTCTTCGCAAACAATCCAAACGCAGCACAAGGTGGCCGGATGAATCCTTTTGGAGATCGCACCGATTACTCAGGGAGCCGTCTTTCTCCGTCTCAACGTCGTAGATTTATTCGTTTGAGCCGTGCTGACCGCTCGAGTCAGCGTGAAAAGGACCCTATGTGCCGCGAGGTGAAGCTGACTCTGTGTCGCATGTTCGGCGACAGTGTTGCTCGCGCCACCACTCATTTGGCCGATGCCGCATGCCGAAAATTGTCTCCTGAACAAGAAGCTGTTCGAAAGACCCTTACCTCTGGGGAGCGTGCCGCTTTGAGCTGCCCTAAGACCTCCATCACACGAAAGGAAGTGGGAATTCGTGGTGAAAGCCACCAAGACAACCTCCAAATCATAGCACTGGCCATCGCTGTGCTCTCCCACGAGTGGCTCAATACCCCTGCTTTCAACCATCAAATTGTCATGGCCGAATATGGTATTTCCGAGTCGCAATTCAAAAACGCAAAGTCCACCATAAGCAAATCCTACAAAGCACGATGTCGACGAGGATGGGCTGCTATACCCCGTGTAATGGCTCGAGGGGCTCTTCGTGCTGACCAACTTGACATCGTCGCAGAGAACCTTGACCGCGCCCTCTCCCAGCGGCTTGCGCCAAGTGAACTTGAGGCCGTGGCTGAGCTGTTCTGGAACACCATGACCGACTTGAACGAGCCTACCGCTGAAGGCCCGCTGGCCAATGTAGCCATGGGTTATGTGGCCGGGTGTGCCATGTACGCAGCGCTTGACCTCGTCGGTTTGAGTCATGGAAACTTGGGCCGAGTAGCTGAGGCTGTAGAACTCTCCCCCGCCGGCTTGACCAACCGCCTCAAGAGCATCCAGGCTGAAGTGAATGCTGGACAGTTGCCTGAAGCACGTCGCATGTTTGTTCTCGATGAAGTTGATGGCGACTCTGGGCCATCCGGTGCAGAAGAACGCGCAGAAGAATGAACCATTTGGAAGACGGGTTCATATCTCCTCCCTCGTTGGACAATCCATGCGCCCCGCTCTCACCGTGTTTGCCTCGTTGATGTTTTTCGCATTGTTCGCCCCTGTTGCACCAGCACTACCTGCTGAATCTCTCGACAAGGGAATGATGTTTGGCGGCCAATGGTCTGATGTGAACAACACCACGACGGATCTCTCAAATCTTACCGACCTGCCTGCTGTCGTCGAAGTTTATACAGCCACCTGGTGTGAAAACTGCGTTGACGTTGAGCACGCATTGGACGAAGTCCAAGAAGCTGGTTTGTTGGAACAGTACCACATTCATCGAGCAATCGGAGAAACTCAGGACCCGTTTGGAAGTGAAGCCATAGATGCTCGTTGGAATTCTAAATACGGCCAAAACGCCCCTCCTGCCGTGGTATTCAACGGTTCCATGAAGAAATTAGGCAGTGTTGCCGATGAGGCAACGTTGGTTGATGAATTCACTGGTTTAGCAAACACTGACTTAGCATTGGGTGCTGGTTCAACAAGTTTTGGTTGGACTCCTACCACCGACAGTTCTGGAACGGTCACTTGGAACCTCGACATCGATGCTGATCATCTTGAAAATTCAACGCTCAATGTTACGGCTTGGATCGTAGAAGCAGGTGCAGAGTTTGAAGAAGGTTCTAACGGACTGGGAACCTATCCCCACATCGTGCTTGACATCGTCTCCTTAGGAAATGAACTCCAGGGAAGCGTTGCAATACAGATTCCGGAAGCAAACGACGGTGATGACCTCCAAGTCCACCTCATCTACGAAATCATACCCTTGGTTGAAGAGCCAACGGATGATGTGAAAGTTGAAGACTCGGACGATTCGGAATCCGTACCGTTTCTAACCGCATTGACCACAGTCACTGTCCTCTTGGGAGCCGCTTGGGCACACGGCGGCAACGTTAACCAAAAAGGTCGCCAAGACCAGTGAGTTCAGTGAATTCTTTTTGTTTTCGGGGCTCATCGGTCAAGTCTTCATGCAACTGCCAGGGATAACGCTCAACCGTATCAGGGGCACGCTCCACATTGGCATAATTCCACCATCGAGGAGGGGCTCCCCGGACGCCTTGTCGGCGTTGACTTTCTCCAAGGAGGTCAGTAAGACGGAGGCGAGCATTCGGGCGTGGATGATCCCGACGAATGTAGTGGGTATGGTTTGGCCCCTCGATATCTTTGACATAGCCAAGAATTGATGCAATTTGTCGCACGAAACGGCGCTCTACCGTATTGCGCAGTGTCACCTTAAGGTCCACGTTTCCGAATTCAAGAGCAGCACCGTATTTGGCAGGGATTAGGAAATCTGAGCCCAGAGGTTGAGATGTCAAAACGCTCCAAATTCGGGAATATACTTCACACCAACGCCGTTCACCGTCGCGTATATCTCCAATATCGTGGACATCGTCTCTTCTCCTCGGCATAACCGCATGACGCCGATGATGAATCTGTCTTCGGAAGTCACCGTATCTGAAGGCTCGCTCTTCTGCGGATGAGCGATGTACCGCATGAGCTCGGTAAGGTTTGACGCCTCCTGCCCATCGCTGAATCACGTTATGAATTGGAAACGTTCCGGACTCCTCAAAATGTTCTTGGAAAATCTCGTTCCATTCGGTGTTCCGGCGTTCACTGATTCGTTCACCGTGACGGAATTGACGTTGCAGAAGGCCGCGAAAGCCTCGGTTCCCTCGCTCCGGTTCAGGCTCATAACGGCCTCGAAGTTCGTACCATGGATCAGCGACATAATTGTGATGGTGGTAGGTCAATTCTTTGAGGGCCTCTTGGTCAAGAACAGCAATCCATTCCCTTGGAACTGGCCGTAGAAAACCAAACGGAGGACGGTTGCGTATCAAATCATTCAAGCTGTCAATGTTGAGGGTTGCAGTGGTATCATTGTACATTGAGAGCACTACAGAACCCATGGTATCTCCGAGAGGGACCGTGGAATGATAGTGGCCGTTGTGAATGCAAATCGCATCTTTGTGCTCTCGACCAAATCCGCTGAGGTGGGAGATTAGATACGGCGCGCTGTGTTGCCCCCTTGTCACATTGATCTCGTAGCAATGCCCTAATTTTCCAACCACAAGAACCGTTGCGTTCTTGACATACACTCGGTCGGTAAGCCCGTTGAGGATTCCATGACAAAATTCCAGAGAACGGACCATTTGGTCGGTCGGAGCATCGGTTTTGAGGTAAGCTTGTGACCAATTGTGCTGCAAGCCCAGAAGAATCTTTCCTGCATCGGAATTCAACGGCGATAGCGCAAGTGAGACGAGAATCGCCAAATGTACCGGTTGACGGGGAATTTGAACGAGGCGGGTCCGGCCAACTTGACTGCGGACGCGAAGCGAAATGTGCTTTTCTGAAACTCGCAGTGGCCAATCAAGGGTGTTCGCTGGAATTTTGAACTCTTTCGGGTCCCTCCAGTGCCTCATCCATGGCGTATCATAACAGTCAAACAAACCCCGAGGGTGGTTTGAAAATGCTTTGCGGAGGTCTTGCATGTTGGTTCGACCTCCGTTTCGGATCAGTTCGGTTCGAACATCGTAAGCCCAGGAGATGAAGCCAGCTTTTCCAGACAATCCTGTTTCTTTGAGCCGGTCAATCTTGACCTTGGTGGAAAGCCAAGCAAGCATTGAGGCCATCGGGCGAGAATTAGAATCACCGTTCGCAAAAACATAATTCAATGCACGAATTTCACGATGGTCCTGATTCCTGTTTGCGGCGGGCGTACTGCAAGAAAGGCCTACGATGAGTTTCGCGAGATCCCATCCGCTCCGGAGTTTTTTATCGGTCATGATGGGGAAAAATGAGCGAAGACTGATGATGGATGGAAGTTCTACATCATCCAAATATTGGCGGCCGTCCATGATTCGAAAACACGAGCCATCTTGGAATTCAATTCCCTGAGCCAACCATCTGATTTGGGAGTTTGACAACACATGACCGTTAACGAGGGCATCTCCCAGTTCTTGAAACTCAGCCTCACTGCAGGGAAGGTCGGCAATTGGTTCCATTGCTTCATGTTCTAATTTAGCCCAATTCGCATGCTCACCATCCCCCAGTGAATGAGCCAGTCGTTTCCAGCGACCTGAGGCGTGAACGGATGGCCCTCCGAACAACGCAATAGCACGTTCATGATCGGTTGGAGTAAGGGGGACAGACCATCCCTCCCGAGGATTGAAGTCGATCATTGATTGACACCAATCGCAGACAATTTCCGCCTCGTTTGAGTCCAGATTATACTTGCAGTCAATGTAAGAAGAGTGCGAACTCATGCCTAAGAAAAATGCCGACCTGTTATGAAGTCCGCACCTCAAAAGATGCGCTTACAAAGATCGATAAAACGCTCAATGTCTTCATCCGTGATGTGCAAATGTACGACAATACGGATGTGCGTTGGAGACACATCAAACACATCAACGCCGTTGTTTTGCAGTTCAAGGGCGACCTCATTCGCTGGCCTGAGGCATTGGACATAGACCATGTTGGTTTGTACCGTTTCCATGTCAACGGAAAAGGAATCCATTGAATCAAGTGCTTGAGCAATGGTTGTTGCACGGTGATGGTCTTCTTCCAGCCGGAGTACGTGATGGTCAAGGGCGTGCATGCCAGCGGCTGCGAGCATGCCTGCTTGTCGCCAGCCGCCACCAAACAATTTGCGCCATCGATGAGCTCGAGTGATGAAGGCTGATGTGCCCACCAAGACCGACCCCACAGGAGCACCGAGGCCTTTGGAAAGACAAATTGATACTGAGTCGTAATGTTTGCACATGGTTGCAACATCAACACCTGTGGCGATTGCCGCATTGAAAATACGTGCACCGTCAATATGGGTTTTACAATCGTTCGCTTTGGCAACTGCAGCGATTTGGTCAAAGATCTCTTGGTCGTAACATGAGCCGCCACCAAGGTTGGTCGTGTTCTCTATGCAAACCAAACTGCCGTTTGGATAGTGACCGCCGGAACCTTCAGATTTTCGTATAGCCTTCTGAACTTGCTCTGGAGTCATCAGGCTCTTCTCTCCATCAACCAGGGCAATAGATGCCCCACAAAGTGCTGCATAACCGCCACCTTCATACCGGTAAATGTGTGCGGTTTTATCGCAAACGATTTCATCGCCTGGGACGGTATGCGTCCTTAGCGCAATTGCGTTTGACATGGTCCCTGATGGAACGAAAAGAGCGGCTTCCTTGTCAAACATCTTCGCCACCCGATCTTGAAGGGCAATAACCGTTGGGTCGTCACCTAAGACATCGTCACCAACAGGGGCTGCCATCATGGCTTCCCGCATGGCTTGTGTTGGTTGAGTCACCGTGTCCGAGCGAAAATCGATGCGGTCTGAGGGATACTCGCGCATGATTCATCCTCCACGCTCTCCTTCATCAATGCCTTGTAACGTCACAAGAGCTTGAGGTGACCGGTGATTTTGTCGAGGTGTTCTTCATCGTAAGGGCCCAGAGCAAGAACGGTCTGTGAGCCACTGGGAATTTGGGTGTGGCCGGCGTCCCGCACAATGTGACCCGGTATCTGTTCCTTATCTGCCGCCCGCATGAGTTCTGCAAAGACGCCTTCATCCTCTGCTTTCAAACAGATTTTCTTTTGACCGCCAGACAGCCAAGCTTCCAGGTGATCAGGGTGTGTCGTTCCAGCGCGAAGAAAGGATTCCACCGAAGCATGCCCTACTTGGGCAGCGATTTTCCCTTTCCCCATTTTCAAGGATTGGTTAACAACACAAACCAATTTCATGTTCCCATGAACGGTCTGTCCATTCACCCTTGGAGCAGTCATGCGGTGGATGAACGAACGAAAGCCCACATTCTCACCTCAAAGCGTTGATAACTCGCCGGTGATCAAGTCCAATGATCTTCGTGGCGCTGGCCCAATTCCAAGGACTGTTACGGTTCCAGCAGGAACTTCAGTATGCCCTGCGTCTTGGACCAAGTAATAGGATAAATTCGCTTGCTGTGCTTCATTCGCTAGGCGGTGTAAGGAAGGCAAGTCATCAGCAACCAAGCAAATTTTTCGCGCCCCTGCCCTTCGCCAGCGCTCCATGAGGCGGGCATGTTGACGGCGTGCTTGAAAGGCACACTGAACTGCTGCATGGGCACATTGAACTGCTGTTTTACCAGCGGAGAGCGAAAGGTCACCCCGAACGATTAACGCCATGGAGGGAGCATCATCCTTCGACGACATAGTCCTCAGCCACCGATTGTTCCAATTCTTCTAGCGAGGCAACGGTTTCCAATGCCCGGAAAACGAAATGTCCGAACCAAACTGCAAAGGTAAGGTTACCCAAAGCGTGTAAGACATCAAATGGAAGTCCGTGTGCTAGATAAACAGCAAAATCCGAGAGCGTCGTTCCTGCCGTGACGATGGAAAGTGATGCGATGAAATCAAACACAAAGGCTGAACAAATCGCTGCAACATAGAGTTGTCCTGAACGGAATTTATCAGCGGTTCCGAGGTTCAATTGAGAACCAATAACCGCCACAGCACCCCACCCAATGGCTTGGAACAGCGTCCACCAACCATCTCCGATCAAGAGGTTTGATAGCAACGTGACGAGAACTGCAAAGGCAACGCCGCGGCGTGCCCCTAATTGTGCGCCCACCAGCAGAGCGGCTACTGTTACGGGTTGCACATTCGGAAGCGGTTGTAGAAGGACCCGTAGGGCTGTCACGGCGGCAACAAAGGTGGCGAGAAGGTAGACATCGTGTCGAGACGTCCGTGGTGCAGTCACAAGAAGTGAAAAAGCAAGAGCCACCAAAAGCACATCAATAACCGTGTCCGCAAACGGGGTCAATTCGGGCCCGTGAACACCAAAGGCTTGGAACATATTCAACCCGAAAGGGCGTTCCTCCTTGAGCCTACCGACGAACAAGGCGCCAATGCAAGACGATGGAGTCGGAAACGGGCTGACGGTCAGAAGATTGTCCTGCTCGCTCCCCGTTGAGGAAATATTCCCATCCCGAGCCCTCCTCCCCGTTGATGGATACGACGTATGAACCAAGTTCTGTGGATTCAACGTCCACCTCCCATGAGATTTCGTTTGCTGCTGCTAGCGTGAGGTCAAGAGCCGTTTCATAACCAACCAACCCGCCCGCAATCTGCTGTTCACCATCAATTTCAACGATCACCACTTGTGTGCCCTTCCAAGATTCGGGCCACGAATCATTCCAGGTATCTGAATAACCGTTTGAATTGTCTTCAGTCAGCGATTCTGACCATTGCGAAGAAAGGTCTGGGGTGATGGCGATTGTCGAAACGAGGAAGACGAGCAGGACGAGCCTCCACGCCCAATCAATACGGTTGATGGAGGCGGCGTAGGCGCCGATTGAAAGAAGAGAAATGAACAGAACGGCACCTCCAACAGGGACCCAATCGTATGGCTGGGCGTTGGCTGTGATGGTAAGTTCTTGAACATACATCATGAGGACGCCGGCATCATTTCCCATCACCATTCTGTTTTCACCAAACGATGGAGCGGCTGTCCCGTAACCGTCATGAGGCGTTGAAAAATTAAACGTGGAGGTGATGTTCCCGCTCTCATTGATGGTTGTAACGGCCCAATTGCCGTCGGGTTGATTCACGGGGTACCAGAGTGCTTGGTTGCTGTCCCATGCCATTTCCCCGTTGGTTGTCGTCGGGTGCTTTGAAACCAAAGAGCAGTTGCGTTGACAATCAAAAGTTGAGAGAGATAAACTGTCTCCAGTTACCACATATCGCCCGTTAGAAACGGGCATTGCCGGTGAAGCTCCGCCTTGATGAACGGTGACGGTTGTGGCTTGTGTCGTATTCAGCAAATGGACCGTACTCGTTGCTCCTCTCTGGACATGAACAAAAATTCCGGATGGTGTTTGGATTGGAGTATGTCGGATGGAGCCGCCTAAATCAGCAACCAACGATGCGTTACCTTCCCGCGAAACTTTCCATATGCTCCCGGATTCATCTCCCTGCCAGAACGCGTCGCTGGTGACCAATATTCCGTTACGCCAGCCGAGTCCCAATTCCACTTCGAAATCCAGTTCGCCGTTTGAGATGCAAAGGCGCATCATACCGGTTCGAGTCGGGACGACCAAGTGGTCACCATCCAGAGTTATTGCTCCGGTGATGCCCCAGCCCTGGGTTGTAGATGTACGGTTCCAAATCGAAGTTCCATTGTCTGCTCGTAGAACTTCTACCGTGCCATCTGCCCACCCTACAACAACAAGTTCCGGCCAAGCACCACATGCCCCTGACCCGCTAGGAAGAAGGAGAAGTGGACTCATATCGTGTTGAACAGTTGTTGCACTGGTTCGATTCCACAGCTCTTCGCCATCGGTTGAAAACGCGAAAACTTGCGGCCGCTCTTCTCCGGTCCAAAATCCAGAAGTTCGAACGTAGACGGTGTCATCGTCTATTATCGGATGTGTGGTTATGTAACCGTCGGCAAGGTTGACTTCCCATTCCAATTCCCATGATTCTGGTGTCGTTGCCTGAACTGGAAGAAGGAGGCTTAGCGTTGCGAGGAGAAGGCAGGCCAAGACCGTTCGTTTGACCATACGATCACTCCGTGACCGATTGAATCGCTGCGCGCAGCAGGGCACTGACTTCTTTTCCATCGGCGCCGCCTGCGGCTTGCATGACAATGCCCATGAGCGGGCCCATAGCACCCATGCCGCGTTCTCTGACAAAGTCAAGACGTTCAGCGATGATTTTGTCAATCACGTCCGCAAGCCCACTGACATCAGCAGGGGCGAGTTGGTTGGTTTGACAGTACGAACCTAGGGCTTCCATTGATGGGTTTTGCCCCCCATGGATTTCAATAACGCTCTCAACATGCTCCCGTGAAAGGAGGCCATCTTCCCTCAACTTGAGAACATTGACCAGAAGAGCGGGGTGTTCTTCGTCATGAACCAATAGCAAAGAGGCCCATCCCTTTGCCGGTATGCCCTCCATATGATTCCAAAAGACATCATCCAGTTCTCGTGCTAACAGTTGAGATGCCTGATCGTTTGAAATATCGAACCCAGAGAGTCGCTCGGCTCGTTCCTTGTCCGACATAGGGAGGTTCTCGAGAATGTTGTCCCAATGTGAGGGCGTTACGGCTTGGGGAGGAACATCGGTTTCGGGGTACATTCGGGACCGTCCTGGAAGAGGTCGCATGGGAGCGGTTGTTCCGTCTTCAGGAGACCCTTTCTTGACGACCACATTTCGGACTTCTTGAGGAATACGATGCCAGGCAAGTCGAGCGCGATTTAACGCTGCTTCCAATGCCAGTTCTGCCTGCCAGAGCGGAGCGCAACACAACACGAATCCATCTTCTTCATTCAAGTCTAATGATGTACGAACACTGTTAATTTCTTCTTCTGTAATGCCGTAAGCTGGAAGTTCATCAGCGTGGAAAATCCCCTTGACCCCTGCGAGTTTTGCTGCTCCAGCGAGTTCGCGTCCCAATCGTGGAAGTTGAGCGCCGTTAGGATCGGCTGCTTTGACACCTAATTTCCCTTTGAGGCCTGGAAGAGGAAGGGCAACCATGCGTGAACCGCTGTTCAAACCTTCTTGAATCATCTTTGAATCGCATGCCGAGAAGGCGTCGGAAACATCGTATGAGATCCATGGGAGCGCTTCCTCAACCCGCTTGGCCACCTGTTGCTCAACGCCTGCATCGTCTTCTTCCCTGTGCGAAGGAAGACTCGGAAGGTCCATGTTCGCTCTGAGGTCATTTGCAAGGCGATAGAAGTGGAGTTGACGGGCCATTTCCAATCGAATAATTCGCGGAATCCAATCCAAATCCTGACAACCCTTGATTTCAACTCGATCACCTGCGCCGATGGAGACGTTCAGGTCCTGACGAATGCTTCCAAGTCCACGACGAACTCTTCGTGTTTGACGAAGGACTCGCCCAAGAGCGATTGCCGTCGATTTTGCATGCTCTGGCGTTTGAACTTCGGGAGAGGTTGCAATCTCGATGAGAGGTAGCCCCAAACGGTCAAGATTGTAGAGGACTTGCTGGCCACCTGGAACATCGATCGTATCCAATTTCCGAGCACTGTCTTCTTCTAAACAAAGGACGTCGACCCCTACGGGCCCCTCCGCAGTTTGCAAAACACCGCCTGTAGCAATCAGTGAGGTACGTTGAAACCCACTGGTATTGGAACCATCAACAACGGTTTTTCGCATGGTTTGAATCAGTGAAACGGGGTTGGCTTCGATCAAAGCAGCAACGGTGAGTGAAATATCAACTGCATCAGCGTCAAGGTCCACCGGTGGTTGTTCGTCAAGTTCGATCAAGCCTGAATTGGGTGATTGCGCATAGATGAACGAGCGGTTTCGTTTTGCCTCAAAGCGTGCAGCAATGTCAATGGCCCCACCTTCGCCCCGAGATGCCCGTAATTTTCGGGCAAAGCGTGGCCAATCGTCAGGGACGGTTTCAACGGTCACGTCGTACAGTTCGCCCGTTTGGCGTGAGTGAAGTTTTCCCGTTGCTAATTGTTGATGCACTTCCAATCCGCACATGAAGCCGATTTGGACAGGGTCCAACAGGTCGGAGCGGTCAACATCGCCTTCGGGTTCACCGGCCATGAACCTGCGACGGGCTCACCCTTCATGAGCACCACCCTCAATCGGAATCAAACCACTTGCAGGGTCTCGTAGCCGGACGGGCGCATCATTCGGCCTTCACGGCACAGTTTGTCGATGATGTCCTCAGCCTTCCCGCGGTTGATGTCGTTACGTTCAGCCTCAGTCAATACATCAAGCAAATTAGCAGAACTTCCTGATTCATTCTGAAGGGTTGAGACAATGTCCAGAATGGTTTTCTCCTGATTTCGGACCGTCCCCTTCTTGCCAGATTGCATGGTCGTTTCATCGAAATGTTCGCCCATCAAATCGTGGCGCCAAGTCTTGGTGAGGCGAATGGCTCGCTCTGCATCCTCCAGATTCGCATCTTGTGAAAGCCGGATTCGGGCACTCGCTTCTGATAGGCGTGAAAGTGCTTCAAGAGAACGGGCTGTAATGGCGACGCTGTCGGTGGATTCTCCTCCGGTTTTTCTGGTTTCAACATAATAGGCAACAATGGCTTCTTGTGCGTCTTCTGTGAGTTTGGGGTGGATGTTTCTCTTGGAGTAGGCCACGTACTTGCGTAGAATTTCTCTCGACAAGATGTCGTAATCTTCATTTTTCTTCTTGCTGACTTTTTGTGTCAAGGCGGTTGGTCGCGATGGGTCGGGTAGCGAACCTTCGTTGACCAACAATTCGCTGCTACCTTGCATCCGGTTCGCGATGATGTGCCTAGCAATCTTCTGGTCATTGTCCCCGTCTGGTGTATCGGTGATGAGCCAAATGATGTCAAAACGAGAAACCAGGGGCGGTGCAAGGTCGATCTGAGCAGTGAACGGGAGGTCGCTCACCGGTTCGAATCGGCCTGCCTTCGGGTTTGCAGCGGCAAGAACCGCACATCGTGTTCTGAGGCTTGCATTGATCCCTGCTTTAGAAATTGAAATCCGTTGCTGTTCCATGGCTTCGTGCATGCTGGAACGATCGGCGCTGTTCATTTTGTCAAATTCGTCTATCGCTGCGAGGCCAAGGTCGGCCAGGACCAGCGCTCCGGCTTCAAGCGTCCAGCGGCCATCTGCAGTGGCGTCTTGAACCGCAGCAGCTGTCAAACCTGCTGCTGAGGCTGATTGCCCAGAAGTGAACCTTCCACGAGGAGAAATCGACGCCATGTAGTTGAGAAGTTGTGACTTTGCAACACCGGGGTCGCCCATGAGCAGGATGTGAATATCGCCCCGGTTTCGTGTTCCGTCGGAATTCAACTGTGCAACACCACCAAACAACTGCAGCATCAGGGATCTCTTGATATGGGTCATGCCAAAAATCGACGGTGCAATGCTTCGTGTAAGTAAATCGTAAACGTCAGCCTTCCGAGCAATGCTTCGTATTTCCAATTCTTCTTCCTCAGAAATGATGATTTCTTCCAACGGAATGTTTTGCCGCTCAAGAGAGTGGATGCGGAGGAATATATCGAAGACTGGAGTGTCTTTTCCTCCTTTTCGTTGAGAACGGATGAACAGGACTCCGTTCGCCTTGACTCGGTCGCCAGGGTTGAGTTTGCCTGCTAAATCTTGCTCACCAATGCAGATGATGCGTTCGGGCTGGATACCGCCTTTCATTTGCTCAGGTAATTCTTGTAATTCAATAAATTGGGAGTTGATGAGGTGGGATGCTTGTTGTTGTAACTGAAATCGTGTTTGTCGTTTTGGACGACCGCAGCCACCGTCTATTTGGGAACATTCGAGCGGTTCGATCAATTCTTGCTCGTTTGGTTGATTGATTTCAATCGTATGCCCGCAGGCAATGCATTCGAACACAGCAGAATACAACCGAGGACGAACTCCTGAGATTTTGGTCGTTACAGCATCAAGGGCAACCATTTGGCCAATATCATCCGCCCGCAATTGAGATACGGTACGAATTTGGTCGCTCGGGAGGTGTTCAATTCGCACAAACGGTAGAATTGTTCCGTGTCCTGCATCCAATAAAAATTGATGAAGGGCTCGATTTGCAGCTGAAAAGTGAAGGTCTGGATTAGCAAGTAAATCTTGAGCAAACTCGTGATCATATCCTTCTATGACACGATAGGATATCGTCATTGATTGCTCATCTGGCCACATGTGTGCAAGATTATGTACGGCCTCAGAGAAGTTGTCCTGAATCAATGAAGTCCAACGAGCGGGCAAATCGAATTCTTGTATTGAGACCATCTCTTTCCCGCCCGTAGATATCCTACTCGGTTGCCTAGGGTACATAATGAATTCCCAAAAGGAACACCACCCCTTGGTTTCCACTGGAGAACATGCGTTTTGCTGGCCCCTTTTTGCAACCTTGTGATGTGTCCATTGGAACCAAGCCAGAACCGCAGGACAGATGAATCACCGCTCCTTACCCGTGCCATGCCTGAGCACCAATTCACTCCCGTTCGTGGCCGTATTGACCGCTGGTCGTTTGATTCCGAACTCATTGCGAATCGTTTGGGCGACCCTACTGAACGGGAAATTATGGTACACCTTACCCCCGAAGGAATTCAACAACTTGAGGCGGGGGGGGCGCTACCTGTTGTCGTTTACCTTGCACCGTTCACATCAAGTGGCCCGCAACGTGCAGGTTGGAAGGCGTTCGGAGAGACCCTGCCTCAACGGCATGAACGGTTGGTAGCTGATGGGTCCATGGACCCCGTGATTTTGGTCATGCCCGACACATTCACGTCCTTGGGAGGCAACCAATTCGTCGACTCCCCTGTTCTTGGAAACTGGTCTTCGTGGTTGGCCGATGGGCTGCGGCCCGAGATTGTAAGCAGATACTCCACTAACGAACAATTCGGACTTGTTGGAAAATCGTCTGGAGGATACGGATCGATGGTCAACGGCATGCTTCGGCCCGATGCTTGGTCGGCTGTTGCTTCGCATTCTGGCGACGTGGGATTTGAGTTGATGTACGGGGGCTCTTGGGGAGAAACCGTCACCCACATTGCGCCTGACGGGTCGGCTGAAGCCTATCTTGCTCGTCTGGCAAATGCACCGTCAATGCGTTCCTCTGATTTTCATACGATGATGATGTGTGCACTTGCCGCATCCTACGACCCGCGCCCCATCGGTGGGTTGCTTAACTTGGGCGTGAAGTTGCCTGTTGATCTCAGCACCTGTATCGTTGATGCTGAGGCTTGGGGGCGATGGATGGCTTTTGACCCGCTTTCAATGGTTGAACACCATCACGAAGCCTTGGCTGAAATGAAATTGTGCTTTGTCGATTGTGGGGGGCAAGACCAGTATCATATCCATTATGGAACTCGCCGATTTGTCGCAAGGCTTGACGCTCTTTCAGTCCCCCATCGGTACGAAGAATTTGTTGGGACTCACAGCGGAATTGACCATCGTCTTGACGTTTCGTTTCCTCTTCTTTCAAAAGCACTGCGAAAATGAAGCAAGAAAATCAAGCGGTTTCTTCTTGAGGCGCCGACTTGTGGTCGCGCTATGGACGAGCCCATGGACTACGCAAGTGCTGGGGTTGATATTGACCTTGAAGGCTCTGCAGTCGCATCCCTCATCGGAGCCCTAAGCAAGAGCGTTCGCAAACCCGGGACCCCTGGCGCGCCTGTCGACCTCCCCGGCGGATTTGGTGGACTCATTGAGTTTGGAGATAATTTGTTGGCAATGGCTACCGATGGAGTCGGGAGTAAATTGCAAATCGCAACCATGCTCGAACAATGGTCTGGAGTAGGCATTGACTGCATGGCAATGAACGTGAATGACCTGTTGTGCGTGGGAGCCGAACCGATCGCCTTCGTTGACTATGTTGCTGTTCCAAAACCAGACCCGGCCATTCATGCGGCTTTGGGTGCATCGCTTGCAGAAGCGTGCCGGCAAGCAAGAGTGACCTTAGCGGGTGGAGAAACTGCATCACTGCCGGGTATTGTCACTGAATTGGACATGTCTGGAACCGCTCTTGGATGGCTGCCGAAAGGACAAGCCATCACTGGAGAACATCTGAAAGAGGGTGACGTGTTGATCGGCCTACCTGCGTCAGGGATTCACTCAAACGGTTACTCATTGGTTCGTCGAATCGTTGAGCATGCTGGAATTGACTATCGCTCCCCTGCCCCTTTTGACAGCAACCACCCCAACAGGACATTCATCCGTTGGACTGAGGGTGAACCAACCATGGGCGAAGTTGTTCTGAACCCCACAAGAATTTACTGCGACCCTGTCGTTGATTTACTCTCAGAAGCACGAAACGGGTCATCCTTTTCAATTTCTGATATCCATGGTATCTGCCATGTAACTGGCGGTGGACTCTCGAATCTTCTTCGCCTTCACGACACACTTGGATGGTCCATTGATGCTCCTCTTCCCGTACTGCCAGAATTCAAGTGGTTGCAAGAAGCCGGAGGGGTAGAAACCCGAGAGATGTACCGTACATTCAATATGGGAATGGGAATGGTCATTGCAGTTGACAAAGCCCACGCTCAAAGCATCACTGAATGGATTTCTCACCGCCTTCCTGGAACAGCAATTGTCGGTTCGGTAACCAATGACGGCCATGTTGTTACTCACGCCATCGAAGGCGTTGAATTCTCGCATTATTGATTTGGCTCGCGTCGGTGCGGTCTTGAGGGAGAGGTTCTTCCCCGATTTATGACCGGAGAACCTGAAGGGGCGAAATCTCCCGGTCACCTTTGGCTTGAGGGGAGGACGCTGGTCCATCTGCGTGAAGACCAAGAGCGCCCAACACACATGCCGAGAGGACCTGCAAAGCGCACGGGGCCTGGTTTTCTCAACCCTGCAATGGCTCCGGCCCGAACACGCTCGGTGATGCTGCTTGCAGATGCGTTGGAACACGATTGGTTGGTCAAGCCCGGTCACGATCTTCGCGCTCTTGATGCCCTCTGTGCAACAGGAGTGCGTGTTCGACGGTGGCGAAATGAACTTCCTGATGAAATCCAACCCCGCCTTCGTATTGCAGCAAACGATCTTGACGCCTTCGCTCTTGATTGGTTAAAGCGCTCCCATGGTGCGTTCCCTCCAAAAATTACCGTAGGTCACGCTCTTGAAGACGACCGATATGAGCGGATACCTGAAGGAACCATGGAAAACGGAATTTTTGTCATGCAAAACGACGCCCGTATTGCCTTGATGGAAGCAGCCTACCAGTGGGTTGACCTCGACCCCTTCGGCTCTCCTGTGAATTTCCTGGATTCGGCCATCCAAGGACTTGCAAGAATCGGCTTCCTCGAGGTGACGGCCACCGATACCGCTGCGCTAACGGGCTCAAGCGCTTCGTCACAACAGCGCCGTTACGGTGCAAAGGGAATCGTTGATACCTATGCGCATGACGATGGAGTGCGCGTTCTCCTCGGCCTCGTAGCAACTACTGCTGCTCGTCATGACCGGTTCATTGAACCCGTTTTAGCACTCTTTGATGGCCACCATGTTCGTGTAAGCGTCAAGGTGCGACGAAGTAAGGAACGGGCATCCGATGTCATGGACATGATGGGTTGGCGCATTCGTGAACCTCATGGCGGTTATCGGTTTGTTCAGCATCCAACTCCCGAAGAGGTCGAGCGGGGAAGCGGCCCAATGTGGGTCGGCCCTCTTTGGAGCAAAGACATCGCTGGTAGAATGACCGAAGAGCGTGCCCTTGCCCTATGCTCGCCGTCGTTGGACGAAGTTGAACGAGCAAGAACTTCAGGTTTGGAGTGGGGCGACGCAGACCAAGAATACTCCCAGCGGGAATTGCGACGAAGTGTTCGTTACATTGCCGACGCTGCAGATCTGATGAGTCGGGACCACTTGTTGTTGCATATTGACGACCTTCCTAATATGGCGGGTGTGACGCATGCTCCAAAGTTGGAAGTCCTGTTTTCTTCCCTCAGAGAGCACGGACATTGTGCGGCTCGAGTTCCAGATATCGACCCGTTCTTTGTCACTGATGCTCCACTTGAGGCGGTTCTTGAGCGGGTGCGCTCGCTGGTTGGATAACGCCGACGGGAACCTTTCATCCGAATGATGGGTCAATGTCCGTGATGTTGGTTGCTTCGGGTGCTGGGAGCATCTGTGAGGCATTCTCTATGATGTTGCGTACGTTGTCTTCAATGTCCCGGGCGTTTTCCAACAAGTCGGTCAATGGAATATCTAATCCCGTCAATTCGCCAATAGCCTCAACCGCAATAGCTGCGGCCCGAGCATCAGGATACATTGGGTTTGCTTCAGAAAGAAGCGCGGTGATGTCAATGCCCAAACGGTCACCTTCACCCAATAAGAATCCGGTAATTCCAGCAACGATGCCTTGCTGAATGGGTTCGATGTCCAAACCCTTCAACCGGTTTCTCGAGGCTTGGATTGAACCAACACCAAACAAAGCTCCTTCGGTTAATTCTTTTTCCGGTCGGACGAGCCCATCAATGATAATGAGGCGGTCGAAACCACCTTTTGTGAACCACTCAAGAACGGTGGATGCAAAGGTGATATCGGTTTCATTTCCGAACTGTATTTCGGAAGTGAACACGCCTACTCCCTCACCCTGATAAACACGTACAGGATGTTTTGGAATCTCGTTGTGTATGAGGGCAACGGCAGGAAAATCAGCATGCATGACGGTTCCTAATTGTTTCAATTTCAACTCTTTGATGATGTGAGATGTGGCAATGACCCCGACCATCCCTGCAGTGGTGAATCCACAGATTGCAACGCCTCCGGTTCTTGGGTCAGCATCTTGGTGCAAAACCAACGCGTACGATTGAAGATTCGCATCCATAGCATTCCCTCCGGTTTGCATCCACTCGTCAGCCCATCAAAAGACTCGCGCCTGAATCAATCTTCCCAGACAGCCCAGTCTTCCCAGCCTTCTTCGCGGTACCACCAGACGCCTTCTTCATCTTCCCACCATTCGGTACCGTTCTCGTCCATTGAGATTCCATCGTCCTCTTCGGTTGCTTCTTCAGTCCATTCCTCTTCGGACGAATGTTCCTCCTCATGGGTGTCTTCAGCACCCGTTTCGAGGCGGGTCTCTTCAGCAGTTGCGCCAAATTGGAAGGCGTCAGCACTGCTTCCAAGCATTGAGGATTCAATTCCTTCAGGGGCTTCTTCATGCAATTCTTTACCCTCTGCCTTAAGTGAATCAAGAGATTTGGAGGCGTTCAGGTCAAGACTCTTCGGCCCGGGGCTAACGTCTGGGGCAGCCATTGCTTCAGCATAGTAATCTTCTTCGTCGTCCTCGTCAAAATCGTCATCGAGTCTTGAACGCATGAAGATGGCTCCCCCAATGGCGGCAGCCACGAAGATAACAATGCCGATTCCGACCAATACTGGGGTCATGGAACTCGAAGCTCCATCACCTTCATCGTTGCTCTGACCGTCGTTGGTATTGTCTGTATCAACCACAAGTTTCTCCGAGAGCGTCCACCGTAACTCACCTTCAGTGCTGGCTGTAGGCGTGGTCATGGAATCGCACTGATTGGCTCCGCCGAACTCAGAGCATGAGAAGTAAACGACGTAGCCCACACCTTGAATTCCAGGGAACAAACCATCGGATGGCCCGTTGCGGATCGGCGAGAATTCCACTTGGACTGAGGCCTCCGCAGAAATGGTGAAGATTGGCGCGCTGCCCACACCAAAAGGCGCCTCAAAGGTGACTGGCGGAGGGGTTGTTGGAGTCACTTTCCAGGAAAACCCGAGGAGCACATCAAACGGATTCGGATTGGTGATGGTGCACGTAATGCGCTCGTCGGTACTGTTTTGCTCCCATGCGTAGGTTGCAGTTCCACAGTCAATCGTTCCAGCCAGCGTTGCATCCGGGAATGTCGTTTCGTTGCTGGTGTTGGAGGAGGAGTTGGTTTGATTTTCTTCTACGGCAGGTGATCCTTCAAAGTCGATCATGACCGCCATACCTTCGGTGTAATAGTACGGAGTGAACGTGTCCAGATGAATGTGTAAGAATCCACCGTATGCGCCAATTCCAGAGAGTTCCATCTCGTTTCCACGCACCTCTCCAATTCCCGCTGATACCTCTGAACCATTTTCATCGTTCGCAATCCATCCAACGATCATGTTTGCAAGCAGTACCTGTTGTTCGGCGATGTCTGCATTGACGAGGAGAACCGTTGAGAATGATGCGTTCTCAGTAAGGAGGATTGGCTCGACGGTCGTGAAGGACACATCAACGACGCCAAAAGCAGAAGATTGGTTGAATGCAGGGGTTAGTGGGCGGTCTATGAGTCCTCCTTGGCTTCCTTCGTATGAAACTGAAAGGGTCATTTGGCCAAGCGCTTCAATTGGGCCCAGAGTGGTGAGGTTAGAGATTGAAAACACCGCTATGCCTGATTCATTTGTTGTTTCAACGAGCGTGAAGTTATCGTTTTCACCGAGAATGTTCAATGTTAAATCCGCTCCAACAACACCCGAACCGTTCTCATGCAAATGAGCGGTAACATCCAACGCCCCATTCTTCTTCAACAAGAGATGTGAGGTGGTTTCATCGCTTGTAAATCCAAGATAGGTCACGTCAAGCGAGGTGGTTAACGCCGAGTCGTTTCTGGTGAACACTGGGCCAAACGCTGTCGCATCGTATGAAAAATTACCAAACTGGTCGACGCCAACAACGGTGACGAAGTAAGGCGTTCCATCAAGGAGGGCATTGCCTTCATTGTCAACGCTCAGCGTGGAATTAAAGACTGAAGCCGCTGTTGTCATGGAGGCACTCATTCCATTAAGTGAAGTGAAATTCACAGCACTGACGTAAATCTGATGTTCATTCACGGATGAATGTCCCGGGGACCAAGTGATGTCCAACGCGCCTCCAGAATCGCTGGGGCGGTCTACAGCCGTCACGTTCGGTATGTAGGACTGAGGGGGAGGGTAGGGGACGGTGATTGAAAGAGGGGCGGAGAGATTGCTGGTCACTCCGTATTGATGGACACTGCGGACATAGTAGTCGTATTGTTCACCGGGGGAGAAATTCATATCGATCGTGAAGTTGCTGATGCTGCTTGAATAGGTATCAAGGAGATCTAAGTCTTGATTCTGGCCCACCCTGTAGATGATGAATTGAAGCAGGTCGTCACCAAAATCGGTTTGATTCTGCCATCCAAGTTCCAAACTCGTGCTGTTCAGTTGATTGATTTGCAATATCGGAGTTGGCGGTAGGGCGATATTAGGTGCGCCTTCGGTGTAGGCAATGGTGGGGTTGGAAATCTCAAAACTACCGTTTCGTGTTGAGGAAAACAGCAGAGGTACGTTTAACGTTCCTGAACCACCGGTCATCTGTTGATTCAATACATTGGTGAGATTACGAGAGGGATGTGGATTAAGATTCACCTGAAATTCTGCATCATATGTAATGTTGAGATCTGTAAAGGTGAACATGCCCCCAGCCAATGTGCTCAACGAAAAGTTGACCGGAGACATTTGAATGCCGTAGCCATCGGTAATCCACGGCCAACTGAAACTCATAGCGCTCAACTGCGTGCTCAAGTTGTTGACTGGGTCGAGTATCTGAAGCGGTGCGAGGCCATTTGAGCCGTTTCCAGCATAGCCTGATGCGGTGTAATCAGCCATTGAATTATGGTCAACATCGTAACCAATTTCGTGCCAGGCACCTATGAACACCCCGTGCTGTGAACCTTCACCTGCGACGACAATGTGTTCGCGTATACCATCGCCATCAAAGTCTCCGAAATCGATGGACTTGGGCATGGTCCAGGGTTCCAATATTGCTGAAGCAGATGAGTCAACTTTTCCCTTGTTGTTGCCGTAAGTACGGAAATTGTAAGCAGTAAAGTTGCCATCTAATGTGCTCGAAATGCCATCGCCTTGGGTCAACTGAGGAAGGAGGAGCGAACTGTCCATGTCGTAGTCGTGATCGATGATGGTCGCATTGGTGAGGTCCAAGAGACCATTGTGATTCTCCTCATCCCAAGATGTAAGGCGATTTTCAATTGAGCGGTGTCCAGTGCTACGTGTGGCAATGAAATCGAGGTCTCCATCGTTATCAAAATCGCCGTACACTGAATCCGTTCCGAGTCCATCAAAGCGCGTCACCAGCTCTGCAAAGGCCCCGTTTGGCGAATACTGCAGTTGGATGCATTGGCCTGTGGTATCCACCACGACCAACTTGTATGGGTTCAATTCACCATTAAACCGAGCCAGGTACATTGCCGTCAAAGAGGCTGTTGTAGTGCCTTGAGGAGTTTCGTAAACAACGGCCGAATCTACGCTTGAAAACCCGTTGGACTTGGTGCTAAATTCTGCAATATCAACTCCTCCACCGGTTCGGATGGTTACCAAGTCTGCATATCCATCATCGGCAACATCTCCAATATCCAAATCAATGACTGAAGAGGGGAGCGTAAAATTGGCCCGGGTTGGAAAGTTACCTGTGGTGCCGTTGTAGATGTGGATGCAGAGCAAACTGTCCACCGGTGCATACGTGACCACGTCTTCAAAGGAATCACCGTTCAAATCGGCAACCATCACCCGGGTAGCATTCGTACATGTTGGAACCCATGATGTGTTGGAAACGCCCGTAGTATTGGTATAACTCATGACCGTGAAGGCGGTCCCAACTCCGGTACTTGCATTTGAGGACGAAAGAAGGATGGCGTCTGCCAGACTGTTGTTTTCGATGTCACCAATGGCCGTATCGGTTATCGGCCCCAATGGAAAGAAGCCGCCAGTCAAAGTAGGTTCAAACCCAACGGTCATTCGAGCATCGGTTATTGCAGAACCGTAAGGAAGAAGGAAGTCGGAAGTGTTGGTACTGGCTTGGATGGGCCCATTTGGTTCGATGGCTAATGCAGATGAGTTGTTTCCATCTGCAAACATCGTCTGCAATCCAAAGTCTCCGTAACCGGTTTGATTGAATTCCCACTCATTCTCTCCGTTTTGGTCGAGGTCCAGCCATACCTTACCCGGCGACTGGGTTGTTCCAGAATCGGGAGAGAGGAAGAAAAGAGACTGTTCGATCGTAGTGTTTCGCTCCAAATCAAACCCAATTGAGGTGTGTGTGCCCCCGTTCATGGTGATTGTTTCTTGGGCTGTACCCGTGGAAAAAACAGAAATGGTGGTGGATTGGGCGCTAGCAAACATAACTGACCAGCCAGGGCCAACCATCATCAAAACAAGCAGGGTTCCCAGAATTTGACGGGATTTCATCTCAAGGCCTCATGGTTGGCTGCGCATTACCTGTTATGTTTGTTTTGTCGCGTTGAACGCTTAAATTTTCTAAAAATGTATCATTTTTCACAACATAAGGTTATGAAGGATTGAGTGTCGTTATGAGTCAAGAGGCGATTATTTTTGCGACTTACAGTTCAAGCCGGTGACATTGAGATTAATCTCGAAGGCGCCGCCATTCAAATTGACGAACAATTGGCTGCGGCCAAGATTGACCACACATGGACCATGCTCCTCGAACGCATCCGAGAGGCAAGAGAAAACGCACTTGAAGCCGCTGTGAATGCGGCAAGAGATGCCGGACTGCCAGAACGAGGGTCTGCGTTCCGCGCCCTTCTGGACAATTGTGCATTGTCGCGGAAACCTGACCAAGTGTTGGGCGCCATACACTACTTGCGCGACGTAGAGGGTGTTAGCGACAGTCCGCCTCGTGTGGTCAACCAATTGTTTAGTGATGCAGGCATTGACCCACCAGGCAATCTCTCCCTCTACCTCAACCGTCTGAAGGAAAGGAATTTCCTCATCGTCCCTCGTGGAAAGGATGAGAAAAATCGATTCGCAATCCTTACACCCGAAGGCCAAGCACACTTGGACAAGCGCTCCGGCGCTTGAGGTGCTCAAATGGTCATGTCCGGTGGAGGAAAAGGCGATCCTCGGGACGATGAGACAACTTCTGAAGAAGCCGAAGTGCTGGATTGGTCTTTTCAAAACAAGACCGAATCGCTCGTGAGAAAGGGGCGTCACACCGGTTCAAATTTCCGAAGGACCATCTTTGACAGGGCCGACCTAACCGAAGGGGATTTTACCCACTGTGACTTTCGTCGTGCTTCGATGGTTGATACCGATTTGATGAAATCTTCATTCGACCACTCGGATTTCCGTGGTGCTGATTTGAGAAAGGCAAGACTGAACCTTTCAAATTTTAAGAATTGTAAATTCAAGGGTGCCGACTTACGTGGAATACGAGGTAAATACGCAATCTGGCAGGGTAGCGATTGGTGGAACGCCACCATGGACGACGAATTGCGAAAGGCCCTTGCCAAAAAATGGCCAAAGCCTGAATGAAACATTCACTCCGATTCGTCTTGTACCACAATGACTTGGAGGTTGAGAGCCATCCGAGCTTTGGTGTTCAAGAGAGGTAACGCTGTTACCGCGAGACATAAGGACATGATCGCTCCACAAAGATACACCCATATTTCGTAAGTCAGCATCATAGCGTCACCCAAGTGCATTTGAGCTGAATCGTTGATGAGATAACTTCCATAAACGCCGGAAATCAGGCCAAGCACTGCTCCAGTTACACAGAGATACGCTCCGTTGATGTTCAATCGATGCAAGAGAGGCGTCCCGATAAGCAAGCAAATCGTTGCTATTGCCAGCCCAATTGAACGGATCAGGTATCCCTTATTTGTTTGAACTTCGTCTTCAAAGGCTCTAAAGTCGTCCACGGATGTTGGCTCTCCACCCTGACTGTTTGGAGTCGCCAGGAAGGTATCAACCTGGGAATCCGTAAGCCCGCCTTGGTGCTGAAGCCAGTCTTGATAGGAGAACCCAGCCAGTAAAAGCGCGCTGAAAAAGAGGATGATGGCGATGTTCTTCGGCCCTCGGGTGTCTGGTTTAATGCCTTCATTATTCATTATCTACCCCTCCATCTAAATGGTTGAGCAGTCCCGTTTTGAGGCGCTCTGGAATCGGTGTTGGCTTCAGCGTATCCATGTCAACACAAACGGTGGTTTGGGATGATGACCAAACAAGATCTGCGTGTTGATTGATGAAACGATATTCCCAGACCAACGATGTGGTCCCGATATGGGAAATTGATATATGCGCTGAAATACGGTCGCCATACCTCATTGGCGCTTTGAATTCCGACGCGATGTTGATCACGGGAAAACCAACTTTCAGTTCTCCAAGAACCGTTGGATAATCCACGCCGCACATCTCAGGCCAAGTGGCTTCAAACACCCGATGTGCCAGGTCGTAGATTCTTGGGAAGTAGGCGATATTGGCCAAATCGACCATCGGGAATTCCACGGAGCGTTCAATCACTACGGCCATGGACTTTCCAGGCGTCTCAATTCAATGAACCCTTGTACGAAACAGGGCGTTGTATCACCCTCGCGCTTATATTGGGGCGGCTGGTCGGCCAAATTGGCCCTATAGTGTAGCTTGGATATCACAGAGGCTTGCGGAGCCTCGAACCCGTGTTCGAATCGCGGTGGGGCCGCCATTCAACCATGAATCAGCTCAAGCAAGAGCCAAGTTACGAATCTGCTCATCAAGGAGAGCGACGGTTGTTGCTTCTTCTTCAGTGATGGTTTCATCGTAAAAAGATTGAATCGTTGCAGGGTCGTAATCCTCACTCTCAATGGTTGTCAACAACTTCTTGGCGAGAGGGGGGTAAACTGAGGCGACCTTTCTGACAAAAATGGGGTCTGTCTGCCACTCGGATGAGTTGCGAAGAATTGCAGGAGATTCGGATAGATGGTCGATGAGGTCAAAGAAGCCGCAAAGCGTGTAATGTTGGGAGGTTTCGGCTAGATGGTCATCAAACATGTCATTCCACCAACTTTGACGTGGCTTTGAGTATTCTATCTTGAAGCCGCGAGCCAGTGGATTTCCAAAAGAAACGCGCCACTTCCATCCGTTTGTACCTCTCAAGGTAAAATGGTCAGATTTGGGGTCCAAACGCCCACCGTATTTCATGAAAAGATGTTCTGACAAGGATTCGGTGAGGGGACTCTCTCTTAACCCGTACATGGCGTACAATGCATGGCGTAGAGGACCCATGTTTTCTTGAAGCCATGTCGACTCATCGTTCATGAGCCCCAGCAAATATGCTCCAAGGAGGTCGTATGCAGGCATTGAACCGTTGATTTGGACTTGAACGCATGCAGTTTTTGGTTGGTCGACAAGAGTTCCTTTGGGGTGGATTTCAACCTGGTCAAAAGAACTGTAATCAAAGGGGTTGTTCATTTTGTTGAGAAACCCGCCCATGTCAACACGATAGGTTGCAAGCGTTCCATTTACAATGATTCGACCAGCCTTGTCGAGAAACATTCGGTCTTGGTTTCGGGCTACGATACTGCTGACTAACTTTGCAGCCCGATTGGTTGCTTGAGCAGCCTCCAACATTTGGTTCAACAGCAATTCCCTTCGGTAATCTTGGACAACTTCACTCGCTTGGTTTTCTTCTTCATCGTCCGGACTCATGGTTTAGATGGCCCGTAAGGATATATGAACCCTCAAGGCCATTCCACAATTTCCCACTGGTGTGAGTGCGCGTGCTTTCGTAGAGACCCTTCTGGGTTAACAGCAATTGCATGCCCGCAGAGCTTCATAAACCACGAATCTGCAAGGGTATTTCCATATCCATAACATTGACTGAGGTCGTGATTGTTTTCCCTCGCATCCAATTCCACTACGGGGACTTTGCCTTTGCGACGGGGGACGCTCCAACCTCGCTCAGAACCTGACAAAATGCCTGTTCGCTCGCTTGGCCCGCAACCGTACACTGCGTCCATGTTGAGAACCTGAGCCATCGCTTCAGCCATGGGAGCAACGGTAGCCGTAACAAGGATCAACCGGTGGCCTTGATCACGATGCCACTGCAGTCGTTCCCATGCTCCCGCTGAAACATGTTCTTTCAAGACATGTTCAGCCAAGTGCTCTGAATAGTTCTCAAGGACTTCCCATGACGCTAGAGATAGGTGGCCGCGGTTTCGGGCCGCATCGTAAACAGAACGACCTCGTAATAAATTGGTCAAAAAACCAGATGTCCATGCTACTGCACCCCATGGAATACGCCATGGACGACGTTTAGCGAGATGAGCCGTGAGGGTTTTTTCGCTGGACGCATTGAGGAGCGTTCCATCGAGGTCGAAATAAGCAGCGATTTGCCCCTCCATATTGGTGCTGATGAGCGGGCCCTACATGAGACAAACCCACAATTCTCCTTTATTGGCTTGATTTTTTAGAAGGCTCATCGCCAATCAAACCGTACACGCGGCGACCAGCACGATGGTCCTGCCACCACGTGAGGGTGGCACCAAGATGTCGTGTGATGAAGAAACCTACTTTTCTTGGAGTAAGGCCGTGGTTGCGCATCCCTTGATCGTGGTTCAAATTAGCGACGATGGCTTGGGCAGAACAGCCTGGATTCGCTGAAACAAAATGTCGAACCTCACGACACATACGGTTGAATCGTGCTCTTTTTTGACTGCCTATACCTGTCCTGTTTGACATAAACGGCAAAATCTTGTTGAACCGTTATCAAAGATTCGTTGGGGGTTACTCGAACGAAACGGATTGGGTGGTCTTCCAGTTAGCCGTGGCTAACTTCTTGGCTTTTCCATCAGCGATGATCGGGTGAATCTTGTTGAGCCGTCCGTGCATTCCATGGACGTGAAACTTCACGCGCAGTTCTGCTGCTCGGTCTCGGTGAAGGGCTTCGTCTTGCTCATCGTCGAGTTCGACTGAAGCAAGTTCATGGCCTTGATTTGCGCAACGCACAGAAAGGGTGTTGTTTGCATAGAAGAGCGAGGGCCTGAAGTCCCAGTCGTCTGGATCATTCATCCAAACGGAGAGGTCAACAGACAAGGCGTCTCGAATCGTAACTCGGCTGACTTCAACTGTATCGACCATGATGACCATTCCTTTCCAAGGCGCCCCTCTTCATACACCTTTCTCTTTCAAACGCTGGAATCGCTGACGGCTACTTCCGATAAAGAAGGCCTCATAACGGTGATTTTAACGCTCAAAACCCAATCGTTCCCCGGGTCGGGGTCTGGCTCTCCAAATATTGAATCGGGGTCGGATTGTTGAGCAACAACCGACCAAATCCATTCGCCTTGGCCGGTTCGGTTTCCTCGGTCACCCAACAAGAAATTCAACAACTCTTCCTCTGAATCCGATACGAACAAACCTTCTTCACCTGGTGAATTCATTTCATCAAGCGACATTTCAGCCGTTGCGGGTTCATTGGTGGTGTAATTTCCGGCTTGGGTTTGAGCAGTTTTTCTATAATTATCATCAACGATATGGAGGACCAGTGAGAAGTTATCGTGTGGAGGTGCAATGTCTCGATCGAGTTCCAACAAAGCGTCAAAAGCGATGATGCGCCCGTTTTCGCCTGGTGTCAGATTCCCTTCCCATGTCTGACCCTGTTCAAGATACTCGTCCCAGGAAATGTCAATGGTTTCAGTGACCCAGACAACGTTGAACGTACGTGTTGTGATGTTCAATTCAAACGATTCTATCGCAAATGCTCCATCGCTGTCATCGATTCGAAGAATGCCATGAATCATGCCTGAAGTTGTTGTATCAAAGAGAACTTCGGGCGTTAAAGCGTCCAAATCATTGAGTGGGTCTCCGTCTCCATTGGTATCGACCTTGATGTCAAAGTCCCAAGAGAAGGCCATTTGCCCGCCTTCCGGGTCGTAAGATTCCGAGGCATCGAACAGGGCTGAATCTCCAGCGCGAACCGATGTGGGCATGCTGATGTTGATGACCGGCGCTCCGTTAACCAAAACAGTCGCAACGGCATCGTCGGTTCCGCCTTGGTCGTTGGTAACGGTCAAACGAACGATGTATTGCCCGTGATTTGGGAACGCATGAGAGGTGAAACCCACTACGGTTTCGGCGGTTGAACCGTCACCAAAGTCCCAACTGTAGCCGGTGATGATTCCCTCAACAGCGGAGGAGTCTCGAGCGTCCAAGGTTACCATTTCGCCTTCTTGAATGAGGGTTGGGTAGGCTTCCAATGTGGCCCGAGGAGAAACCGTTGTGTCCAAGGCTTGCAAGCAACCGGACAGCAATGACATGAGAACAAAGCCAACGGCAAAGGCGGTTGACACCTTTGTTCGCTTTAGGGAATGCTTCATGTTAGAAACGACCGGCCCATCCTTTCTAACTGTTCGGTTGAAGTGATTAAACAGAAGCCCTGTTTTCATGCCCGTCGAAGACGACGGTTTCGGATATATCCCCTTCGACCATCGCATCTTCATAGGGGTCTTCAACCTCTGACACATCATGGATTTCAACCTCATCTTGATGGGTAAATGACGGTGATGTACCTTCACTGAGTAAGTCTTCAATTTGAGCCTGACTGGCATCATAAGGCGCTGGAACGCTGTTCGCTAAGGGCTCCAAGACCGGGTCGTCTTCTTCGAACAGGGCGAGGGCTTCCGTTGCGCGTTTTTCCTGAGTGTGATGGAAGGTGGTCATGTCCTCCTCCAATACCGCAGGCTCTACAACAGGCGTATTACCTACAGAATCGGTTCTTCCTATGATATGATTCAACCAACTTCGAAGCCCCATATTCCGCCCAAGGGCTCATCGGGTTTGAGAGTGATGTTCAAAGAGGAGCAGTTGCGGTGAAATGTCATGGGGCAAGACCTTTTCCAAGGCGAAAAAGTTCTGGCCTTTGACCTTGAGACCACCGGGGTGTCAACACAAGAGGACAAGATTGTCCAACTCGCTTTGATCGGCAGTGCTATCGATGGAACAGCGGTCAACTTCGAACGCTTGGTCAACCCAAAACGCTCCATACCCTATGATGCAAGTCGAATCCACGGAATTTACGACAGAGATGTTCGCAGCTTACAAGGGTTCGAAGCCGTGGCTGACGAGGTCGCTGAATTGATTGAAGGCGCTGTTTTAGTAGGCCACAATGTCAGAAAATTTGATTTCGCCATGCTAGAAAAGGAATTTCTCCGGCTCGGCAGACTTTGTCCGCAACCTAAGGCGATTATGGATACGCTTGAACTGGTCCGGAGACTCAAGATTCCAAGACCTCACAATCTTGGCTCACTTTGCAGCCGGCACGGAATTCGTCTGGAAGCCGCACATACTGCCGCTGCAGATGCTGCTGCAACGCTGTTGCTGTTTTGGCGACTCTCCGTTGAACATTCTCCAGCGTTCCGAAGGTCAATCCCCGAACTTGAACGATGGATTGTTCACGGCGAAGGAAACACGGACGCTTCGGAACTTGGCAGAGGTTTGAACGACTTGGAACCGGTGGATTCCTTAGGAAAAGTTCGTCGCGATGGTGCCCATTACGTTGTCTCTTTTGGCCGTCACAGAGGAAAACATCTTTCTGAAATTCAAGCAATAGACCCCGGTTATGTCGGGTGGTTGCTTTCCCCTAATGGAATCGAATGCGAAGATACGCGGCAATTGTTGCGCGAACATCTACGCTGAGAGGGGTTCGTACGGTTCGCCGTCCGGCAAAGGATTCCACGGAAGAACATCACACCACGGGCCAACTCGCCAGGAACGTCGAGCCGTCATGATCGACCCGAGAAACAGCGGCCCTTGGTAGCCTTGAGTTCGCAATTCTTCGAGGGCATCTTTTCCACGACCGTCGAATTTTGCTGAAACTCGGTTGCCTGTTGGGATTGCTCGTCCGGTCTCATCCAATGGTTCGCAAAGTTCCACAACGCCGACACCGCTGACGTCGTCGTATTGATGCAAAAGGACGACGGCATCGCTGAAATCATCTTTGTGAAGGGTGCCGGACTCTTTGCGCCAAGTCCACCAGTGCGGGCACCACGCCTTCCAATCGCAGAACCCTCCACAACTGTCCGGTCCAGGGGTTGGCTCCATGGGAATGGGGGTGGCTTGCGTTGCCTCCCAAGCAGCGTATGCGTCTTCGAGGACGCTTGGCCCTAGAGCAGCCCACTTGCTTGCTGTTTTGGTGTACCATCCTTCAGTACGAACCGGTGGCGCGCTTGGATTGTTAGCGAGAAGAATGTCCCGATACATTCGGAGTTGGCGATTTACTTCGGTCTTCAGTTCCTTTGTTGGTGCGTTGCCAGTTTTTAGGTCTGCAACCAGCCAGCCTTTCATCGTGCCATCCTCGGCCATATCTGCGAACAATAAATCCAAGCGGCCCATTAGACGGCCGTCACTGGTTTTGAGTTCGCCCTCTACGGCGATGGTGAGTTGTTGCAATCGCTTCCAAAGGGCAACGGTGATGTCTTCATGGGGCAGTTCGCGCGCCCCTAAGTGGTCAAGCAAGAGAATAACGCCCCCTCGTTGTTGTTTGAGCGCTTCCTTCCATTTGTCTTCTTTCCAATTGGGGCGTCTGGGCGTAGCCATGAACACTGCCTTTTCCTCTTCCCAACGTATTTTGAGAACACGCTCTGCCTCACGGGGCAACCATCCTGCTTCCTTATCCCCGCGTCCTGAAAGGTCCAAGTTGAGCAAATCTTCAATCGAAGCGTGGACTGCGGTTCCAAGCGAGGCCGCCATTCCCGCCTTCCGTGGGAGGCGTTGTCGGCTGAGCCAATACATCCTCGGACAAGTCTCGTAGCGATTCCATGCGGAAGGCGAAAGGCTGTGTGGACGTGGCGAAGGAGTTTCGTCAGCGCTCATGGCTGTTGGTGAACCTTGTCAATGATGAAGCCTTTGATGTCATGGAGCCAAAGCGTTGAAGGCGCACGGTCCGTTAGAGGAACTCATGGATGGCCCAAGTCTTCGAATCAATACCATTATTGAACAAGAGAATACCATGGTTATTGCTTGCTTTCCAAGTGTTGGAATGGTTTCAAGTATTGTAGCTCACTACCTCATCGACCATTTGGAATTGGAGTTCGTCGGCGGCCTCGTCGATGACCGCCTACCTACCCTTTCTTTGATTCAAGAAGGTGTTCCCTTGCCCCCAATCCGGGCCTATGCTGGGAAGCCTCAGTGCAGCATTGATGGCTGTGACCAGGTGATTCTGCTCATGAGTGAAATGGTTGTTCCCGAACCTCTCGTTCACAAGATCGTATGGGCTTTGTTTGAGTGGTCCAAGGAGCACAAAGTATTGGCTGGTATCGTTATCGATGCATTCGCTAAGGCGGGCATGAAGAGCAATATGGACGGTGTTGAGCCCGTTGTCGAATACGAAGACACAGACGGTATCGATGTTGTCGGGATCGGATGCAACGAGACCGTTCGAGATATGCTCAAAGAAATGAATATCCCTCTGCTCCAACAAGGAGTCATCCGTGGAATGAATGCTGGCATCCTAAGCGAAGCAACCCGCAGGGGCCTGGGCACCATGTCCATCATGGTCGAAGCTGACCCTCGTTGGCCCGACGCTCGTGCTGCAGCAGTACTCATTGAGAAACTGAATACGCTTCTCCCAAGCATTGACCTTCCAAACCAGCCACTGATCGAAGAAGCTGAGAAACTTGAAGCACAACTCAAAGCACTCATGGACAGTGCTGGAAAAAGCGAAGACAGTTCTCCCAGTACCAACGCTATGCTTTACGGTTGAATTCATCAAAAGTCAAAAAGCGAAGGTTGTCCGACGTTTCCTTTCTCGGCTGATGGAACAGACGGTGTAGGTGCTTCTGAATTCAGTTCACTCAAAAGGTCGGCTTCACTCCATACTGCGATGCCCAAAGATTCTGCTTTTGCTTTCTTTGACCCTGCTTGTTCACCAGCAACAAGAACGCCGAGTTTAGCAGAAACGCTTCCCACCACTTTACCGCCTGCGTCTTGTATGATTTGTTGGATCTCTTTTCGAGGCTTACTTAGCGTTCCTGTCAGACAAAAGGTTCGTCCTTCAAACGGCCCGCCAGCCGCTAGGAGGGGTTGGGGTTGGACGTCAATAAGAGATAGCAAATCCTCAAGCATTTGTTTGCGCTGATGCAACCCATCTCTGAAATGCAGGGCAACGACAGAGCCAACGCCATCAATGCCCATGAGATTTCGCAGTGCCTCATTGTGGGTGAATGGCTTTCCATTCTCTCCAACAGGTGGGCCAAAACTGGCTTCGCCAAAAGCAGCATGGGCGGCCTCCAACCATTGCATCAAGCCCGGTGCATCGTGAAGTTTTTGGGCCATTGCTGTTGCAAGTTCGGGCCCGATTCCCGGCAATCCTAAGGCATGAAGAAAACGCCCGAGTGTCATCGCCTTGGATTTTGAAATCTCATTGAGAACGTTGTTCGCGGTTTTCTCTCCTGTTCGTTCAAGGCCCATGAGTTCGTTGAACGTCAACCGATAGAGGTCTGCAACCGTTGTGATAACGTGTTCATCGAGAAGTTGCTCAACCAACTTTTCCCCTATGCCGTCCATTTCTAGTGAACGGCACCAGTAAAGAATTGACCTGCTTGTTCTGGCTTCGCAAAACAATTCCGGGCACTTGAGGAAAGCCCCCTCTCTCTCAATGCCCCCTCCGCAAGCAGGGCAGGTTTCAGGTGCTAAAATGGCGACTTTGTCCGGCAGTGTTGCCTCATAGCGTTCACCGGAGGCATGGGTGCGTCCAAGGAGGTCTGCTTCACTTGCTCTCCCGAGTCCCTTTTCGATCTTTGGAATCACATCTCCTCGGCGCACAATGAGAATTTTATCGCCGATGTTAACGTCCAATCGTTGAACTTCTCCTAAATTGTGCAAGGTTGTATTTTCAACCGTTACACCCCCAACCCTTTGGGGTGCGATTCGGGCCACTGGAGTGATGTTTCCGGTTCTTCCTGTCTGCCATTCAACGCCCATGAGGACCGAGGTGGCTTCTTCGGGAGGGAACTTCCAAGCCAGGGCCCAGCGTGGATGGTGGGCGGTCATTCCCAATGTTTCGCGCTGGGCTAAATCGTCAAGTTTGAAGACCACTCCATCGATTTCAAACCGATAGGCACTCCGCTGACTCAGCCAATCTTGGGATTGGTCAAACAGGAGTGTTCCCGTCGTTGCAGGCGATTCACCATCATGGAGCGCCCATTTTGCTGGCTGGATTCCAAGAGACTCTTCCATCCAAGCGAGAATTTCAGTATCGTACCTAAAGGATGGAATCTCCATGCTGTCGGGGTGGCGGTTTTCTCCTCGAGGAAATTGAGCGTCGTAAGCCTGGAAGACCAAATCAGAAGCGTCAGCCTTACCGTCATCGTGCTTTTGTCGCAAAGCCCCTGCCGCAAGGTTACGAGGATTTGGAGAGACGTCCCTGTACGTTGATTCGAAGACAGAAAGCGGCATGACAACTTCACCGCGGACGTGAAGATCTACTGGGAGGGGCAGCGCTTCTGGGACATTCGCAATTTTACGGGCGTTGCGTGTTACGTCTTCTCCACGCTCTCCACTTCCTCGCGTGGCCGCCCTTACCAATCGGCCAACGCGATACTCCAGCGAGAGAGCAGAACCGTCCAATTTCGGTTGGGAGAGAAAGCGCTTCGAACCTTGTGTGGTCGTGTTAACAAAATGAAGAAGTTCTTCCTTTTTATTCGCCTTGTCAAGACTTCTCATTGGAAATAAATGTTCAACCTTAACGCTGCCGGGAGCGATGTCAGCGCCCACCCGCCGTAGTTGTGGATGATTGGGTTCAAGTTGCTGAAGTTCATCCCAAAGTCGGTCAAAATCAGCGTCGGAAAGTTCGGGTGCAGCGAGATTGTAGTAGAGGTGCGAATGGTGGGCGATTTGTTCGGCGAGCCAGTCGACTCGCTGCGGCGAATGGTCCGGATTTGGAACTTCGCCGCTCATGGTGTTAACACGCATGCGACAGGATAAGAAGCATCGCTTTTGAACGCCTCAATCAAACTTCAAAGCAACAAATTCGCTGTTCTCCAACGGGCAACGCGTCATGATGGCTTCGGTGAGCAAACGAAGGTGAAGTTCGGCCACGACATGGACCGTTGCTTCGAACATATGGCCTGCATGAGGCGTGAGATTATCGTCTGAAAAGGTAGCATGCAAGTGGGTGAACGCGTCGCCATTCTCACGCCGTGCTAAGTTGCCTTGGAGCGTTACAAGTTCGCTACCGCCCGTGATGGTTCGTCGATGGTAATGATGGTCGTCGTCCATGTAGCCGTAAGTACTGTCCCGTGTCCTTCCAATACCACTGGTAATCGCTGCAGCATCAAACCCGATTTCGTCGGCTAGCGTTTGCAGTGAGGCATGAATTTCCTCACCGGGGTCAAGTCGTAAAAAAACATCATCGCCACTTCGTGTCCATTCCATAACACCGCTAGGCGTCGGCACTCCAAGAGAATAACGCTTCATTCTTCTTGATCGCCAACGAAACGCTTCTGAGAACGCGACTGCTCCATGGCCAGAATGTATTCTTTGGCCGTCCCCAACGAAGTAGGGTCTCCGCCAAGCGGAAGGGGGCCAAACGGGCCCCATCCATTTCGCAGGAGCATGATTCTGCGTTTTGGTTGACGCTTAGCAAGTCTGAGTCGCTCCCAAGCATAGCTTTGGCCGTCCGCAAAAAGATGGGTTGAGGTGATCGCGTATCGTTTAGGAACGGTCAGAGAAATGAGATGAAGGCAAAGAAGCACATCCCATACAATCGCGTAGATGACCGGAGTGTTGCTCGCCTCAAGCAAGCCCCACGGCAGAACCATCATCGCTGCCATTGAACCAAGATTCCCCCATTGCCGAATCAATTCATGGCTCCCCTCGCTTTTCCATGCAAAGCCTCCGTTAGCGAGCATTCCTAATTCCGGAATATCCCTCCGTTGCCGCGTCAACCAAAAGGCATCCCAAGCAAGTATGACTGCAAGAATACCTACCGCAGCGAACGCCATTTGTTCGGGCGTTGGTAGAAAGGAGGTCAACCGTTCCACTCCTCAAAGGTGAGTTTCGTCGATGGATGTAAATTCACCCGGGCCACCTTTCCGGAGTCGAGCGAAGAACATCAATACGGCAATACCAAACAATGTTACAACAAGCATGATGGCATTGATGTTATCGTTGCCTGAATCCGCTTCGACCCCTTCAAGACTGTCCGGAATACCATCACCATCATCATCCATATCAACGGTCAGCCAAGAGGTCACTCCCTCCGGGCAGTTGAGGTCGTCCGGCTGGGTATCTCCATCGGTGTCCAAATAAGCACATCCATCCAATGGGAAGGCATCTTTCACGTCGGTAAATCCGTCGTTATCATCATCCAAATCGTAAATATCTGGGCCACAGGTTCGCCCAAGTGTTGAGTCGAACCAAGTGTCAGACTGACATGTGCTCAACCAATCGAGGTCGGTATCAAGCAATGTATATTCAATATCAACAGAGGTTGAGGATGACAAACCATAGGAATCGGTCGCTGTAACTTCAACAACATAGAACCCTGCTGTTAGATCGGTGATGTTGAACACTGGTTCGTTTCCATTCTGGAGGACAGCGTTGCCTGAAACATCGTAAACTTTCCATGAAATGATGATGCTTTCTACGCCGTCGATGTCGTCTTGAACGCGAACCGCAGCTCGAATAGAATCGCCTTCCATCACACGTCCACCAGCCATTGGTTCGGTAAGTTCAGCGGTTGGTGCCTGATTGACAACGAGTGAAATCACAACGTTACGGTCCGCTGTTGCAAGTGATTCAACAAAGATTGAGGCTGACGGGGACCCTGCGGAGGTGGCGGTAAAGGATGCTGCAGTTGCAGTAGAATCGGATGAATCCGTTATCATTCGAACGATAATTTCAGCATCTATGGTCGTTCCCATAAGGTGCATCTCTGGTAGAGATGAGTTTGGGAATTGAACGGTGAACTCAGCATTCAGTGGAATTCCATTGCGCTGCGCATCAAGAACAAAGGTACGGTAAGCGTTGAAACTGCCGCCTTCCGAGACTTCAATTCCATTATGACTTCCATCCACTAGGTCAACATGAGCACCGTAATTCTCAACCAGACCGAGAAGATTCGTATCTTCGAACCGAACATCGTAGCCCTCTGTCGAAAGTGAGGTGCTGGCGGTAATGGAACTGGAACGAACGACGAGTGGCGTTGCCTGTTCGTCAGTGTCAAGATGCAAACCTAGCCCTACTGCGAATTGCTCAATGGTCACGTTGGTAAGGTACAGAGGATCCAAAGAACGCCCGTGATGGAAAACTACGGCTGTCCCTGAACCATCGCCTGAAAGGTGAACGTTCGTGATGGTTCCAGCACTTCGGTCAATATCGATTCCTGGTGCGCCTGTGAGATTGATGTCTTGGAGGTTGAGTGCTTTGTTTTCTGAGCCAATGATTCCTCCAAGTCCTCCTGTCACTCCGTTGACGTCAGAAAGGGCAAAGGTTCCATCGATTGAACTGAGAGAAATGAGGGAACCTGTTCCGCTGAATGCATGTGCATGGACTCCGTCAACCTGACCTGTAACTCCGGTCAAGTCCAAACCTTGTTCAATTCCACCGCCCAGCGTTATCTTTGATACGGAGAGGGAGGTTTGACGCGCCCACAACCCAGGTCCACCGCAATCGGAAAGCGTCACGTTGGACATCGAGAAGATACCGGTTGATTGGAAGACTCTGAGGCAGCCGTTTCCTGCGTCTTGAAGGTGGGAGTCTCTCAATTGGACCTCAGCATTGCTACCTGTTTCAACGGTGATGAGGCTCTCCGATGCGGAGCGGGCGAAGAACACGCCGTTAGCGCTGAAAGAGCCATCACCGTTGATGCGTACGGCAGGAGCGGCTTCAACAACTGTTGCACCCGCAAGGTCAATTGAGGCCCCTGCAGAATCTCCGAGAATGAGGCCACCCCAACGTGCACCTGAACCGGTTGATGCAAGCGTTGCTTCATCGACATCCATTGTACCGTTCACGGTAATGGTGGCGTCATTGGACACGCGCAGTGATACGCCATCTTGAACGGTCATGGTCGCATCTTTTGATAGGATAAGGGATGATGAGAGCGTGTATGGACTCCATTGCTTTTCAAGAATCAACCAATCGTTAACGGTTCCAGACGGTAGAGTTGAGGCCATGAAGGTGTGTTCAAACGATACGTTCGTATCCCAAGAGATGAAATCGAGAAGACCGTTTGCTGAAATGGTTAACATCACTGTTCCGTACCAGTTTTCACCTGAACTATCAACAACAAGCGATGGGTGGGATAGGAAGCCATACCCGTTACTGTTGGTTTGAGTGGTTGCTCCTGCAACAGAAATCAACGCACCTTCAACCGGAGACCCTTTGTCGAGAACCGTCACGTATGCCTGAGAAAAGGATTCGAATTTTGCATCGTTTAGAACCGACACTTGAGTCGGAATTCGCCCTTCGTTTTGGCGAACCTCGCAATAAGGCTGTAGTGCAAGGCTGCCGTCGAAATGAATTCCATTAACCTGTTTTTGAACGGCACAATTCCACGTTACATCGCCGTCAATTGTCAAGAATGACTCTTCATCAACGACGCTTGATAGCGCTCCAAGGCGTCCTTGAGGAGATACAGAAAGCGAGGGTGCTTCAATTGTACTTGCTTCACCCTCTAACACGCCAGTGCCGAGAAGAGAAACGGATTCTGAAGCAGGTACGATGAGCACCGTATTCATGAGCGTCAACTGGGCTCCGTCTGAAATCGTAAGACTGCCCGTAAGTTGGTGGGATGCTCCGTCGGGGCGAGGGCCTAAGATGACCACTTTGCTCGATGGAATGGTCCAATCCCCGGCTGGAATGATTGGAACCTGAACGGACTGACCGATGTAGCCGCCCGTAAGAACAACACGAACACCGGCTCCTTGGTACGTAGCATCGATGAGGGAGCCTGAAGATGAAAGAGGGAGCGTCAGTGCGCCGTTTGAATTCGCTACGAATTCAAAGCCATGGACTACCACATTGGCCTCAATCGGTTGGCCGTCCAAATCAGTGAACGTCACGGGGGTTTCTTCCAAAAAGTAAGATTCAGCCGTGTTAATTGTTGGCGAGCTTTCGCTTCCATAGTAGAGCACTCCTAGACCCGAGGCATCACCGGCTCCTTGTGCGGTGTTGATCGGTTCAAAGAATCGAACGGTAGCGGTAGCGGTGGAGGTCTCGAGCAGGAGGGCAACATCGTGAAGTGTACCTGTTAAGTTGATCGCTTGAAGATGTGACTGTCCAACCAAATGGACGCCATAGGTCTGTGCAAGTGTGGAAATGTCCTCTGCTGTAACATCACTGTTGATGAGATGCAGGCCTGCCGTTGAGCCTTGGTGGGCATTCAACGAGGCAATCGTTGCAACACTTCGTTCCATTCGCATTCCGATGGAGGTATTCTCGGTGTTCATTTCACCAAGGTTGAGGTCAGCATACCACGCGTTCACACCAACAGAGGAAGAATCCCCCGATTGAAAGGATTTGTGAATGGAAATACCATCCCAGTCGTGTACACCACCCAATGCGTCGATTCCCGTAGATTGAACGTCCCCCAACTCCACACCGACCGCAGAAAGGAGAGAGGTTGGCGTTTGGATGTTAATTCCGACGCCATCGGTGACCACGTTCGAGTTTGCAATGTCCAAATGTCCAGCCCCTGACGCAAAGATTGCTTGCTGACTGGCTGTGATTTGGCTGTTTGTTAGTTCGTGAGTGCCGCTTCCTGAGAGCGACATGCCTCGTGAAGTATTGAGAAGGTTCAATCCATCATAGGTGCATTGTCCCGAGCATTTCATGTCCACCACGTAGCGGGAGTCCTGGTGGGTAGCATTGAATTCAACATCGTGAAGTTCAAACCCTGAAACCGAGGTCCCTAACAGCATTCGCTGTCCAGAAAAAACGGCTTGATTTATTTTGAGATCGTCTGAATTCGCAGCATCGATAGCGATGGCCAGGTTGGCTCCCACGACATTTGAGATGTTGATAGCGGCCCCTGGGTTAGCGGCGATACCAACCGCAGCATCATCAAGTTCAAGCCCGTCCACATGAAGCGAGCCACCGTGTGCCCGGACGCCAATGCCAGACTGTGACACGTCAAAATCGGTTACAATCGCAGTCCCGGATGAATCAAGTCCAACGGCTGTATCGGTCACCTCAGCATTGCTCAAGGTCAGTGACCCTGAATCAAGGTAGACCGCTTCATAGTCCATACCTTGAGCAGTCAGGTCGTCAACAATAGCGGTGCCCCCATGTACGGCAATACCACGGTATGCATCGTTTAGGGTGAGGCCGTTAGCATTCAACGTCCCTTCTACGCGAAGTGCTGCTGAAGCGTTTGAAATCGAAACCTCGTCCAATGTTGCCGTTCCGGTGGGCGTTATAACAAGGCCAATCCACAGTCCTTGACCGTGTGAGCCTTGGGTGAGCGGGACTGTTGATGAGAAGAATGAGGTTTGGTCAGCATCCAAGGCCCCCTCAACGGTTAACGAATACGTTTTGGCGTCAACCGTTGTTCCGGGTTCAAGCGTCAGTGTAGCTCCTTGGTCAACGGTGACGTTTCCCTCAAGGATAACGGTTCCTGACCAAGTCGTGTTAACGGTGACCGTGCTGTCTGCTGCAGGGACCATTGGAACCCAAGCCATGGTGACCATTAGGGAGATGAGGAGAAAGGCGGGTAGGCTTCGCATGATTCTGCGTTAACTCCCCGCCATATCAAACCAAAGGCTTCGCGTCAATGTTAGATTCAATTTTCTTTGAGTTTTTGAGTAGGGTGAGAGTAGGGTCGCACCATGTGATATGATAATTGTCTTGAAGCCCCTTGACCCTACTCTCGATGTGGTGTTGGTCAATTCCGCCCCCAACTGAATAAGATCGTTTTGACCCTTTATAAGGGGCCGTCGGGGTCGGCCTTTTTTTGAAAGTGGGCTAATGCTGACAGTAAATTCATTATGGGTTAAAAATAAATTCAAAATCGAAAAAGGCCGAATTCAATTCCTAAGTCGCCAACATGTATTCATGTGTAAATCAAGGGATGGGCCCGCCCGGATTTGAACCGGGGTCTGACGGCCCCCAGCCGCCAAGTATAGGCCAAGCTAACCCACGGGCCCGTTGTGATCTCAATTTCGAGCTGCACTGAACGGTGCGATCTCTTGAATGAGGTCGAGGTGGCCTACATACATGCGTCGGCAGCAGTAACGTGCGAGGCCCACTTCATCGAGGGCTTCGGCGTCGGTTTTGCCTTCGCTTAGCAATATTTTGAATTCTTCCCATTTGTGGGCGACAACGGCGCCACAGCTGAAACATCGTACTGGAATAATCATGATATCACTTCATCGGTAGGACTTCTGCTTCTTGCGGCGAGCACCACGGCCGAGTTGATGTTTGGCTTCCTTACGACGTGGGTCGTTCACGAGGAGGCTGCGATCAAAGCGCAGGTATTCGTCACGAAGTTCTTCGTCGATGCCTTCTGCTCCGCCGTTATAGTGGACGAGTCCACGGGCGATAGCGGTTCGGATAGCGTCGGTTTGTCCCATAATCCCTCCACCGTTGGTGGTAATGGTAATGTCAACCTTGCTCAAACGATTCATGGCGTCGGCGATAACCAGCGGCTCCATGGACTTGCGACGAGCAAGTGAAGGTTGAAGGATTTCAATCGGTTCTGAGTTCACGCGAACTCGGCCTTTTCCGGCCTTTACCGATGCACGAGCAACGGCTGTCTTGCGCTTACCTGAGGATTCAACTGATTTTTTCTTTCTTGCTGCCATCATTGTTCACCTCCGGTCCATCGATGCGTTGGGGCACCCAAGTCTGCGCTGATATCGCCCAGACGGATGAAACGCTCAGGAAGGTCTCGTCGGAATTTGCTGTCGTCGCCGTGTTGGTGGCCTTCTGGTAGGTCGCCCGCCAAATGGCTTGGGCATCCAATTTCAACCCGAAGGTTGCGAAGGGCACGACGGCCGCTGCTCTTCTTTTGGTACGGTAACATACCTCGGACAGAGCGCTTGAGAATCATATCGGGCATACGTGGGTAGAACGGACCCTTACGGGCGTGGTTCAATGCATACTTTGCATGATAGGTGTCAAGAACAGATCGTGGTCGGCCGGAAACGATTGCTTTCTCTGCGTTGATGATGATAACTTTGTCATCACGATGCTCTCGTGCTGCTTTGAGCAAGAGTTCCGCAGAGGCAGAAGCCAAACGACCCAAAATGAGTCCGTCGGCGTCGAATACGTAGGTCGTTTCATCCAAGGATAACAACCCCCGTGCCTGTTGGGTTTTCGTTCATCAGCTCGCTGTAGGTCATGAAACGACCTCCAGCGGCTTCTATTTTCTCACGTGCGCCGTTGCTGACACTGTAGGCGGCGATGGTGTGACCGTTGGTCAACTCACCTGAGCCAAGCAGCTTGCCTGGTACGAGGATGGTTGCACCCTCGGGGGCGTAGCGGCTTACACGGCTAAGGTTAGGTTGGGCCCAATTCTTACGACTCTTTGAAAGTCGCAAGGCCACATCTCGCCAAACAGCTACTCCGGTGTCGCGAGACTGGGCTTTCAACTGGCCAATCATGTTGACCAGTCGGGCGTTTGTCTTACGTTCTGGGTTACTCATTTGACTCCCTCGATGCTTTGAAGCAAGTCGCCGACCGTCCCTCCCATTATGAAGGCACCGACGCGAGTGCATACCTCATCGCGCCGCTGTCCAGCGGTTTAAGACCTAGCAGTAAGGCGATTCGCCGCTTTCAGATTCAGTCGAAGAGGATTTCGCCTTTCGCGTCCAGAAGCTCGACCGTGAGGCCGGAGGCGCGGGCTTGGATGATGATCTCATCGTGCAGGGTGTCCGAGAAATCGTCAAGAGCACCGAGCGCAGTAATGCCTGCTACGTCAGTTAGACGATCGATAAGATGGTTCAGAATGCAACTAACTCCGTATGCTTGGCCAGCGCGGAATGCGTGGTCTGGACTTCCAACCTCGGGGTCTTCGGCTTTCATTCGGAGCATAACCGTTTGAGAGTAAGCAACAAGGGCGCCATAAATGGATTCGATAATCTGAGCCGCTTCAAGGTCCCCTAGAAGCATCTGAGATTGTGCGAGGGCCGCACGTACGGCTTTTTCGTACAATCCATGGGCACCAATGGTGTCTGAGGTTTCGATTTGCATGGCTTGGTCTATGAGAGCTTTCCAGTCTTCCATGATTCTCCACAGGACCGCCACCCTTTGAAGGTTAAGGCGGATTTGCTCTGGCTCTCGCTCAAATGCATCCCACACGGGTAGGGCTTCTAGCGGCCTCAAATCTTGAAATCAGAGCCTTCGCCTTCAACGATTCCGGCTTGGCGAACGGTACCGTCGGCTGCGACAAATTGTCCAGCCTTGGTTTGGTTCTCGTACAAGCTAGCCACGTCAACACGCTTTACGACCGATTCTTCCCCAAGGGACATCGTCAATGAATTGGTGATGCCGTTAAGGGTCTGGATGGCTCGGTCACGGTGTGTTGCGTCGATCGTGTGTTCGGAATATCGGGCTTCCTCAAAGATTGACAGGAAGTCGTCCATTTGGTCGGTCGGAACCATGCTAAACGCTGTTCGGACGGCTGCCTCGAATTCACGCGCTGTTTCGTAGACCTTCTTCATGAAACCGTATTTCTTGAAGTGCTTAACGAGGCTCTTGTAGCAATCAAAGATCGCTGCAATGTATTCGTTGCTTGCTTCAAGTTGCATCATAGCGTCGGTCAAGATACCTCGCAGAGCCTGGACTTGTCGGCGTTCTTGGACACGGCGGTAGTAAACTGCGCCTGCTATCAAGAGCGACATCAATACAATGGCAAAGGCGACAAGGTTTCCAGGAGACAGCAAACTGTTGGCTCCTAAGTTATCTCCACCCTCCAAGTAAGTGATTTCGTGGGTGATGTTGTCCGTTGAGGCGGCAAAGTAAGTTGAGCCGTCGTAGTAAGCCGTAATTCTCCACTCTCCACTGCAGCCAGGAACACCGTCACAAGTTGTTCCGGTAAAGGCCCATGTGAAGGATGCAATACCTTGCTCATTGGTTCGTGACTTGTTGTTCAGGTCTGATAGAACCCATTCACTCGTGTTTGAGTCAAAGTATTGGTAGGCGAAGATGACTTCTTCGTTTTCCACCGCAAGATCGAGACGGTTTCGCAACAAGGCGACTTCACCGTAAATCGTATCTCCCGCATCTGCACCGTTTTCGCCAGAATTGCTCCATGTTGTCTTCACTTGAAGGTCAACACGTGAACGAACGAGAACTTCAATGTCCATAGAAGAGCCGTTGAGGGCCCCTGAGTTGTCTTTGTCACAACCGCCGGGAACATTTCTGTCCGGCTCGAAGGCAACCCGTAGTGTACGGAACCCTTCCAGTTTACCACCGGTGGTTTCAACCCCCCGTAAGGTTGGGTTCTGGTCTGGGTTAGCACTGAACCACTCGATACTTCCGTCGATGTTGCTCGTTCGGATGGTCGCCAAAGGACGAACTTGCTCGTTGGGGTCAAGATAGATGTTGAGGCACTTTCCACCAACATATTGGCCGTTGGATTGAGCCAAGAACGCATCGATGTGGAAGGATTCCTTCAGGTAAAGAACTGGGTAACGTGAGCCGTTAGGTGCAACAAACTGATCAACACTGGACATGAACGGTCCAACTTCTGTGATTTGTAGCGTCGAATTCGAGAAGACTTCAAATTCAGTTTGAACCGACTTGTTCTCGTATCGGTACGCATCGTTGTTGTCGTAAGCGGAGTATGTCACGGTAACCTTCGCCTTTCCAGCCATCACGTCAGAGAGAGGACAGGTGATTCCGAAGTAGCCATCGCCGTCCGTCATTCCAGATTGACATGCAACCGGTCCAGTCTGTCCGTTGACCATCTCATAGTTGACACGGATTGAACGGTCGGTAAGATTCACGCCGAGTTCGTCACTGAGTTGTCCCGTAACAATCATTGGTTTTGGAATCACTTCGCCCGTCATTTGATCAATTTCGCTCGTGTAAACGATTTGGTCATCAACGGTCATCACAGTTCGGCCAATCAACGAGAATCCGTTGGCATTGTTGGTCATTACGAGCCGGAAGTGGTCGTTTCCAGGAATTTGAACACATGGATCCCATGCGCCCTGAATACCGAGGTAACTAACTTCCAGTTCTTGACATCCTTCGTTTGGTAGTGTTTCATGGAATCGTAGAATCACGTTGACAGGTCCAAACCCGTCAGGTAGGAAAGACTCAGGGTCGTCGCGAAGAAGTTGTGGGCTGAGTGGGCTCACATTTGATTTCAAGCATCCAATGGTTTCCTCAGCTTCCAATCCATCACCATCAAGGTCACGGTCTGGAATGTTGTCTCCGTTTCCGTCATAGAAACAAAGATGGGAGCCATCGGATTCAATCTCCGGCAACGATACCACGCCTGCGCTTGGAGCAACGGTTGCAACGACTTGGCGATGAAGGGTGCCTTGGAAGTCCGTTCCTTCGAAAATCACGTCAACAAGTCCACCGTTAGGGGCGCTTGAGCCAGTAAGGGCTGAACCGCCTGTATCTCTAACAAGCGTTTTGTTATCATCGGTTACTTGCGCCGTGAAGTCCCATTTATCCCCTGAACGACGTATGTTATCTTCCGCAGAAAGAACCTGCATGTAAGTACGGGATACGACCCAAACGGATTGTGAGGCCGTGTTGCCCTTCATGAGCGATGTGCCTGGATATTCAAACTGCAGCGTGAAGTTGCCCAAATCGTCTTGAGCCGAGATGTTGAATGGTATTTCAAAGAAACCATTGTTATCCGTGTAATTGATTCCAGTACGTCCATCGAACGACCACGTGTAGTTAACCGGTGCATTCCGCACAGGTTGAAGCGAGTTGTCAACGAGTTTCGCTTGGATCGTCGTGTTGGTATTGCGATACAAACGAGGCACAGAGGTCGTGATGAAGTCCGTAGTACCAACAACGGTGACGTTGATGTATGCGCCTGTCGTTGCTAGCGTGGAAGAGTTTCCAGTGAAGTAGTAGGCTGAGTTAGCAAAGTCAACACGGAGACCGTAGGTTCCAGCTGCGTATTGGCTGAACCAAGACCAGTTGTAATCGAAGGTTGCGTCGCCGTCCTTCATGATTGGTCGTTGTGTAAACGCAGTCTCACCGGCACCGATGAATTGACCGTTCTTGTCAACGTCAACTTGGAGTGAAACTGGATCTTGATCCCATGCATCGTTGGTACGATTGGTAACCTTTCCAATGACTTGCAGGGATTCTCCGGTATTCATCTCGGGAACAATCTCACAACGCACTGGGCTGTTTGGATCGTTTCGGTCTACAGGCCCACAAGGCGGTAGGTTTCCGTCTCCACCGTTCACCAAATTGATGAACCAATGGGTCCCGTTCGCTGCCAAGAACGGACGAAGACTTGCTGCTTGGCCTGTAAGGCCGCTTGGAGTTCCATCCCAAGAACTTGGGTAAGGTTTGAATGACGAAATATCATTGTAATCCACGTTGGCTGCGTCTAAGGCGGGTTGATGGAACAACGTTGCCCAGTCACCAAAGGTACCGTCACCGTTGTTGACCGTTGCATCGTAGTAGTAAATCGGGCTGAGGCCGTCAATAATCATCGTTCCTTCAATGTTCATTCGGTGCATAACACGAACTGAGAACGGGTCGGCTTCATCCCCGTTCAAGAACGGGAATGGCCATTCAGGGGCGAGTTCTGGAGATACACGAGCAATGATCTCGATGTCCCCGGCTGGAAGGCTTGTGTTGGTGTAATTGTAGCGTACAGCTTCACCTACCGAATCCAAAACTATGTCGTGTTGGGCGGTTTGGGCATTCCAAACAATTTCTTCGTATGCTCCAAGTGTTTGTCCGACTCCATTGTCAGCGCTTGAGTTGAATTGAACCTGTTTCCAAGTCCCACTGATGCCCAAGTCTTGAACGAAGGTAAGCGAGGCCCATCCAGTTGCGTCTGTTCGGTAACCGTTGTTACCCAATCCAGTGAAATTAGTAGGCGTGGTGAGGTTTCCAAAGAGCCCACCAAAGATGGAGAACGTAATTGGTGAATTCTTGATTCGGTTGTCAAACAACCCGCGGTCCCAATCCGCTTCATAATGGGCCTTGAAGTCAAGCCAGAACGGTTGTTCGTCACTTCTGAAATACGTCCATGCCGAGTAATCAACGGTCATGTTGGCTTCGGCCCCAAGGAAGTAAGATTGGGATTGATTCCCATTGAATACAAACATCTCGGTTACTTCAGCATAAACTCTGTAGGTGTTGTTGTCTCCAACGGTGAGGTCTTCAGGGTAAAGGAACTGTCCCACACTGAAATTTCCACCTGCGTCGGTAAGGACGTTGGTGGTCTCAATAGCAGTCGTGTTGTTCGCGGTCCACTCAATGTGAACTTGAACAGGAAGTTGAGGCGCTGGCTCCACTTGGTTGGATACAGGGCTCAGCCAATCAACATGGCCAGAGAAGATGGCCGGACTTTGCGCATCCAACCAAAGGTTATCTGGAAGGTCAAGCGTGATGTAAGTGGGCAGTTTGTCGTCGGCGTCAAGTATTCCATTGTTGTTGCTGTCCCAATCAGAAGATAGCTCGACGTCCTCGATTTGGTCCCAATCGGCGTCGGTGCGTGAGTCGTTATCGTCGTCGTTGTCAACTGCGTCAGGTCCGGTTCCAGCGTCCAAGGGGTTCGCCATAGCCTCGCCATCGCCAAAGTCATCGTGATCCCAGGGGTTGGTTGAGTTGCGGTCAAAGCGTGTTGGCCAAAGAAGAACTTCGTCTTCATCGTTCATACCGTCTTCATCGTCATCTTCGTCACGATCGTCACGCACACCGTCGTTATCGTGGTCAAATGGAGCGGTGATGCTTTCCAGCAGTTCTGCTGCGTTGGTCAAGCCATCGCCGTCCCAGTCATCATCGGCCCAGTTGAGGATTCCGTCGTTATCGTTGTCAAAGGTCGATTGTTCTTCACCCCAGAAACATCCTGCAATGAGTTCCTGGTCAACGTCCATTCGTCCGTCGTTATCGTCATCAGGGTCTTCTCCGTCAGGGATACCGTCGTTATCGTTGTCAACATCGTAAATACTTGGGCTACGGAGGCCTTGAGATAAGATACCTCGGTCCCACACCGACTGGAAGAATCCATCGTCGTCTGCGTCTGCGTCGTTACCATCATCATCGTTATCCTCACAGTTTGTTCCCTGGAAGAAATTGCCGTTGTTTTGGCCCGTGTCGTCGTCCAAGTCGAAGTTGGTATCAATTTCAAAGAAATCCCAGATACCATCGTTGTCGTCATCAACGTCGTACCAGTCGTAAATTGCGTCGTAATCGTCGTCCAAATCTACTGTTGAGTTGGTAAAGTCGCCGTCAATGTCGCCATCAACGTCGTTCTTGAGTAAATCTGCTCCCAATTCGTCAGGGAAATCTGCTTCTGGGCCGTTGTCTGTATTCCACTGCCATAGGCCGGTAGCGAGGCCAATCCAACTGACGTATGCGTCGCGGTTGTTGGCCATTTGCACATAGGTTAGGCCTGAGTCAATGTTGCCGTCGCCTCCGAAATCATAGTGATAACATCCGCCTTGGGCACCTGGCGTACAACTCCAGTTTCCTGAAGGGCCACCGCCGGTTGCGCCTTGGTCGAAGCTCGCATCTGCACGGGTTGAATAAGGAGAGCCAAACTGTGCGTTGACTCCGTTGAGGGGCATTTTGTAGGCAAGGGCGTAGCTGTAGCCGCAGACGTATCCTTGAGCCAAGTTGCCAGCGGTGTATCCGCAAACAGAAAGGTTGTAACTTCCACCCATCTTGATATCGTTAATATCGAGTACTCCGTCATTTCCTTCGTCTTGGTCCCACCAGTCGGGCATACCGTCTGCGTCTTGGTCAATGTCCAATCCATTGATGAGGGAATCTCCATCTGAATCAATATCCCACTCGTTGGCTCCATTGTATGGAGACCATCGTGCGAAGAAGAACCAGTAAAATTCTGGAACTGTTCCTGGGGTCACTGGAGTGGTGGTTGCATCGTATCCGTTGTAGTCAAGTACGACTTCTGCGAAAGGATAGTGTTGGAAGACCATGTTCCAGTGGTCGGTAGCGTTGGTTCCGTAAAGTTGCCCGTCCGAACTTCCGTCAAGGTCGCCTCCGTCGTTAACAGGGTAGTATGGAGTCCCGAATGAGTCGGTAGCATCGTAATCAAGAACACCGCAGTTTCCGTCGTCCGGATCAAACAGGTCCGATACACCATCGTTATCGTCGTCCCAATCAATGCTGTTTTCCAATCCATCGCCGTCAATGTCAGAATCAACATCGTTTGGCCCATCGTCACGATAGAGGGCTCCGTTGATGACGTGCAAGTCGTTATCGTTGTCCAGATCACAATCCCAATCTATGTCAAGCAAGTCAATGATTCCGTCGTTATCGTCGTCCACATCGTCCCAGTTGTCAATACCATCGCCGTCCCAATCATTGAATTGAGAATAGGATGCACGACGGGTTTGGCACTTTGGGTCAGGGTTCACGGGATTGGGGTTCGCTTGTGTTGGACAGTTCCAGGTGGCGACGATTGCATTGTCATCCAACGGGAACGAGTCGTTTTCATTGTCGATGTTGTCGTTGTCCGTATCGTAAGGGATATCGGCGCCGCCAACGGCAAAGTTTCCAAGATTGTCGGGGGATTCTGTACCGCCCATGTCGGTGTCGAGCCAGTCGTAAATTCCGTTGTAGTTTTGGTCGAACGGTCGGCGAAGGTCGTCGTCAAGGTCGCTATCATAATCAATTTCACAATCAATTACATTGTCTCCGTCGCTGTCAGCCCCAGGAACCTGGAAGATGGCGGTGGATACTGTTGCGACGTCGATGCTCGCTCCTGAATTACCACCAGAAATAGCGATGGTGTCTCCTGCTGAGAAACCTCGTCCGCCGTCGCTGATGGTGACTGCGGTAACTGCTCCTGCTGTTGCGACAATGTCGACGAGAAGGTCAACTCCGTTGCCGGTTGCAGGGACGTTGCTTGCCGTGATATAGCCTGAGCCGCCCTGAAGAGTTCCGCTGTTAAATCCGGTCACAACACCGTTCTTTGTTCGAGTGTAATCGCTCATATCGTCTCCGTTTGTGTCCATTTCAACGC
>Ga0206125_10000126_pt1 | contig 100066 bp, 71 predicted proteins | sample Helgoland_Spring_4_FD_148598 | JGI IMG/M metagenome (GOLD analysis project Ga0206125, IMG submission 148598) | Pelagic subsurface seawater microbial communities from Kabeltonne, Helgoland, North Sea - Helgoland_Spring_Bloom_20160331_1 | ecosystem: Environmental > Aquatic > Marine > Epipelagic ...
CCTTTCATGGCAACCTGCGCCTCAATGCTGACGATGTCTACCAGATGAACTACATCTTGGAAGGCGCCGAAGAGCACCCCCTCTGATACGCCCCCTCAAGCTTGGGCGCAAAAAAGCCCAACTGGACGGATCCAACTGGGCTTCGAAATTTTTTAAGACCGCTGGTTATACTGCGATCTGCGCAGGGAATGTCGCCATAATAATGTCTTGGTAACGCTGTCCAAACTGCTCTTGGCACCATTGCCGCAACCGCTGAACATCTGAAAGCTCCAACCTTTTGATGCTTTTGGCCAATTCTTTGGCGAACAGATGACGATCGAAGCTGACCTTGGACAGGACACGCTGGCAGTATTCCAACATTTTCATAGGCGGTGAATCACGTTCTGAGAACAGTAAGGTGGCTTCAAGATATCTTGAATGGGTGCTCCCTCCAAACGGCACCCGATCATGAATTCGTATTTGAGGCTATTCCTACAGCCCTGTCAGGGTTATTTTTGCTCCCGTGTCGAAGCATAACCTCCACAACAAATGGGACAAGGAAACCCTGCTTCATAGGCTGGAGCAGGACGGCCGTCCGCGTACCACATTGAGTTTTTACCGCTATGCCCAGGTCGCCAACCCTGACTTTTTGCGGAATCACCTCTTCTCTGTCTGGAATACCCTCGGTGTTCTTGGAAGAATTTACGTCAGCAATGAAGGCATCAATGCGCAACTCAGTTTGCCCAGCGACGAGCTGGAAACCTTCCGAGGCACATTAGACGACATTGATTGGCTGCACAACACCAGGCTGAACATCGCCATTGAAGGCAACGACAAGAGCTTTTTGAAACTGATCATCAAGGTTCGAGACAAAATTGTTGCCGATGGCCTTAACGACGACGGTTTCGATGTGACCGATTGCGGCCAACATGTTTCTGCCGAAGAGTTCAATGCGCTGGCCCAGCAGCCCGACACCGTCATTGTGGACATGCGGAACCATTACGAAAGTGAGGTCGGCCATTTCAAAGGTGCCGTCCTGCCCGCTTCCGAAACCTTCCGCGATGAAATCAAGGAGGTCGAAGCCCTGCTCGACGACAAACGAGACGAGAACATCGTCCTGTATTGCACCGGAGGCATCCGTTGTGAAAAAGCCAGCGCCTACCTCAAACACAAAGGGTTTCCCAACGTGCACCAATTGGAAGGCGGCATTATTGAATATGTCCGTCAAGTCAAAACACAAGGACTGGACAATCAATTCCAAGGCGTGAATTTTGTCTTTGATGAGCGCATGGCAGAGCGGGTTTCTGAAGACGTGGTGGCCGAGTGCCACCAGTGCGGCACTGCCTGTGACCATGTGACCAATTGTGCCAATTCCGCTTGCAACGTTCTGATGGTGCAGTGTCCCTCATGCGCCAACGACATGAACAACACATGTGGGAGCAATTGCAAGGATTTCGTGGCCTTGCCTCCCCAAGAACAAAAAGCCCAGCGTCAAGGTACCCGGCCACAACGCCGCACATTGAAGCAGCCCGTAAAAGCCCGTGTGGCCAAACGGCACTAAGCGCCTTCGCCCGTATCGCGCTGGGTGTCCAAAAACGCGATGTTCCGCTTGAGACCCGCGTATCCCGTGCGTTGGACAGGACTCTTCTTGAACAGCGTATCAAAAGTTTCTTCCTGAAGGTCGACCCAGTCTTTGCGCGTCATGCGCAACAGCTCGGGTTGAGGGACAAACGCAGGCTCCGAATGGGGCTTTGCATGGCGGTTCCACGGACACACTTCCTGACAGATGTCGCAACCGAACATCCAATTCTCAAATTTCCCAGACATGGCTTCGGGCAGTCCATCCCGCAGCTCAATCGTGAAATAACTGATGCACTTGCTGCCATCCAATACCTGCGGGCGGATGATGGCGCCCGTCGGACAGGCGTCAATGCACCGCGTGCAAGACCCACAATGGTCGGTCACTGGCCCATCTGCTGGAAGCTCCAAGTCGACCAAAATCTCCCCTAGGAAGAAATGGCTGCCACCCTGCTTGTTGAGCATCAGGCCGTGTTTGCCAATCCACCCTAAACCCGAACGCGCGGCCCACGCCCGTTCGAGAATCGGCGCAGAGTCCACAAAAACACGGCCTTCAACCGCTCCCCAGTCGCGGCGCATCCATTTAAGGACCTCCTTGAGCTTCCATTTGACTACGTGGTGGTAGTCCTCACCAAAAGCATAGGACGAGATTCGCGGTGCCTCTGGGTCCTCCTGAACAACATCTGAGTAATGGTTGTACAGCAGGCTGATCACTGTTTTGGTGCCTGGCACCAGCAAAGTCGGGTCGAGGCGCTTGTCAAAGTTTCTCTCCAAGTAACCCATCTCACCGTGCCGCCCCTCCGCCAGCCACTTCTCCAAGCGGCTTTCCTCGGAATCCAACCGCTCAGCGCGTGAAAATCCCACTGCCGTAAACCCCAGTTCAGCGGCCCACATCCGAATGCGGTCAGCACGCTCCTCACCAATGTGTCGGGTGCGTCCCATGGCAATCAGCCCGCATCAAACAGTCCACCGCCCGCATTGGGCACCCTGCCGAGGTGGCGGTAAGCCGCATCGGTGGCCTGGCGGCCTCGCGGCGTCCGCACCAAAAACCCTTGCTGGATCAAAAACGGCTCATACACCTCTTCGAGGGTCCCGCCATTCTCTCCCACAGCAGTAGCTATGGTACTGATCCCTACAGGTCCCCCTTTGAATTTGTCGATGAGGGTCCCCAGAATGCGGTTGTCCATTTCATCGAGCCCCTTTTGGTCCACATTTAGCGCGTCCAAGGCAAACTTGGTAATGCCCGGTTCTATGGTGCCGTCCCCTTTGATTTCGGCAAAATCTCTTACACGGCGCAACAGCGCATTCGCGATACGCGGTGTACCGCGGCTCCGGCCGGCAATCTCATAAGCAGCTCCGTGGTCAATTGGAATTCCCAACAACCCTGCGCTGCGCTGCACAATCCCAGTCAATGTCTCGGCGTCGTAGTAGTGCAGACGCAGATTGATCCCAAACCGGGCACGCAACGGGGCCGTCAATAAACCACTTCGCGTCGTTGCACCGATGAGGGTGAATGGCTCCAAATCAATCTGCACAGTGCGCGCATTGGGGCCGGTATCGATGACCAAGTCAATCCGATAGTCCTCCATAGCGCTGTAGAGGTACTCCTCTACAATGGGACTCAAACGGTGGATCTCATCGATGAACAACACATCCTTGGAATCGAGCCCCGTCAACAATCCCGCCAAGTCTCCAGGCTTGTCCAGCACTGGGCCACTTGTAGTCTTGATCGAAACACCCAACTCAGCCGCTACGATGTTGGCCAACGTGGTCTTTCCCAATCCAGGAGGTCCATGAAATAAAACGTGGTCCATAGACTCCCCCCTTCGTGATGCCGCCTTCACAAAAATCTCGAGGTTGTCGAGTGCCTCGCGCTGTCCAGCGAATTCTTCAAAGCCCGAAGGCCTGAGCACACGCTCAACTTCACCGTCGCTGTGGCCCTCTGCCGCACCCCGTAAATCGAAGTCCTCCATAGCAGCAAGTTCGGGACCCCCGGCGACATCACATCCACCCTGCACCCTCCCCTTGTACACAAAAAGGGCCTTCCCCGGTGGGAAAGGCCCTTTTCAATGTCAGTTGCAACGAGATCAGTGCTCCTCCTCACCGTCCCCAAGTGGTACGGTTTGCGGCACAAAGTCCTCTTCAAAAGCAGGGTTGCTGTAGTCGTAAGCCCAGCGGTGCACCTCGGGCAGTGCTCCAGGCCAGTTGCCGTGAACGTGCGCCACAGGCGTCGTCCATTCGAGCGTATTGGCCTCCCAAGGGTTCTCTGTGGCTTCTTGACCGCGGAAGATGCTGTAGAAGAAGTTGAACAGGAACAGCAACTGTGAAATCGCCCCTACAATCGCAAAGACTGAAATCACAGGATTCAAATCTGCAGTAGTGCTCAAGAACTCAAATGCGCTGTACTCATAGTAACGACGCGGTGCTCCTGCCATGCCCACGAAGTGCATCGGGAAGAACACGCCATAACCACACACAATGGTCAACCAGAAGTGGGCAAAGCCCAACTTCGTGTTCAGCATGCGGCCAAACATCTTCGGGAACCAATGGTACACGCCAGCCAACATTCCAAAGATGGCCGACATGCCCATCACAATGTGGAAGTGCGCCACAACGAAGTAGGTGTCGTGCACTGAAACGTCGAGTGCGGAGTCAGCCAAAATGATGCCCGTTACTCCACCTGTAACGAAGGTGCTCACAAGTCCGATAGAGAAGAGCATGGCCGGTGTGAAGCGCAAGTTCCCTTGCCACAGCGTTGTGATGTAGTTAAACGCCTTGACCGCCGATGGAATGGCAATCAACAATGTCGTGAACACGAAGACCGATCCGATGAACGGGTTCATGCCCGTTACAAACATGTGGTGGCCCCACACGATGAAACTCAAGAAGCCAATCGCGAGGATAGAACCAATCATGGCGCGGTAACCGAAAATCGGCTTCCGTGCATTGGTCGCGATGACCTCGGAGCTGATGCCCAGAGCAGGCAGCAACACGATGTACACCTCTGGGTGACCCAGGAACCAGAACAAGTGCTGGTACAGAATGGGAGATCCGCCCGTTACATCCAAAGCCTCTCCTCCAATGAAGATGTCACTCAAATAGAATGCCGTTCCCATGGAACGGTCCATGAGCAACAACACCACCGCTGACACCAATACAGGGAAACTCAAAACGCCGAGAATCGCCGTGATGAGGAACGCCCAAATGGTCAAAGGCAACCGCAACATTTTCATGCCTTTGGTGCGCAGGTTGATCACAGTCACGATGTAATTCAATCCACCCAGCAAGGAGCTTGCTACAAACAGCACCATGGAAATCAACCACAATGTCATTCCAGTGCCTGAGCCCGGCATCGCCTGTGGAAGGGCACTCAACGGTGGATACACCGTCCAACCACCAGAGGCGGCTCCTCCTTCCACGAACAAAGAGAAGATCATGATCAGGCTCGACACAAGGAAGAACCAGTAGCTCAACATGTTCAAGAAGCCTGACGCCATGTCCCGTGCACCAATCTGCAGTGGTATCAACAGGTTAGAAAACGTTCCGCTCAATCCTCCCGTCAAGACAAAGAAGACCATAATGGTGCCGTGAATGGTCACCAATGCGAGATACGCGTTGCGGTCAAGTACGCCTCCTGGCGCCCACTTTCCGAGGAACGTCTCCAGCACGCTGAAAGGCTGACCTGGCCAACCCAACTGCAAGCGGAAAAATACCGACAGGGCTACTGCAACGATCCCCATGAAAACAGCCGTCACGAGGAACTGCTTCGAGATCATCTTGTGATCCTGACTGAAAACGTACTTGGAGACAAAACTCTCCTTGTGGTGTGCGTGTGCTCCCATAATTTCCTATTCGAAGGGGTTCAGTGGATCATGGCCATTTCTCCGCCCTCTGTATCAACATCAGCGGATGGCATGGGTTCGTTTTCTGGCTCGGAAGGCGTTACCTCGTCCACGAGGAAGGCGTCCTGTTGCTCGAGCCAAGCATCGTATTCCTCACGGCTTTCGATGATGATCTCCATTTTCATATTGAAGTGGGCCGCGCCACAAACTTTATTACAAAGCAGGATGTAACTGAATTCGGGGTCATCCAAAATCGTCCGCATGCTGTCTGTGGTGATCGTTGGCGTCATCTTGAAACGCGTCGGTACACCCGGGACCGTATTCATTTGAGCACGGAAGTGGGGCATGAATGCCGAGTGAATCACATCGCGGCTTCGGAAGACAAACTCCACTTCCTCACCAACAGGAAGGTGGAATTCACCTTTGACCACCTGGTCGTCCCTGCCCGTATCAAAGCTGCTCAACCCACTTTCGAAAGTGAAACTGCTGATCTCTGAAATCCGTTGGCGGTGACGCATCAAGCGCTTCAACTTGTCTTGCTTCGCTTCCACCTGGGCATCTGTCATGATGAGCAGCCCCTCAGCGTTGTGCTCCAGAATGTGATCAATTTCAGCAATGCGAGCTTCTGCAGCAGCCGTTAAGCCATCGCTTTCATGTCCATGATCCGCGTGGTCGCCGTGATCGTGGTCTGCGTGTGCGTCGTCCCCATGGTCGCCGTGATCATGGTCTGCGTGGTCGCCGTGACCGTCATCGCCGTGGTCCGCGTGGTCGCCGTGACCATGGCCTCCGTGGCCGTGGTCATCCTCGGCCATGTTGGCCACCAACCGTGCACGTTCAACCAACAACAATCCCTTTTCCATCGCCAAATCGCCCCTCAAGGTGGCAATCTGCTTCTCGATGTCAGCCATGGCATCTTCCACCCCCTCACCAGTGATGATGCCCATGGGGTTCATCGGAGTAATGAGGTTGTAGTTGGATTGTCCAAACTCGCCATCCTTACCAGGATAACGGGCGGTCCAGTCAAACTGCTTTGAATAGAGCTCCACTTTCAAGGCCTCAGCCGAAGCCTCGCCTGTCATGTCGTTCCAAGTCTGCAAGCCATAAATGATGATCACGGCCAAGACAATGGAAGGAATGACCGTCCAGATTAACTCCAAACGGTTGTCGTGCGGAAAGAAAGTCGCCTTGCGATCCTTGTCGTAGGCATACTTCCACGCAAAGACGAAAAGCAGGGTGTTCACCAAGAAGAACACCGCTGTGATGATCCAAATGTTGAAGCTCATCAGCCAGTCCAACTGCACACCGTGCACTGAAGCCGGGGGCGGTGCATAATCACCGTAAACCACGAAGAGGTAAATGACCGATGCGAAAAAGCCGACCATAAACACCAACCACAGATTGGCATTCAAGCGGGTATCCGCATGAGAGATGTCTTCTTCGCGGCGCCCTGAAAGGCGGGAAGAGAGTTCGTAAACCTTCGCCAGCTGCCCTAGAGCAACGATGCCAACGATGACGACAAGGAGGATGAGCAATTGCATGGTGCCTCAGTGATGGGTCAATAGTGAAGGGCTTTTGATTCCTCGAGATATGGATGGTTCACCGGTATGAGTGGAGCGGAAGCTAGCCTCCGCAACGTCACATGGATGAACAATCCCAAGAACCCGAGGAAACTTCCCCATTCAAAGAACCCAAAATGCGCGTGGTCGTGCAGGGTTCCGGGTACGACGAGCAAATACACGTCCGTGTAGTGCCCACAAAAAATGAGAAACGAGACTGGAATGAGGAAATACGGGTTTCGCTTGGCATCCCGCGCCACCAAAACGTAGAAGGGAATCGCGAAATTCACAAAGAACATGCCGATGAAAGGCACCTTATAGTTGGTGAACATTCGGGCGATGTAATAAGTGACTTCCTCCGGAATGTTGGAGTACCAAATCAACATGAACTGCGAGAACCACAAGTAGCTCCACAGCATGGAAATGGCAAAGACCCACTTGCCCATGTCGTGCATGTGGCTCTCATTGACCTCAGGAAAATACCCCTTGGAACGCAGCCAGGTCAATGTCACTGTGGCGAAAATGAGCATGCTCACCCACATTCCACTGAAGATGTACCATCCAAAGAGCGTAGAGAACCAGTGCGTATCAATGGACATGATCCAGTCCCAAGACAGGGTGGAACTGAACACCGCGAAAAACACCAAGAACAAAGCACCACGGCGGTACATCTTGTAGTGCAAATCCGTGCCGCCCACTTCATCCTCAGCCAAGCTCCATTTGCGGAACATGCGCGCGAAAATCAAGAAGGTGGCGATGTAGACCAAGGTGCGCACCCAAAAGAAGCTGCCGTTCAAATAAGCACTCTTGTTGGCGATGATGTAGTCGAAATTCGGGTTGGCCACTGCACCTGCGGCTTCTTCATGGCTGTAAGAACCGTCAGGAAGCAAGAACTCATAATACAGAGTGTGGTCCATCCAATGGTACAGGTGGTGCAAGTGAAATTGTCCTGCGAGCAACACAATCAAGATCATCGCTGCGCCATAGGGCAGGAAACCATAAATCGCCTCGAACAAACGCTTCAACACAGCGCTCCAGCCACTTTCGGTGGCGTACTGCAATGCGTAGAAAAACAACGCACCCAATGCGAGCGAGAAAAAGAAGAAACCATTGACCAGCATGTTGGCCCAAAAACGCTGATGACCATGACTGTCATCTGAGAGGAAGCCAGAAATAAGCGCCACCACACCCAGACCCATCAAAGCATAGGTCAATGTCTTGGCGCGGCCCTCAAAACGGAAATTCATCGTATCCATGATGGCTCAGTATTGTGCGTTATCGGCCATGCCCTCCATCCCCGCAGGGGCAGCAGGCGTAGCGACCGGTTCATCCTCATTCTCTGGCTCATCAGAAGGTGCAACCGGCATGCCATTCTCATCAAATTCGGGCATTTCCGCTCCGTTCTGAAGAACCTTGATGTATTCAATCACCTCCCAACGCTGGCGCTGGCTCAGTTGACTGGCGTGAGAACCCATCAGGCCCTTGCCCCAAGTCAACGTGTGGTACATCTTGCCTTCTGGCAGGTCCTTGAGCTTGTCGCTGTAGCTGGGAATTCCCGCGATGTGACCATTTCTGCTCAGTGCGCCGTCGCCTTTTCCTTCGACACCATGGCATTGGGTGCACATGGCTTCGTAGACCAGTTGCCCCGCTTCGATGTTGGCTTGGTTGGTGATCAATGGCGAAGACAGTTCAAGTCCTGCGCGCTCATAATCTTCCACCGTTTGAGCAAAAGCATAGGGAAGCGCAAAAGCCAATTGGTCTTCACCACGGAATGGGATGGTTCCCGGTACAGGCTTGCGGCTAGACGGCGTGTTGCGTTGGGCACGCGCGACTTCCTCACCCACTTCATAGGGCTCTTGGCCATAGTCGACATAGGCCTCCACTGCTGGGCTTCGGTACATGTCAGGCATATACTCCAAGCCCGGGCTGTTCGGGTCGGTCACGCAGGCCGTCAACCAAACGGCGGCGAAGGTGGCCAACAAGGTGTGCTGTAGGGTCTTCATGCGGTGTACTCCTTGATGCTGAGCTCCAGCAAATCAGTATCATTTACAGCGGCCTCGAGTGCTGCTGCATCCAATTCATTCTCTTCTGTCAGAATCTCCATCACAAACTTGTCGTCCGTGGTACGTGGATCCGGATTCGATGCCGGCATGCCGGGAAGGGTTCCGTTGCGCAAGAGGTAGGTCAAGGCCATGCCGTGGGCACCGCACAACACGCTAAACTCAAACGTCACCGGCACAAAAGCGGGCAGGTTTTGGATCAAGCTGAAGCTCGGCTTACCGCCGATGTTCATGGGCCAGTCCTGGATCATGAAATACCACATGCCGAACAAAGCCAAGCTTGTTCCAGTCATCGCATACATGAAAGAGGCAATGGCCAAACGCGTACGCTTCACCCCAATGATGGGATCAATGCCGTGCACGGGAAACGGACTGTAGACATCCTTTACCTGGATGCCCTTGGCGACGAGTTGCTTGGCTGCCTCGAGCAGCTTTCCGTCGTCGTCATACATGACGTGGAGGACCTTCTTGGATTCCATATTCTCGTCTTAGTGGTTGGACTTACCGTCGGATTGGATGCGCTTGTGCTCCTCACCGCTTGACTTCAAAATGGTCTTCAACTCGTTCAAGGCCAACACCGGAAAGAACCGGGCAAACAGCAAGAACAGTGTGAAGAAAATGCCGAGGGTACCTACAAAGACACCGACATCGATGCTGGTCGCATGGAACTCTCCCCAAGATGAAGGGTCGAAGTCCCGGTGCAGTGAAGTCACAATGATCACGTAACGCTCGAACCACATGCCGATGTTCACGACAATGGACAGGGCAAACGTGGCCACAAGGCTGCGGCGGATCTTCTTGAACCAAAACAGCTGTGGCGACACCACATTGCATGTCATCATGATCCAGTAGCTCATGCTGTAAGGCCCGCTGAAACGGTTGATGAACGCGTAACTCTCATACTCCACACCGCTGTACCAAGAGATGAAGAGCTCCGTCAAATAGGCCACACCCACAATGGATCCCGTCACGATGATGACGATGTTCATGTACTCCACGTGCTTGGTGTGGATGTAGTTCTCCAGGTTCATGGTCTTGCGCATGATGAGCAAGAGGGTCTGCACCATGGCAAAACCAGAGAATACCGCACCACTCACGAAGTAGGGTGGGAAAATGGTCGTGTGCCATCCGGGAATCACCGAAGTGGCAAAGTCCATGGATACGATGGAGTGCACAGAGAATACGAGTGGTGTCGCGATTCCAGCAAGCACCAAGCTCACCTCTTCAAAACGGGTCCAATGCTTGGCCCGGCCACTCCATCCAAAACTCAAAAACCCATAGATTTTCTTCTGCAAGGGCTTGGTCATCCGGTCGCGGATGGTCGCGAAGTCAGGAATCAAGCCGATGTACCAGAACACCAAGGACACCGAGAAGTACGTCGAAATCGCAAACACGTCCCACAGCAAGGGGGAGTTAAAGTTGACCCAAAGCGATCCAAACTGGTTTGGAAGCGGCAGTACCCAGTAGCTCACCCAGATGCGGCCCATGTGGATGCCCGGGAAGACCGCCGCCATGATGACCGCGAAAATGGTCATGGCCTCGGCTGATCGGTTGATGGCCATCCTCCACTTTTGGCGGAACAGCAGCAACACCGCCGAAATCAGCGTTCCAGCGTGTCCAATACCGACCCACCAAACGAAGTTGGTGATGTCCCAAGCCCAACCCACGGTTTTGTTGAGGCCCCAAACACCAATGCCCGTACCGATCAAATACAGAATGCATCCCACCCCATAAAAAGCGATGACGCTCGAGATGGTGATCATGATCTTCCATCCCAAAGGCGCTTTGCCTTGGATGGGGCCAACGACATCATCGGTGATGTCCTTGTAACTCTTGTTCCCCAGAATCAGGGGTTCCCGAATGGCGGCTTCCTGTTGCATGGTCTCAGGCCTTAGGGGTGTTGCGGACCTTCGTCAAGTAGGCGACGTTGGGCTGTATGCCCACCTCCTCCAAGGCGTGGTAAGTCCGGTTGTTGTCGTAAGTGGCGCGCACTTCACTGGCGTTGTCGTTGAGGTCGCCAAAAGTGATGGCGTTCGTAGGACAAGCCTCAGCACAAGCCGTGATGGCGCTGCCATCTTCCAGCGGTGTACCCGCCTTCTTGGCCTCCAACTTCGCTCCTTGCGTGCGCTGCACACACAGGCTGCACTTCTCCATGACGCCGCGGCTCCGCACCACCACGTCAGGGTTGAGGACCATCCGCTGGATGGCGTCCTGAGCGGGGTTGAAGTTCTGGAACTTGTCGTAGCCAGGATAGTGGAACCAATTGAATCGGCGCACCTTGAAGGGGCAGTTGTTGGCGCAGTAGCGCGTTCCGATACAACGGTTGTACGTCATTTGATTGACCCCCTCATTGGAGTGGGTCGTGGCCGCCACTGGACACACCGTCTCACAAGGAGCGTGGTTGCAGTGCTGGCACATCATGGGCATGTGAACGGTCTGCGGGTTCGCACCCGGCTCCTCCATCTTTCCGTAAGTAGAGATGACCCCTACACCTTCTGCCTCTCCGCGCTCCATGTTCCAATCGGAAGCATAGAAACGGTCGATGCGCATCCAGTGCATGTCGCGGTGGCGGCGGACCTCATCCTTGCCCACCACTGGAACATTGTTCTCAATGTGGCAAGCCGTCACGCAGGCGCTGCAACCGATGCAGCTCGTGAGGTCAATCGCCATGCCCCAACGGTGTCCAACACCGTCAACAGCATGCTCATGCCACATGTCAAATTCACCCGCAGCCTTCTTGTCGAGGGCATTGATTTCGCCGTCGCCGTTGATGTCATCGTGGACATTCAAGCCGATGGTCTTGTTCCAGCTGGCATCGCCACGCTTGACCCCTGCCTCTGCGAGGTAGTCGTCAAAGCTGGTTTCCTTCACCACAGAGTCACGCCCCATATAGGTGTGCTGAATCTGTGTGCAAGCCAAGGGGTAGGTCTCACCGGTCGCCTCAATGCTCACGTCATAAACGGCACGAGAAGGCACGCCATCTACCACAGGGGCGAGGCCAAAGACATTCTTACCAATGGGAACGAGGTTTCCTTCTGCATCGGCGAGGTGATCTCCACCTTCTCCCACTTGGTATGCAGCTTTACCGATGGCTTCGTTGCCACCACCCCGGCCGTAGCCCAAAGCAATACCAACCGTACCTGGAGTCTGTCCTGGCTGGGGGAATGCGGGCAACTCAAGGGCCTTTGCGCCTACCGTCACTTTGACGACAGAAGCAGGCTCCTCTTGAGCGATGTAAGTGTTCAAGCCCATCGCCTCCATGTCCACACGGGCCATGGTCACGTAGTTGTCCCAAGTGGTCTTTGTGATGGGGTCAGGCGTCTCCTGCAACATGGGGTTGCCGGCTTGTTGGCCGTCTCCAATCGCCACCTTGCGATAAACATCAAGTTCAAACGTACCTCCCTTGCGGGCCGCCACATCGCGCAGCGCACCTCCAAGGTCTGCTCCCGTGTAAACAGCGGGTGTCTCTTCAGGAACTGTCACAGCCAAGAAGCCGTTGTGAACGCCTGTATTCCAGTTCTGGTCCGTATACATGGCGTCTGCCGTGTATGCAGCGCTGTGAGTCTGGCGCAACAAGGTGTATCCATCTGCCGGCTGGCCTGCCCAAGCCATGAGGCTCTCGGCGGGTTGACGGGTGTCATACAACGGCTGAATTGCCGGTTGAACCAGGTCAATTCGGTTGGGGTCAATCTGCAAATCGTTCCAGCCCTCGAGCCAGTGGTGTGCAGGCGCCATCGCCGTGCAGCGGCTGGCCGTTTCATCGGCAAACAACGCCGTAGAAACACTAAAGCCCACCTTTTCCAAACCAGCATTGAACGCTGCCGCATCTGCAGCGTGGTAAGAAGGGTTGATTCCATCCACCAACAGTGCAGCAACCTTTCCGGCGTTCATGTCGCTCACCAACTGAGCGAACGCCTTGTCATCGCCCTGATGGAGGCTGGGATTTTCGTGGAGTTCTATGGTTGTCCCCACCGCATCCAAGGCGCGGTTAATGGCACTGACAATGCGTTGTGTTGCAAGGTCGTTGTCGCCAGCGACCACAAGGCCTTTGGCGCCCGACTTCTTCAAGTCCGCAGCAGCAGCCTTTACGCTGGCCATCACCGTTTCATCGAGCACGACAGCTGCCCCTTGGCCAGAGATCTCGCGCAACAAAGCAGCAGCCACACGGCCTTGCTCTGATGGCTTCACCCGTGTGCGTGAGTCCGCATTGGACCCCGTCAAGGACATTCCGCTCTCAAAAGCGTGCAGACGGCTCATTGCGCCGTCTTCTGGGCGGCGGGTCTTGGCCCATTCCGCTGTGTACCAAACGTTGTCTCCCCATGTACCGAGGAAGTCAGCGTTCAAAGACACCACGGTCTCTGCTTTGCCAAACTGGTAAGATGGGAACACACGACGGCCATAATCTGCGCGCATCGCCTCCGTAGTGGCGCTGTAGCTCACCGCATCGCATTGAACATGCTCAACGCCCGCTGAAGCCTCCAAAGCCGAGATGGCCCGCTTCATGCTGGGGCTCATTACAGTGCCCGTCAGCAAAACCCTACGTCCAGATCCTGTCAACCCCTTGCTCACTGCAGCATCCAAAGACGGCCAAGTTGTGGCCTCGCCATTGAGGTGCGGAGCTTGCAAGCGCGCTGAGTCATACAGACCCAACACCGACGCATTGACCCGAGCATTCACACGACCAAAGCCGGTCTCTGTATTGCTCTTCACAAAAATCGGACGGCCTTCACGGGTCTTGACCAGCACATTGACGAAGTCATGCCCGTCGTAGAACGTCGACGCGTAATAGTTCGCAACACCTGGCGTGATCTCCTCAGGCTTGTTCGTGTAGGGAATCGACTTGACCACAGGCGTCTCGCAGGCAGCGAGGGTAGCAGCAGTCACACTGAATCCCATGAACTTGAGGAAGTCCCGGCGGCCGGTGTTGGCGCGTTGAAGCCGATCATCGGCTAGAAATTCATCGGCAGGACGCTCTGCAGGAAACTCCTGCGATTCGATCCTTTCGAACTCTGGGGTGCGGTCTAACTCTTCGAGTCCGGACCAGTAAATCTTGTTGTCAGCCATGGGGCAGATCCCTGATTTGCTTTAAACAGTCAATCAGTAATGGCACTTGGAGCATTCCCAGCCCCCGAGTTCCTTCACTGTTGTTTTTTCGTCTTCCATATAACGGCGCAACTCCTCATTCCCTCGCAGGTCATCTTTGAGTCGGTCGTGAATGTCTTCATAGTAACCCGATGAAGCGAAGCTGATCTCCGCTTTGTTGTGGCACTCAATGCACCATCCCATTGTGAGGGTGGGCTTGGACAGTTCAATCAATCCTGGGAAATCGTCCACCAGTCCATTGATCTCCTCTACAGGAGCAATGCGGCCTACGGTGTACTTGCCGACATCACCGTGGCAGTTTTGGCACTCCAGTCCGCCCACCACTACGTGCTGCTGGTGGCTGAAGAAAACGTGGTCTGGAAGGTTGTGCACCTTGTTCCACTTGAGGGGCTCTCCCTGGAAGTCGTCTTGGGGACTCTGGTATCCATTCTGCCCTTCGCCGTCCAAGTAGGTGCCCGACGCCGCATCGAACCCGATGGCCGCGTAGATCTTGCCGATCTCTACTTCACCATAACGGCTGCCCTTCTTGACCGCCTTGTGGCAGTTCATACAGACGTTGGTGGAAGGAATTCCTGCGTGCTTTGACTCGTACGCACTGTGGTGACAGTATTGACAATCCACTTCGTTCTCACAAACGTGCACACTGTGAATGAACTTGACAGGTTGGTCAGGGGTATAGCCCTGATAAACACCCACACCCATCAAAGCCTGATACCCAATGACCACGAAGTAGGCCACCACAAACAAGCTCAGGACACTGACGAAGGTCCGGTTGTCCCAAGCCCAAGCACTCAAACGCACGAAATAGGGGGCATCCTCTGTCTCCGAGGCCACATTGGCAGCCTTTTCCAGAGACTTGCGGACAGTGGCAGCACTGAGCGCAATAATCAAGAACAGCGTCAGAAGGATGAGGAACCAAATGGTGCCATTGGCGCTTTGCTCCTCTTCAATGGCGTCATAAATGGTGGGACAGTCGGTACCGGTGTCCGCACTTGCCACGACATCCGGCGGGTTTTGAACGTAAGCCATGATGTCCTTGACATCGTCAGAGCTCACCGCTTGGGCGGTCATCCATCCGTAAGTGCCCACATACCGGTCGACGAGTGACTTCACATAAGAATCGCCTGTCGCAGCCGCGGCTTGCGGGTTTTGGATCCACTGAACCAGAACCTCTTCACTCGAACCCCATCGGTCCGCAATTCCGGCGAGGCCGGGCGCTGCCAAAACTTCATTGGTCACAAGGTGACATGAAGCACAGTTGGCGTTGAATAAGGCTTGGCCATTTTCAATGTCTCCCTCATCCCAAATTCCCGCTTGGAGGGACAATGGGGCTGCGAGCGTTGCGACCACCACGATGAAAGCCAATCTTCTCCAGTTGGGGAGGACCTGCTTCGCGCTCTCGAATCCGAACATATCTACCGCTTGATTTTCGCGGGCAAATGTAGAACTCAAACCCCGTCCATGTAGGACCTGATGCTCGAGATTCTCGGAATGACGTGTTCAACCTGCATTCAAGGGGTCCGAATGCAATCTACTGCCGCCGGAAATGCCCTTTCTACAGTCAGTTCCGCCGGCACCACCAATGCGCTGGGAAACCTTCTTTTCAACGCCTTTTTTGCACGGTGGGCTGCCAATGCGGTTCGAAAGTCACCCACCTGGACCCCAAAAATGGGAGGATACGGGGTTAAATGGACATCCAAATCCAGTTCAAGCTCAGTAGAAATGTGCTGTCTCAAGGAGCGGGCTGAATCCAATCGGCCCATGAAAATCTGCACCCTAAAGCCGGGAATGCGAATGTCTTCTGGGGGAGTGTGCAGAGAATCCAACGCTCCAATTTCATCGGAGATATCCCAAGCCACAGATCCCCAAGGAATGTCCCTGAAGGGAACGTCAACGGGCAGTTCCGATAGGGCCTCTTCCGAAGAAGATGGCGCCACTCCCTCATCATGGGGAGCCTCGACTTCAGGAGCATCCTCTGTAGGCTCAATGACAGCCTCGGCCGCAGCCTCCTTGGCCGCCTTTCCTTCCCCAAACATTTGCCGCCACCACGAAACATTGTCTTGGGCGTCCACAGGACTTCCCATCCACAAAAAGACCACAGCCAAGGCCCAAGGGGTTCGCATTTGCATCAGCGCAAGATGACCATTTTGCCCGAAGCTCCGGTCTTGCCCGCGTCTTCACCGACCAACATAAAATACACGCCCTCGGGAACAGGTTGTCCGAGATCGTTGGTGGTATCCCAAACAGCGCGTCCTCCGGCACTTTCCAACTTTTTGACACGCTCACCTCCTGCGCTCATAATGTGCACCTCCGATCCAAATGCCAGGCCGTCAATGGTGACCACAGGCTCAAATTCAGGCCGCCATGGATTGGGGAAAATGCGCAAGCCACCTCCATTGAGCTCCACGGTAAAGTTGGTGGCCTCCCCTCGGTAAGAGGTCAGTCCTTGGGGAGTGGCGAAATAAACCAAGCCGCTCTCTTGGTCAATCGCGATGTCGTAGACCTCATTGGACAGCAGCGGGCTATTGTCCACTGTGAAATGGGCCACTTCTGTGCGGCCATCTGGACTCAGCAAAAAGGCCCCGTTGTTCAGGGTAGCCAGCCACTTTCGGTTGCCACCATCCAAAGCGATGTCTTGGACTTTTTCAGTCTCCAACAAAAACTGAAAGTTCCCGTCTTGCTCGATCAAAATTTGCTGCGCATCGAACCCTTCTGCCGTGAACAACGCCTGGGGCTGGTAAAACACCGCCGGACCCTGCAACGTCCCCACCCAAACCTCACCATCGAGGTCCTCTTCCACCGAAAAAACGAACGAGCTGGGCAAACCGCCCTCTCCTTCCTGCTGGCTCAAAAACCGGACATCGTCATCGGCAGGGTCAGCTGGCGTGCCCCCAGTGGACATCACCACCACACCTTGACCGCCTCCCATGACGATCCACACCTGTTCTGATTGGGTAGCCAACACACTTGTAAACCGGCTTGAAACATCCAAGCCTTCCACATCAAAGGTGTGCCACTGACCTTCTGCATCCAGCATTTTCAGTGGGTTTTCCGTGCCTTGGTTCAATACCCAGAGGTTTCCTTGACGGTCAAAGTCTACAGCAGGTGCCGAGCACCGCTGAGTTTCCCAATTGAGGTTCCATTCCAATGGCGCATTGCCCGGGTTCCAATACTGCGTGATTTGGGCCCCCACCACTTCAATCAGTCCTTCCTCCAGGCTGCCGAAAACAGCACGATCTGGACGGGTAGGGTCAATGCTCACGTCCATGGGGTCTTGGACTCCACTGCCACCCACTTCACCATCAGGCGGCGGTATCGACCACCAAAAAGCGCCCTTTCGGCCACTGAACCCCTCCCTCCTGTATAGCGGAACACCGCTGGATTCAGTGCCTCCGGTTGCCACCCACAAACGGTCATTCCAAGCGTCCAATTTCCACGTGGCATTGGAACTGGGACCATTGGGAGCAAAAGGACCGTCAAATGCCGCCTGTACTCCACCTCCTTCAAGCCATAACGCGCCCGAATGCGCATTGGCAACCCAGCATCCACCCGCCACCGCCGCCGCGCCATTGGGTTGCAAGTAAACACTGCCAACATTGCCCCTCAGCACATCAGGTTCCCAGGCCGCTGTGGTTTCCAAAATGCCAAAAGGCGTTGTCGCCCAGAGGCTCACACCGTCAGACGTTAACCCCGTCCAATCTTCCATGAGGCCTGCCGTCACTTCAGTCCAAGACGGTACACCAGCTTGGGCAACCCAGATTGCATCTGGCCCCTGTCGGCGTTCCAACACCGCAAGTCGGCCGTCATCGCCCACCACGACATCATACAAGTCCTCTGCCCCCAGCAAGGACAGACCTTCCTCCAATTCCCATGTGGCGGGATCACCCGGAAACGCCGCGTTTTCAGCCGCCGACCACAGTCCAGCAGACGTGGCCAACCACCACTTGCCAGCGCTCAAAACAGCGGCACGTACGGACAACTGTTGACCGTTAAGTTCCAGTTTCCAGGTGTCCCGCACCTCCAGCGCTTCCAGGTCATACTCAACCACACCAATGTCGGTGCATACCAAAAGGGACTTGCCCGACACCGCCAATTGGTTGGGCCGCTTGCTGCCCGGCAAATCAGCCTCAGCCAAGTCGCGAACAGACAGCACCCCCCCCAATGTTCCGTCGGCATCTATGTCCACCAAATCGAAGGTGCCCTCTTCATAGCCCACTATGGCCTTGCCCCATTCAGGAGCCAGGGCCACAGCGGCGATCTCAGCTCGGCTCAACCCATCCGCCTTTCCAAACCTCTGAACCTCTCCATTGGCGCGTCCCTCCGAGTCAAGCCCCAATGCGAACACCGCGGTTTCACCCGCCGCAAACACCACCGTTGCGCCTGGCGCTGCAGCCACCGCCTGTGTCTTGCTGAAGTTAGGCTGGTCTTGCCATGAACCGGTCTCAATTTGTGCCGTGCCCACTGCGCTGAACAACACAAACAGGACCAAGGTATACCCCGCCCTGAAGGGGTGATTTGCGAAGGCCCAACGGCTCCAGTAATCGCGGCGGTGTGGGTTGTGGTCCATAAAGTCTGCGTCCAACATGACGTCGCTTCGGAATGAATTATTGTGTTGCAGCACGGTGCGAAGGTCAGGATTCGGGAGGCAATGCGCGAGGGTCTACGGGACGCACTCCGCGAGGACGCAATCTCCTCACCTTCGGGGAAGGAGGCAATACCGATAAGTCAAACAATGCAGGGCCCCGCGTTTCCAAATTGGCCAAGGCCTCTTCATCGGCCAATCCATACATAAAGTTGCGGTCTCCGAGCACCATTTCTACAATGCCCCAACCGACCAGAAGGGCCAACAAATCTTCGACGGCATGCGCTGGTTTGCGCACGGTTCGAGATACTTGACGGAAGCCGAGCAGCTTGCCATTGCGCCACGATTTGAAAAGCTTCCCTACGTTTTTATCGTATTCAAAAGCCGGTCGGTCTGCTCGGAAACGGTGGTCCCAACAGCGCGCCAAAACAGCATTGACTTGAATGTTCTCATCCTCAAGCCTCAGAAAAGCAGACCACTTTCCTTCCTCCACCTCACATCGGTGCGGGCGTTGGCGCGAGGGTTCAACCACCACCTCTACCACGCTTCTCACATCCGCCTTCCATACTTGAGACTGAAAGGCAACAACAGGCCTGCAATACATCTCTGCGGCGGCCTCCACCATATGCAGCTCCTCGTCTACGCGTACTCCACTGACAGTGCCATTGTCCTTGACTCCGATCAACAACCTGCCGCCATCGGCGTTGGCAAAAGCCACCAAAGTGCGCGCAATTTTGCGGCTGTCATCGATGCGCGTTTTAAAGTCCTGCTGCTGGTGCTCCCCTTCTGCGATCATTCGAAGAACATGCGACATGAAGCAAAGATGTGCCCAAGAGGCCGTGCTGTCTGCGGGCATCACAAGGATTTTGCCTACTTTCGCACTGTCAACGATGGGAAATGATAAGGAAGGGGGGCCGAAAGCCCCCCTTCTTCTTCCCCAAAATTGCGATTAAAACCACATGATCAACGCACAGGATATCCGCCAATGGGTTGAAGGCCACCTCGCTGAGAGCGGAGGCTTCCTCGTGGACGTCCACGTTTCAGAAGGCGCTGACATTCGGGTTTTGGTCGACGCTCCCGAGGGCATGCCCATATCGCGCTGCGTGGCCATTTCTAGGCTGATCGAAGACGAACTGGACCGAGACTTGTATGATTTTTCGCTGCAGGTTTCTACCCCCGGACTTGACCAACCACTCAAGATCCGGCCTCAGTACGAAAAAAATATAGGCCGAGAAGTTGCTGTCCAACTGCACGATGGACACAAGAATGAAGGCACGCTTACAACAGTAACCGACGAAGGCATCACTGTTGAGCATACAGAAAAAAGAAGAATTGAAGGCCGCAAGGCCAAAGAGTGGGTCACAGACCGGCACGAGCTGGCTTGGGATTCCATTGCAACAACGAAAGTCAAGATTTCATTCAAGCAATAATGGATACGGTGAACCTCGTAGACTCCTTTAGGGAGTTCAAGGAATTGAAGAACATCGACCGAGAGACCATGATGGGTATTCTCGAGGAGGTGTTCCGGAACATGATCATCAAAAAGTACGGGGCGGATGACAACTTCGATATCATCATCAACCCAGAAAAGGGTGACCTCGAGATTTGGCACAACCGCGAAATTGTCGAGGATGGTAACGTTGAAGACCCCGTCGCAGAAATCGGCCTCACCGACGCTCTGAAAATCGAAGACGACTTCGAAGTCGGCGAAGAGGTTTCTGAAGAGATCAAACTGGTTGACTTTGGGCGTCGGAATGTGCTCTCCATGCGCCAGAACCTGGCCGGAAAAATCATGGAGCTCGAAAAAGACGCGCTCTACCGCAAATACAAGGACCGCGTTGGCGAAATCATCTCCGCTGAGGTCTATCAAATTTGGAAGCGGGAAATCTTGCTTGTCGACGACGACGACAACGAGCTCATCATGCCGCGTGACCAACAAATTCCAGGAGACTTCTTCCGCAAGGGAGACGCCGTAAGGGCCGTGGTCGCAGAAGTTGAGATCCGGAACAACAACCCGCGCATCATCCTGTCCAGAACAGCGCCTGAGTTCCTGTCCCGCTTGTTCGAACAGGAAGTTCCCGAGATCTACGACGGACTCATCACCATCAAGAAAGTCGTCCGTGCACCAGGCGATCGCGCCAAAGTGGCGGTGGAGTCTTACGACGACCGTGTCGACCCCGTCGGCGCTTGCGTGGGTATGAAAGGCTCACGCATCCACGGCATTGTCCGGGAGTTGAAGAACGAAAACATCGACGTCATCAACTACACGGCCAACGAGCAACTTTTGATCGCCCGTGCCTTAAGCCCTGCCAAGATTTCTTCGATCACCATTAAAGGTGAGCGGGCAGAAGTCTACCTCCAACCCGACCAGGTCTCTCTGGCCATTGGAAAAGGTGGACACAACATCAAATTGGCCGGGCGCCTGACCGGTTATGAAATCGACGTTTACCGCGAAGGCGAAACAGAAATCGACGATGTCGAACTCAAGGAGTTCAAAGACGAAATCGAAGCCTGGATCATCGAGGAGCTCGAGAAGATCGGATGCGACACAGCGCGCAGCGTTCTCAACCTCACGGTAGAGGACCTGGCCAACCGCACCGACCTCGAAGTGGAGACCGTTGAAGAGGTTATGAAAGTCCTCAAGTCAGAATTCGACGTCTGATCGTTTCACTCCGCTCCCTCCACCCTCACCCCAACGATAGTCCCCGGAAAGCCGCACATGTCAGAAGTTTCCAAACCGGTACGCCTCAGTAAAGTTGCCCGAGAATTCAACCTCGGTGTCGACTCGATCGTCGAATTCCTGTCCTCCCAAGGAATCGAAGTCGAACGCAAGCCCAACACCAAGTTGGAGCCGGAGCAATACGCCTTGGTGCGTTCCAACTTCGCCGACGAAAAAGCGGCCAAGGAAAAGTCCAAGCAGAAGTCAAAAACATTGCTAGAGATGGAGGCTCTAGCTGTTGACTCCAAGCGGAAGGCCGAAGTTGAGGCTGCTGTTGCCCCAGAAGCGACAGCGCCTGCACCGGCACCAACTGCAGCGCCTGCGCCTGCCGTGGAGGCAGTTCCTGCGTCAGAGGTCAAGGCTCCCGCCGCCGTATCTGAACCTGAGCCCGCTGTGGAAACTGCGCCAGAAATACAGGTTGAACCTAAAGCGGACTCCACCCCGCCACCTGCATCGGTACCTCAAGCTGAAACGGCAGAAGCAGAGCCCACTACAGTAGCTCCGGCAGCAGAAGCTCCAGCAGCAGAAGCTCCAGCAGCAGAAGCTCCGGCAGCAGAAGCTCCGGCAGCAGAAGCTCCGACAGCAGAGGTACCCGCCCCAGAAGAAAAGAAGGCTGGAGAGGAAACACAACCTGCTCCAACGGCCAAGGAAACAGCAACGCCCACCAAACCCAATGTTCCTCCCTCACCTGTCAAAATTGTAGGTAAGGTTGACTTGGATGCTGTTAATCCTAAGAAAAGGACCAAAAAGACAGCCGCTCAAAAGGCAGCGCCTGCCTCTACAGCCCCGAAGCCAGCGGCTCCTGCCGCAGCGGCCCCTGCTGCGCCCACTCCTGCGCCAACCTCACCAGCCCAGCCGGTGAAGAAGCCTGAAGTTCAGGTCATGCGTGCGAAAGCAGAAAAGCTGACCGGCCCTACCGTCGTCGGAAAAATCGAACTCCCCGTTGAGAAGAAGCCCACTACCGCCGGCGAAAAACGCAAGCGGAAACGCATCACCAAGGTGGACGTTGAAGCGGCAGGAAAGCAAACTGTCAAGCGCGGGCGCACCGTCACAGGAGGACCCAAAAAAGAAATTTCCGAGAAAGACATTCAAAAGGAAATCAAGGACACCCTGGCACGCTTGAGCAAGGGCAAAAAGACCCAAGCCAGTGCCAAAACGCGACGCGCCAAACGCGATGCTAAGCAAGAACGCGCCGAACGCGAGCAGTTGGCTCAAATGGAGGCAGCCCACACCCTGGAGCTGACCGAATTTGTAACCGCTTCAGAATTGGCGACGATGATGGATGTCTCCGTCAACGAAATCATCTCTGCATGCATGTCCTTGGGCATGATGGTCTCCATCAACCAACGCCTAGACAAGGAAACCATCGGCATCATCGCTGAGGAGTTTGGTTACGGCGTTGATTTTGTCTCTGCCGAAGTGCAAGAGGCGATTGAGGTGGAACTGGACAGTGCAGAAGACCTGATCTCTCGTCCGCCCATCGTCACCGTCATGGGCCACGTCGACCACGGAAAAACCTCCTTGCTCGACTTCATCCGCAAAAGCAATGTCATCGACGGTGAAGCAGGGGGAATCACCCAGCACATCGGTTCTTACAGCGTAGAGCTCGAAGACGGTGCCCGAATGACCTTCATTGACACTCCAGGTCACGAGGCCTTTACCGCCATGCGGGCAAGGGGTGCTCAAGTAACCGACCTCGCGATCATCATCGTGGCGGCCGACGATGCGGTCATGCCGCAAACCAAAGAGGCGATCAGCCACGCTCAGTCTGCTGAGATTCCTTTCATCATCGCCATCAACAAATGCGACCGCGAAGAATCCAACCCTGACAAGATCCGCACAGAACTTGCAGAACTCGGCATTCAAGTCGAGGAATGGGGCGGAAAGACGCAGAGCCAAGAGGTCTCCGCCAAGACTGGATTGGGCATTACAGAATTGCTCGAGAAGGTGACCTTGGAAGCCGAGCTGCTTGAGCTCAAAGCCAACCCCAAGAAGCGCGCCGTCGGTACCATCATCGAATCCAGCCTTGATAAGGGCCGTGGATATGTCACGAACCTCATCGTGTCCGCTGGAACCCTGAGTGTCGGCGACCCTATGCTCGCCGGTCAATACAGCGGTAAAGTCCGCGCCATGACCAACGAGCGTGGTGAAGCCCTCAAAGAGGCCGGTCCTTCGATGCCCGTTTCCATCCTCGGATTGGACGGTGCCCCGAATGCCGGAGACGAATTCCACATTTTCGAGAACGAAAAGGAAGCGCGTACCATCGCCCAAAAGCGCCAGCAACTGCAGCGCGAGCAAGGCATCAGAACCCAAAAGCAAGTCACGCTCGAAGAATTGGGCCGCCGTATTGCTGTGGGCGAATACAAGGAGCTCAACCTCATCATCAAAGGCGACGTGGATGGTTCTACCGAAGCTTTGGCAGACTCCCTGATCAAACAGAGCACCGAAAAGGTTCAGGTCAACGTCATCCACAAGGCTGTCGGACAGATTTCCGAGAGCGATGTCCTGTTGGCCTCCGCTTCAGAAGCGATCATCATCGGTTTCCAAGTGCGCCCCAGTGGCACCGCACGGAAATTGGCCGAGAGGGAAGGCATTCAAATCCGTTTGTATTCCATCATCTACCAGGCCATCGAAGAGATGAAGGAGGCGATGGAAGGCTTGCTTTCTGCCAAGATCGAAGAGCGCATTGTGGGTACAGCGGAAATCCGCGAAACCTTCAAGATTTCCAAGGTGGGCACCATCGCAGGTTGCTTTGTCCAAGACGGCGTAATCCAACGGAACCACAACATTCGCGTCATCCGCGAAGGCGTGGTGGTCTACACCGGAACCCTTGGTTCACTGAAGCGCTTCAAAGACGATGCGAAGGAGGTCAAGAAAGGCCTCGAATGCGGTCTGAACGTAGACCGTTTCAACGACATCAAGGTGGGTGACATCATCGAGTCATACGAGGAGGTCGAAGTCAAGCAGACCCTGGACGACTAAGCCGTTGCAAGGGACTCCTGCCAGTAAACTGCCCGGCATAGGGACCACCATCTTCACCGAGATGTCCGCGCTCGCTGCAGAGCACGGCGCCCTCAATTTGGCGCAAGGATTTCCCAATTTACCTCCTCCTGAAGGCCTGGTAGAAGCCGCAGTTCGCGCCTTGCGCGCAGGCGTTCACCAATACGCGCCTATGGCAGGCCGTCCCGATCTTAGGGAGTGGGTGTGTAAGCACCATTCAGAACGCCACGGTTACGCTTACTCGCCGGAGCATGAGTGCACCATCGGCGCAGGAGCTTCCTCCCTGCTGTTCGCCGCAATCCAAGCCTTCATTCATCCAGGAGACACGGTGGTCGTCCAAGCTCCCGCCTACGACCTTTACGGTCCAGCTGTCAAACTCGCAGGTGGACAAGTCGCAGAAGTTCTCTTGCTTGACAGCGATGGCCAATGGGACCTCAGTAGCCTGTTGCAAGCCTGCACGCCTCAGGTCAAGATGGTCGTCCTGAATACGCCCCACAACCCCACTGGCACCGTGTGTCCCCCCGGGTTTATGGACGCCTTGGCGGCACATCTGAGTGGCACAGACACCCTGGTGCTGTCCGATGAAGTCTACGGTCCCATCGTTCACGATGAAAGACCAGAAGTGTCTCTGGCGGGCTGCCCAGGACTCAGGGAACGCGGCCTCGCATTTGGAAGTTTCGGAAAGCTGCTACAGGCCACCGGATGGAAAATCGGTTGGGCAGTGGGGCCGGCTGCGCTCACAGCCGAGCTTCGCAAAGTGCACCAGTACGACGTCTTTTCTACCGGAGCGCCCCTACAAGCTGCCCTGGCAGATTTCCTGCCTACCCCGGAAGGCCAAGAGCACTTGTCTGGACTCGCAGGGATGTACCAATCCAAACGAGACCGCCTGCTTGCTGGACTCCAAGGCACAGCTTGGCGCCATGTTCCTGCAGAGGGCGGTTTCTTTCAAGTCCTCGACGCCAGCGGCATCATCGATGGAGACGACGGCCATTGGGCCCGCCAATGGACGCGCACCCACGGCATTGCCACCATCCCGCTTTCTGCCTTCTACGCGCCTCCTGTCCCGATGCTGAGGCTGTGCTTCGCAAAGGACGATGCGACCATAGATGCTGCCGTAGATCGCCTGCGCCATATTGCAGCCGATCATGCCCACTGATTCTCTGCACATCATCGGACTGCAATCCGACCTTGCTTGGCGCGACCAAGAGGCCAACTTCGATCATTTCGATGGCTTACTTCAAAACCTGACGGACAGCCCTTGTGACCTTGTGGTCCTTCCCGAGATGTTCACCACTGGCTTCAGTTGGCCCCCCCTTGCTGCCCACAGCGAAAGTCTCGTTGCCAAAGATTGGATGCAACAATGGGCCGACCGCCTTGGTGCCGCCCTGATCGGCAGCGTCTCCTGCCACGATTCAACAGGCCAAGCCCGCAACCGCTGTTGGTTCGTTCCCCCCTCATCCGAAGGCCATCCCAGCCATTACGACAAGCGCCACCTCTTTACTTTGGCGGGCGAACATGACCACTTCAAAGCGGGAATAGAGCGCGTCGAAGTGCAATTCCGCGGCCTGCGCATCCTCCTCCAGGTGTGCTATGATCTGAGGTTTCCCGTGTACGCCCGAAACGGCCAGCCCAACCCCTATGACATGGCGGTCTATGTGGCGAATTGGCCGGAAACCCGCGCAGCAGCTTGGCGCACCCTCCTTCAGGCGCGCGCCATCGAAAACCAGTGCTACGTGGTGGGCATCAACCGCTCTGGAACCGACGGAAATGGCCACCGATACTCAGGCGACAGCCTGATGGTTGATTTTGCTGGCACCGTTTTATCCGATGCCGGGAACAACGGCATACCTCAAGTCTTGAAGGCCAGCGCCTCTAAGACAGCACTCGATGGCTTTAGAACCCGCCTGCCCTTCTTGGACGACGCGGATTCATTTGCACTGGACTGAGAGGCGCTGCGCTTTACTTAAACGCGTTCTCGCCGGTGATGTCCAATCCGGTGATCAGGAGGTGGATGTCGTGCGTTCCCTCGTAGGTGATCACAGATTCCAAGTTCATCATGTGCCGCATGATGGGATACTCTCCGGTAATGCCCATACCGCCCAGTATCTGACGCGCTTCGCGGGCAATGTTGATGGCGATTTCGACATTGTTCCGCTTGGCCATAGAAATCTGGCCACTGGTGGCCTTGCCCTCATTGCGCAACTGGCCCAGGCGAAGGGTCAACAACTGAGCCTTCGTGATCTCTGTGATCATCTCGGCCAATTTCTTCTGCTGCAATTGGAAACCTGCGATGGGACGGCCAAACTGCTCCCGCTGCTTGGCATAACGCAAAGCGGCATCATAGCAATCCAATGCGGCACCAATCGCACCCCATGCAATGCCATAACGCGCACTGTCCAAGCAGCTCAAAGGCGCACCTAGCCCGGAACGACCAGGAAGAATATTCGCCTTGGGCACCTTTACATCTTCGAAAATGAGCTCCCCAGTATCCGAGGCACGCAAACTCCACTTGCCGGTCATCTTAGGTGTAGAGAATCCTTCCATACCGCGTTCGACCACGATGCCGTGAATCCGACCCGTTTCGTCCTTGGCCCACACCACAGCGATGTCAGCGAACGGCGCATTTGAAATCCACAGCTTGGCTCCGTTCAAAATCACATTCTCCCCATCTCCAGCATCCTTGAAGTTGGTGATCATGCCCCCTGGGTTGGACCCGTGATCGGGCTCTGTCAACCCAAAGCAACCCATCATCTCGCCCGTGGCAAGCTTGGGCAAATACTTCATGCGCTGTTCCTCACTGCCGTACTTCCAAATGGGGTACATCACCAATGAACTCTGAACCGAAGCCGTGCTGCGCAACCCACTGTCGCAACGCTCCAATTCCTGCATGATGAGCCCGTAGGAAATCTGGTCCAGACCCGCTCCACCGTATTGCTCGGGGATGTAAGGTCCAAAGGCACCGATGGCCCCCAAGCCTGGAAGCAAATGCTTTGGAAACACCTGCGTTTCGGCGGCGTCTTCAATGATGGGGCTCACCTCCTGCTTGACCCATGCTCGGGCCGCATCGCGGATGAGTTTGTGCTCCTCAGTGAGGAGGTCGTCCATCATATAGTAATCATGCCCCTGGTAGAGGTCGGTCTTAACAGATCCCATGTTCATGCCTCAAAAATACAACGCATGCGTGCGTACACTTGAACAGCCATGGACCTGGAACAGCCAAAACACCCTGAATTTGCCACCGTAACCGCTAAAATCGGGTCTGAAAGGCACGGCATGCGCCTTCAGGATGCCTTACCTGGCTTGTTCCCCTCCTTCCTGCCCAGCCGCAAATCCTGCAAAAAAGCCATCGAAAGGGGGCGGATTGCACTCAATGGCGTCCCATCTGCAACTGCGCGAGTGGTTCAGACAGGAGATGAAATCGCCTATTTACCTGATGCCTCGGTTCCACCGCCGCCGGGTGCTGGAGCACCAGCGATCCTGAAATGGCACAGGCCACCAGGGGCCGACCATCTGTTCGTTTGGAAACCCGCCGGTATGGCCACCTCAGGGCATGGCCGGTTCCACCTTGCGGGCTTGCTCGCCCACTGGGCCCATGCCGGAACCCCCGACCAAAAGTCCACCCTGCAAGCCCTCCGTCCCGATGCCATGCGGTGGCCACACCCTGTACACCGCCTCGATCGGGCAACCGCCGGTTGGGTATGCATCGCCTTGACCTTGAAAAATGCCCAGGGCATCAGTGCTGCCTTTGCCGAGCACAGCGTCAAAAAAACGTACCTCGCCCTTGTAGCGGGAACCATGACTAGACAGGGCGAATCCCGCCATCCATTGAACGGAAAACCCGCCCATACAGCCTGGCGAGCGCTTGCCTCAGGCCCCCTCCCTGTGCACGGCACGGCCACGCTGCTCGAGGTCAAGCCCACCACGGGGCGCACCCACCAAATCCGAAAGCACTGCACACTGTTGGGGCACCCCATCGTCGGAGAAGACCGCTACCCCCTGGTTGGTGCAGATGAAACCGCCCCACCGCGGTATTCGGGACAAGGTTTGTTCCTGAGTGCGGTCAAACTTGAAGTCCCCAGTGGGACGCACGGTGCACCATCAGAAGCATCTGCTGGTGCACCCAAAAAATTCAAGCGCATTTCTTGGGTAAAGGCCACACTCGACGAGGGTCAAGCCACTGAGGCCTCGTAGCCGTTGTCAATCAACAGGCCTTTCTTTTTGTAAGCCGAGACAGCCAACTGGTCGGCGCGTTCGTTCATCGGGTTGCCCGCATGGCCTTTGACCCAGTCAAATTGCACCTTGTGTTTGCGGTAAACCCTCAAAAAACGCTTCCACAAGTCCGGGTTCTTCTTGCCTTTGAATCCTTTCTTCTCCCAGTTGAACACCCACCCTTTGACGACCGAGTCAATCACGTATTTGCTGTCACTGACAACCCACACGTCCACCCCTTCGCGATTCAGGGCTTCCAAAGCCACGATCACTGCAAGCAACTCCATCCGGTTGTTGGTGGTCAGCCGGTAACCAGCCGTGAACTCCTTCCGGTGTCCGCCCCATTCCAAAATGGCGCCATAGCCCCCTGGACCCGGATTGCCCGAGGCCCCACCATCGGTATGGACGACCACTGGATCAGCCATGGACTTGAAAGAGCATGGCCGCGTTGGCAGAAAAGAGCTTAACGGCAATGGCCAACAGGATGATGCCAAACACCTTTTGAAGGACGGCAATGCCCCCCTCACCCAACATCCGCTCAATGCGACCCGTCAAACGCAACACGAAATACACCAAGGCCATGTTCACCAGAATGGCCAGCGCAATGTTGATGGCGGCATACTCGGCCCTCAACGAAATGATGGAGGTCATGCTGCCTGCCCCCGCAATCAGTGGAAAAGCAACAGGCACGATGGTCGCTGTTTTCATGGACTCTGGCGACTGTTTGAACAAGGTGATGCCCAGGATCATTTCGAACGCCATGAAGAACATGACAATGGATCCCGCCACAGCAAAGGAATTGACATCAATGCCCAAGAAGTTGATCACGCCTTCGCCCAAAAAAAGGAAGGCCAGCATGATGCCGAGCGCCACCAAACTGGCCCGTTCGGCGTGAATGTCACCGGCCTTTTTCTTGATGTCCAGCAAAAAAGGAATGGACCCCACAATGTCGATGACGGCAAACATCACCATCCCCGACTTCAACAATTCTGTCCAATCAAAGGCCATGTTTACCGTTCACTTGAGGGTCAATCGTTCCAGACAAGGATAGGGATTCCGTCACCGCACGCAAGGCTTCCTGCGCGCAATGCTCCAATTCCAGCTTCCGCACTTTGGCAGAAATCGAGAGCGGTGTATCCGCTGATGCATCAAGTTCGACACGCGCTTGAAAAAACACAGCTCCTGTGTCATAACCAGCGTCCACCCAATGCAAGGTCATGCCGGTTTCGGTCACCGATCCATCTTGCATGGCACCGTATACCGCACGGTGCACGTGGTCACCGTACATGCCCTTTCCTCCGAAAGCAGGCAATAACGAAGGGTGCAGGTTCAACATGCGCCGAGGAAACACCCCGACCAAGGACTGCGGCACTTTGAGCAAAAAGCCCATCAACACGACAAATTGAACCCCCCGTGCACCCAATTCCTGCGCCACCACTCCGCCGTTGAGCTGCGCCTTAGAAAAAACCCAAGTCTCGACACCCAGCGCTTCTGATCTGCGCAATACTCCAGCGCTAGACCTGTTGCTCGCCACCACTGCAACCTCAATGTCAGCGCGCTTTCCTGCAGCCTGAATCAACCGCTCTGCATTCGTTCCCTCGCCACTGGCCAAAATGGCCACCTTCAGTGTGCCTGTGCCCATCAGCGTGCGTCAGGGTCAAACACGGCGGGGTCGGAAAGCGGCCCATTCTGGCGCGCCGACCTGTCTTTCTGCAGTTGACTCATGGCTGAGGTGATCGCCTCTATCTCAGGGTCATCCGGCAAGGCATCCGAAAGGGCGCCCGATACACGTTGGCTCACCGCCATGGCCATTTGAATCTCATTGTTCGCTGCCAAATAGTAGGCGTCATCCAACGAGAAGAAGTAATTGACATCACCCGACAACGACTCAAACAGTGCGGAACCCACTTGCTTCGCCAAAGCACCCGCCTTTGCCCTTTGGGCGTCGGTCAAGCTGTTGTCTTGGCTCATTTGGGCCAACAATTCAATGGAAGGCAGCATGATTCGATCGTAAGGCACATTGCGCTCAGGCGTTGAGGCCACCAGCCGTTCGATCACCTCCAAACCGCGCGCACTTTTGCCCGACTGCACAAAGGACTCCGCGAGGTTGGTCAACTGCAGGCGGATGTTTGTGGCCATCCTGCGGTTGTTCTCATCCATGTAGATTTCGCCTTCTGCATCCATGCCGCCCCACTGGAAGTCTTCCATGACGTTGGTGTACATGATGTCTTGAGCAATGCCCACAGGCTGACCTCCCCGGGACCCGTATTTGACAGGGACCAAACGCCAAGCCAGGCCCTCCAAACGGAAGTAATCCTGAAGTCCTACATAACTGTCTGGGCCGATGGTCACCGCGAAGTAAACCGGACGCTCCCAGTTGTTGTTGCTCAGGATCTCCATGACCATGAACTGGTTTTTGAGGACGTACTGTTTGGGCGTTCCATTGCCATCGGTCACGGTCCACTCCAATGCATCGACCAAGAGGTTCCGTTCTTCTGGAAGAACCACCCCAGAGGCCATGACCGCTTCCTTGTTGACCGGAACACTGAAACTGTTGGATGGAAGGTGGGCATACTTTCGGCCACCGCCGTAATCCACCATGTCCGTATCGTCCAATGCCTGGCGCATGGCTGTCTGGATGTCCACATAGGGGTTGTTCGTGTCCGCAGGCGGGTCCAACAACACGATATCGCGCGTTCCCTGGCGGTACTTTTCTTCTCCCATGCGAATGGGCACCGGGGCACTGTCATAGGCGCGGCGCTTCATCTGCCCCACATACCAATCGGTATTGAGCAAACTCAGATTGACGATCCGCACATCGGTCCGGTATCCCTCTACCTCCTGCACATACCACAGCGGGAACGTGTCGTTGTCTCCATTGGTAAAGATGATGGCATTGGGAGCGAGGCTGTCCAAGTAGTTTTTGGCCATGTCCACACCAGTGCTGCGGCCAGCGCGGCTGTGGTCGTTCCAACCTTCTGCCCCCATCTGAATGGGCACCAAAAGCAGCAGTGCCGACAGCACCATCGCACTGAGTTTTTCATGGCCCGATCTTCCCAAAGCAAAGGCCAATCCCAGCAAACCGGCAGCCAACACTCCCAGATACAACACCGTGTAGCTCAACGCATGTCCACCGCCCCCGGCAGACTCGAGAATGTAGAGGACAACCCCAAATACCAAGGGCGCACCCATGGCGATGCCCAAAGACTTGCCCTTGAGGTTCGCCGCCATGTCAAACAGGGCGTACACACCAAGGCCAATCCAAATCGTGAACGCATAAAATGAGCCCACATAAGCGTAGTCCCTTTCACGTGGCTGCAGAGGGTACTGGTTCAAATACACCACAATGGCCAAGCCCGTCAAAACAAACAGCAAGCCGGTCACCGAGAAATCCCGCCAGCTCCGGAAGGCTTGGAATATGGCGCCAATCAAGCCCAGCAAAAAGGGCAACAGATAATAATTGTTGTGGGCCTTGTCCGAGGTGCGGTGAGGCGGCACATTGTCCCGGCTGCCCAAACGTTCAGCATCCAAGAAATCCACTCCAGTCAACCAGTTTCCATCGATAAAATCCCCGTGGCCCTGAACGTCATTCTGACGCCCAGAGTAGTTCCACATGAAATACCGCAGATACATCCAACCAATCTGATACTGGGTAAAGAAAGTCAGGTTCTCTCCCTGAGACGGCATCAGCAATTCATGGTAACGGTCGGCCTGTCCCTGCAGCCTCTGAACCTCGCGGATGTCCTCTGATGACCGGGTCTGGTTGGCCCTATTGGTAGCGGCCCGAACCTGCTGTTCAATGCCATTTAGACTGCGCTGCAAGGTTTGCGCATAAGTGCGGCCATGGTCCAGTCCTTGCGACAGGTCATCCACCATCATTTGAGCGAGGGTTCGCCGAACTTCGGCATTGCCCAAATCAGCCAAACGGGCATCGTTTCCGCGGCCTACGATGATCTCTGTACCACTGCGCACCTCAAACTTGGCGCCGAAGCGCTGGCCAAATGACCGGTAGAGGTTGTTGAGCATGCGGCCCAACTCGGCTTTCTCCAAATTGCCACCCAAAATGCGACCTGCAATGTGCTGCTCAAAAGACGCTGCATCGCGCTCCTTTTGGTCAATGGGGCTGACAAAACCAACGTCCTCATTCCAGCCCTTGTAGTTGGACCAACGCTTGTACTCCTTAATGTGGTTTGCCTGACTGGAATACATGCGGGGAAACAGCATCGTGAACCGGTCGTCATAGCGTGGAACGCCATTCCGCTTTTCGCCGCTGTCCACGTACTCCTGTTTCACCGAGAACGTCCCTTCGTTGGCGTCCATGTACTTGTCGGCCGCAAAGCGGTCCTTGAAAGTGGCTACACGGGAGTCCACAGCCCCGCGGGACTTGTAGACACTGTAACTCGGGAAATAAGAAGGGGAACCGTCGCTGTAGGGGTCCTCCATGTCGTTTGGAGAGTTCCAGTATTGACCCGTTCCCAGTGGGCGATCACCGTACTGCTCCCGGTTGAGGTATGCGAGCAGCGCAAAGAGGTTCTCCGGGTTGTTCTCGTCCATCGGAGGGTTCGCTGCAGAGCGCACCACAATCAGGGCAAAAGTGCTGTATCCCACCAAAATCATGGCCACCGAAAGGGCGCCAACATTAAGCTGCCACCAGCCCTTTTGACGGCTCCACCACAAGGCGGCCACAATCAAGGCAATCACCAGTGCGATGTAGACCGCCACACCGGTATTGAAAGGCAACCCCATGCTGTTCACAAAGGCCAACTCGAAACGGGCAGCCAACTTCACAAAGCCCTGAATCAGCCCGTACTGCACGAACAACAACAGCGCCAACGACAAGGCCATAGCTCCGATAAAAGTGGGCCACTTAAAGGTGTTTCGTTTGAAATAATACACCGCAACAATCGCAGGAATCGCCAACAAATTGAGGAGGTGCACACCAATTGAAAGCCCCATGAGATATGCAATGAGGACAATCCAACGCAAGTTGCCCGGCTCTTCCGAATTCGCCTCCCATTTGAGGATGGCCCAGAAAACCAACGCTGTGAACAACGAAGACAAGGCATACACCTCGCCCTCCACCGCAGAAAACCAGAAGCTGTCGCTGAAGGTGTAAGCCAAAGCCCCCACCGCACCGCTGGCGAGAACCGCGATGCGCTGTCCGTCAGACAACCCGGTGACGCCCTCCGCCAAACGGCTCAAGGCCAGCTTTCGGGCCATATGGGTCACACTCCAAAACAAGAAGAGGATGGTGAATGAACTCGCCATAGCACTCATGACATTCACCGCAGTTGCGGCCATCGCAGCAGGAAAGAACATGGAGAACAGGCGCGCCAAGAGCATAAACATCGGTGCCCCCGGGGGGTGACCGACCTCCAGCTTGTATGCGGAGGCGATGAATTCGCCACAGTCCCAAAAACTGGCTGTGGGCTCAATCGTGAGCAGGTAGACGATCGAAGCGATAAGCCATACAGCCCATCCCGTGAGATCATTGAGTCGCTTGTAGTTCATGCGGCGTGGATTGGTTCCGTCGGAAAAAGCCCCGAAAATTCGGAACGGAAACTTCTGGAACTTCCGCGAAAATAAGCCCTCCTCAGCGGGTGACCATTACCCGCTGATCGAGGCCTTGGTGGCCACTTTCTACATGCAACACATAGCCCCCGGGCGAAAGTCCTTCAAGGGGCAGTTCCCAGCGCGGTGTGGCGGAAGTTCCACTGCGCACAATGCGGCCCAGTCCATCCGCCAAAACCCACCGAGCCTGGCCATAAAAAGCCGCTTTTTCCAATCGGACAAACGCCACCCCATTCGAGGGGTTGGGAAATACCGAAAGGCCCGTTGTCGCAGGTACTGGCGCTTCTCCTATTGCAGACTCACAGTCGGTTAGGACCCCGAATTCCAAGTCGAACACACCATCAATCAGAGCGAGGTCTGCGGTCAACACTTCCTCCCCACCAATGTCCACAGACATCGTCATACCGGGCAGGCCTTGGAAACCGGGAAGACCGGACAGTTCCATAGACAAGGCATAGCACCCTGGAGGCACGCACAACACGAGTCCCTCTGCATCGCCGTCCGATGGGTCCAAAGACAGTGAACCCGACCAATCAAAATTCTCGTTCACCAAGCTCCACGCCCATTCGAGGTCTTCAAGCAATTCAACAAAGGTTTCACCCTCAATGACAACTTCAACCGCCTCACAAGCCTCATCTGCTCCCCCATCGAGGTCCATGCAGGCTGCCAAAATTTCGCCGCACTCCGGGAAAAAAGCGGAGACACAGGCCGTTTCGAAGGCGGCCCCGGAAACAAACGTGTAGTTGACAGTTTGCCCATTGAGCACAGAGCCATCCGCAAAGGTCCATTGGAAGTCCACGTCTTCCGATGAGGCCGTAACGGCTGTGAGCGTCCAACTTCCGTCTGCTTGCTGCTCCGCTTCGATGTCCAAGGTGCAGAATTCAGGAGCGGGATCACATCCCGGTTCTCCCACTCCAAAATGGACAGCCTGCCAGCCGTTCTCATCGACAAACGGATCGCTCTCCCATTCAATGGGGCCATCCGCATCCGAAACAACAATGTCCAATGCTGAGGCCGAGGCGCTGCTGTCACCGGGCCAAAAATCCATCAGATAACACCCCTCGTTCAGACACAAACCCAGTTCCAGGGGTTCAGAGCTGCCTCCTGGAATCAAGAACATGTCATCCTGAAACCAGTTCGCAGAAGACCCCGCCCAGAAGTAAAGGCCAGAGGCCCCCTCCTCGGGTGTAACCGTCACCACCACCGGCTCACACAACGCATCGCACCCTTCCACCTCAACCTCAATGCACCAAGTGGAGCCTTCAGGACATCCCGGGCTAAACACCGTGGCGCAGGCCTCGTAAGTGCCAGATTCAGCGTATTGATGCTCGGTAAACAGGTGGGCATTTGAAGTGGTCATGCCATCGCCGAATTCCCAGAAGATGTAGAAGTCATTCGGCTGCATCATCTCAACCAGCAAGAAAACCAGACAGGGTTCTGATGCATCAACCAACCCCGACATCAGTTCAGCGTCGTCCTCGGTAAGACAAGGCTCGCAACCTTCGTTTTCCACAGCGATGCACACCTCCTCACCCTGAGGACAATCTGCACCTGTTGCAACAGCGCACACCAGCGCGGATTGCGCGCTGTCCACCGAAAAATCAAAAGCGCTTCCCCCCGTCTGTATCAGCTCTCCATCGAGGTACCACACCACATCTCCAGGACCCGGCTCGCCGTTGTATTCGACGAGGTATTCACCGCATAGGGCCAGCTCCGTCAATTCCAACTGAACGTCACAATTCGGCGTTGCCAACTCGAGCTCAATGCACGCCTCAACGCCCGATGGACACTCGGGGGTCTCATACATGGCACACACCGTTCCGCTTCCTTGGAAGTACAGTTCTTCGGCTTGCTCCAAAAATTCCCCGGTACCATCAAACCATTCCACAACGGTTCCTTCTGGCACGCCCTCGGTGGACAACACCCAATTCCCTTCTTCTGCATTTTCGGACACGACCACGACATCCAAGACACAAGGGCCGCAGCCCTCTACCTCAACCGCCGTGCACAATACCGTGCTGTCCGGGCAAGTGGGACTAACGTATGTCGCACAGGCCTCGTAGAGCCCGTCTTCTGGAAAAGTATGCCACGTGAAATGGCCTTCTGCTGTGGTGCTGTCGCTGAATGACCACATGACGCTTTCCCCTTCTGTGTAGTCACAGATGCTCAATATGTACTCACAATCGGCACCGCCGACCCAAATTTCATCGGGGCAACCCGACTCATAACCCTCGCTCCCTGTGCAGGCTACCACACCATCTGGGCAATCCTCCGAGATGTATTGAACACAGACCTGCCATGGCGCATCACCCGTTCCCACAGGCAAGGTGATCGCCAAACCTCCCTCTTGAAAGACCTCCCCATTCAAGGAGTAAATCAACTCCACGCCTTCTGGGTAACCGGTGGGAATGACCATGATGACCTCGCCTTCCTGTGCGGTTTCCACATTCAACTCCAGCACGCAGTCCACTTCCGAGCAGCCTGCCACGTCCACTACCGTTTCTAGGGTTACACCATTTGGACAATAATCCGAACTGTAACTCACGGACACAGGGTAATCCCCATCTGCTGCAAAAGCGTACCCTGTGTAATGCCCGCCGGCTTGGACATCATCGCCAAAGGACCACACTGCAGTGTCTCCGGGTTGGGCACTTCCCACTTCAAACTCCCAGTTGCACCCCTCGCCAACAGCAAAGATTTCATCTGGGCATTGGACCGGGGCGATTTCTGCGCAGGACCCATACAGCGGCAACTCCACCACTTCGGCCAAGGTGCCAATGCCCGCGGGCAAGATTTGCATGTACAACACTCCTGAAAGGGCCCCGTCAGTCGTTAACTGTGCAAGCAGCACCCGACCGTCTTCATCCGGCAACCCATTGGTATTGGAAGGGACCACAAACCATGCACTTCCAATCATGTCATCGATGGTGAACCCACTGCCATTCTCAAATTCAGTCATGAAAGGAGAGCCAGAGCTCATCACCACTTGCGGACAGTCCTGGCCCGCTGTCGGGTCTGGCGGGCCCGATATCCCCAAAGTCAACCAACTGTCCCAGGCCAATGTGGGAAAGGCATCGAAAAGAATGGGGTTGTTGGCACAGGGGAATTGGCCTCCAATCTCACTCTGAAAAAACGACGTCGTGGTTTGCAAACTCGTGGGGTGGTTGGCGTCTCCAAAAACCGTAGTGACCACATCACCCGGACCGGGGAGGGTTGCATAAAGCCGATAGGTGGTCATGCCTTCCAAATCACCTTCCGTATGAATGGCAAGCACCTCAATGTCCAAGCAGACGTCACCGTCTACCAGCAATGGTTGGGCTGCAGAAGAGAAGGTCCCCAACAGGGCCAAGCCCAAGAAAAACAGTTTGAATCGCATGATCATGGTGCTGGCTTTCGCCTCATTAAAAACAGACAGTTGGAGCGTTTGGTTGCTCCATTAGACATCCACAAAGCGCGGGTCCGTGGGCAAAACATCACCACAAGAGGAACAAGTCCGCTTGGCTTCGCTGCCATAGAACTCCCTAAACCGCGGCAAGAAATCCTGCTCAATGTCCCGGAGTTCGAAATAAGTTTCGTGGAGCTTGGTGTTGCAACCATCGCAGAACCACAACAAACCGTCCTGCATACCGGTGCCTTCGCGTTTGCGCTCAATCACCAAGCCCAAGGAGCCCGCCTCACGCATGGGACTGTGGGGCACTTTGGCGGGGTGGAGGTACATGTCCCCGGGGCCCAGCTTCATGTCCACAGCCTTTCCGTCTTCCTGAATGCGCACAGTAATGTGGCCTTCTAGCTGGTAGAACAGCTCTTCGGTTTCGTTGTAATGGTAGTCCTTGCGGGCATTGGGGCCGGCCACAATCATCACGATGTAGTCTCCACTGTCCACGTACATGTTTTTGTTGCCCACTGGCGGCTTCAGCATGTCGCGGTGATCCTCGATCCAGGTGGTCAGGTTGAAAGGCTTTGGAATCGGCATGTGCTGAATTTAAGCGTTAGAAGCCTTGATTCGAACCGGCTTACCGACCAGATACACCCCGAGGAATATGAGCGCCCCAAAGACCCACAAAGGCCATCCTGTATCTACCATGTAGTCCGTGCCACCATACCGGGCCTGTGCCACGCTAAACAGGGTGGCCAACAGCGGCTGCAAATAAATGTACACGCTCACCACCGTGGGCTGCAGGTGGCGCATCGCAAAAATGTTGAGTAAATACACCAAAAAAGTCGTGGCCAGAACCACATACGCGATGCCCATCCATTCAGAAGGGCCAAAAAGTCCCCAGTCGATTTCAGACGCCTGACCCCAGCCTATGGGCGTGGTAAACAGCCAGCCGAACAGAAAGACCCACGTCACCACCGTTAGCGGTTTGTACTTGGACATCAGGGGCTTGACCGCTACCAGATAAAAGGCATAACTCGTCGCGTTGATCAAGATCATGAGGTCACCTTGCCACGAAGCGTGGACCCGTTCCCCAGAGCCGCTCCACAACAAAATCGCAGCAGCGCCTAGACCCCCTAAAATAACACCGATCAAACGCCGCCTAATGATGGGCTGGCCCAAGACCACCGCACTGGCGATCAATACCAAAATGGGGTTGACCGTCATGATCAGGCTCGCATTGACCGGGCTTGTGATGTTGAGCCCATTGAAAAAGAGCAGCATGTTGATGCCCACTCCCGTCACCCCGCAGAAAATCAACCTCGGAATGTCGGCCTTTGCCACGCGCTCCCTGTTGAAAGGCAGCAACAGAGAAAACAAGGCCAATGCTCCCGTCACCCGCAACACGATAAACCCGCTGGGGCCCACCAAGTCAGGCATCAAACCCTTGGCAACAAGGTAGTTCCCCCCATACACCAAGGCCACAACCAACAAGGCCAAGTGGGCGAGTAACCGCTGCAAAATCGCTCGGAATTAAGCCTGTAATGCAGCCCTTGCAGCCTCAACGGACGCCTTGGCTGACCCCGCGAATACCCCCGCATCAGTCAAGAGCACCGGGCGCTTGAGAAAGGTGTATTCATCGATGATCAGCTGACGGTAATCGGCTTCCGTCAACTCTCGTTCCGCCAGTCCCATGGAGCGGAACTTCATGGCACGGCGGCTGAAAAGCGCCTCATAACTGCCCGTATGTGCCTGCATGGCATCGACTTCTTGGGCAGTAATGGCTTGGGCTTTGATGTCTCGAATGTTGGCCCCAGCTGCGGCCGGATTCAAATCCGCCTCAATGCGCTGGCATGTCTTGCAAGTGGGCAGGGTAAAAAAGGTCTTCGACATGATGGAAGGTTTCAAGGTTGAATCAAAGCTGAAATCGCAGCATGGACTTCCGTCAAGTCCGCATCTACAGACCGGTCATTGTCCACGGCAACGTGCGCAAGATGGGACACCGGCTCCAGGTACGCGAGGTCGCCGGGCCTGACATGTCGGTCCCATTGGTACTGGATAATGTCTGGCGTAAGACTGCGCTCTGCTTGGTCCCGCGTCATCCGCCGCGCCAACCGTGTTTCAGGAGTCGCGTGGATATATACCGTCAGGTGCAACCGCTCGCGGACACCCTCATCATGCAACAAAAACAACCCGTCAAGAAACACCACCGAACACGCCGGAATGTGCAGCCGCTGGGACAGAACACCCGGCTGATTGAAGGTGTAACTGTCAATGTACAGGTCCTGTCCCGCGCGCAATCGGTCAAGGTCACCCGCCAAGCGGGCCAGGTCCAATGAGTCCGGTTTGTCGAAGTTCGGCTCCCCATCGGCATCGCGGGGAATCTGGCCGAGGGGCTTGTAGTAATCGTCCATGCGCAGGACGGCGGCCTGTTGGCCATAATGGGCCAGCAACCGGTCAACGATGGTGCCCTTTCCAGAGGCGCTTCCACCGGCCACGCCGACGAGAATGGTGCGGTTGTGTTCAGCCATGTGCGAGCAGTTGTTCCGCCATCGACCGGTCGTTGGCCAAGCGGGGGATTTTATTTTGACCACCCAGTTTGCCCCGGTGCGCCATGGCATCACGAAACGCCCCAGGCCTCAATGCCGTCAGCTCAGCCCGGCGCAGGACAGCCCCAGCAATCAGGTCACGGTAATAAGGATTTCGTTCCTGCAGCCGCGCGTCCAATGCAGCAGCAAAGGCACCGGCATCTTCCGGCTCAACAGCGAATTCTACGAACCACTCGTGGTATGGCAACCCACTGTTCGGGTTCACCTCTGGCGCTACATGAAATTCGACCACCTGACCTCCATGCTGTGCGACCGCTTCCGCCATCGCTGATTCGACTTCTTCGGCGATGACGTGCTCGCCGAAAGCACTGGTGTAGTGTTTGATTCGGCCCGTGACCACAACCCGCGCTGGAGCCAATGACACAAAGCGCACCGTATCGCCCAAGTCGTATGCCCACAGTCCCGCATTGGAGGATATGACCACGGCATAATTCACCCCCATTTCAACTTCTCCCAATCCAAATCGGCGCGCATCATCGCGGCCATATTCGTCTGCCCGAATGAACTCGAGAAACAGCCCGTCGGCAGCATTGACCAGCAACCCTTCTCCCGGCGAACCATCTTGGTAAGCAATGAAGCCTTCGCTCGCGGGGTAGGTCTCCACCGTCGCCACATCTCCTCCAATGAGCTCACGAAACCGCTCCGCATAGGGCGCATAGGCCACCCCCCCGAAGACGAAGAGCGAAAAATTGGGGAACACCTCCTTCACGTTGGCTGCGCCTGTGTGCGCCAGAAGGCGCTCGAAATACATCTGCACCCATGAGGGTATGCCACTGATCAGGCGCAGGTCCTGTCCCGCCGTTTCACGCACGATGGCCTCCACCTTGGTCTCCCAGTCTTCGATGCAGTTCGTGTCCCAAGCCGGCAAGCGGTTGCGTTGGAGATAAGTGGGGATGTGATGTGCGACAATGCCACTCAAGCGTCCCAATGGAACGCCACCAGGCGTAGGCGTCAACGTGGGACTGCCTTGCAGAAAGATCATCTTGCCTCCCACAAATTCTGCACTGCCACTGTTGGCGACATGGTGCAACAACGCCCTTCGTGCTGCACCAATGTGGTTGGGCAAACTGTCCTCAGTGAGCGGAATGTACTTCGCACCAGAAGTCGTGCCCGAGGTCTTACAGAAGTACTTGGGCAATCCGGGCCACAAAACATCTGGCTCTCCCGCCACGGCGCGTTCTACATAAGGCTTAAGCCCTTCGTAGTCCCGCACAGGCACCGCCTCCCGAAAAGCCCTCGCCTGTGAGACAGGGTCCTGAATCTTCGCTACATCCCCCAGGCCGTGGTCCTTTCCAAACACCGTTGTGGCCGCACGAGACAGCAAAGATTGGAGCACAGCAGCTTGGGCGCCCATCGGATCGGCATTGACCAAGTGGTCATTGCTGCGGACACGGCGCGCCAATGGACCGGCGAAACGTCCTTTCCATCCTCCGCTAACTGGGGTATTTGCGCCCTTAAACATCCTTGCGAAAATAAAGGCCCACCCCCCATACAGGGAGCGGGCCTTTCAAGTTCATTGACAACGTTCAGCTCAATGCTGTACGCGCATCTTCTTCGTGACACGAACACCATTGGTAACCAAGGAGTATGTGTACATACCGTCTGCCAAAGCAGAGGCATTGTACACCACCGTGTGCTCTCCCGCTGGGCGGGCTCCGAGGTCGACAACATCGACCAAACGTCCCTGCAAGTCGCGCAACTCAATGGTAAAGTCACCACCCCAATCCGCATTGAAACGGAATCGGGTCTCTCCTGCAGTAGGGTTCGGGAAGTTGCCGTCGAGGTGCACGCCGTTGAAAGCACCCAAAACGTCGACACTGACCACGGGGCACGTGATCAAACGGATCGCAGGGGTCGCAGTCTGAGCAGTAAACCAAACGTAGTCTCCACTGCCTGCCTGCTGGTAGATGATGGTGCTGTTGTCTGTGTCGCTGTTGCCATTGCCCAACACCGTCAACTCGAGGTCGTCAAAGTCAAACTCCGTGATGACAGCCCCTGCATAGAACCCAGGAGAAGCCAACCCCTCCACAGAAACTTCGATTTCGTCTTCGAATGCCAAGGGGTAGTAAACAGGACTTTCTGGTGTCCCTGCCCAGTTCGCATCTGAAGAGAATTCTGCAAACTCGTATGGCGAATCGCTGAGGCCCACTTCGGGGTCCTGGTCAATCCAACGGATTTCAAAGTCAATGCCTGAATCCAGGCTTGGACCGAAGGCTACCGCAAGACCGTACACTGTGGTTCCTTCATTGTTGAAGGTGTAACGGTTGCCATAGCCTGTAGGCTCAAAGAAATCGTTTTCGTCGTCAAACCTTGGGCCGAGTTCCACATCCAGCGTTCCAGCATTGTCATGGCCAAACTCACATTCTGTGTACTCCATGTCCAACGTCAACGCACCAGAGTCACTTCCTTCGACCAAAGCAGCCAGCACACTGTCACTGGACATGGTCGCACGCAGCGTGTAAAGGCCCTCTGCATCCGGCTCCCATCCTGTAGCGATGTACAACGTATCCTGAGGGTTCGCAGGGCAGTTGTCGTTGTTGGCAAATGATGGCGCTGTAAATGGATCGGTGCTCGTCGTGCTCAACACGTTACCGGCATCATCCAACACGTCCACAGTCACCACGCAGTTCTCTTGGTTCAAGTAACCTGCATTGCGGTACAAAACACCCGCAAGAACACCTCCGTCAGCAGCAGGGATCCTTTGCTCCATGGGCGTCACACGGTATTCGAAAAGGTTGTAAACGTCTCCGTTGGTCAACTGCACCAGCTCCAAGCTGTTGGTCACAGGGTTGGCCTCAATGGCGATGTCATCGATGCCCCAGTAGTAGTGGCTGTATCCACCGCCTGAAATTGGGCTCTGGAGGTAGGCGAAACGAATGTCAACCGCAGCCTGTCCTGCTGCTGCGCAGCTGATGTCCAAACTCGTGACCAAGGGGTTGGCGCTCGCTGAGTTCGCCGAAGGAATAAAGGTTCCACCCGCTTCGAAGGATGTCCAAATGCTTCCACCGTCGGTGCTCACCTCCACCAAAATGGGCAAGTAAGGGTAACAGCAGTAACGGAGGTATTGGTCCCAAGAGATGACCACACTCGTCAGGTCCGTCATATCCATGGTGGGGAGGTTGAGGTAGCCCTCTGTGTCCTCCACGCCCGTTGCGATGGGAGTGTTGTAGTAATCGCAGTCAAAAATCATCCAGCCATTGTCAGCGGTCATGCTGTTCAAGGCTCCGATGTTGGTGCTGAATTCACCCGCTGGAGGCTGCACGCCGGAAGCGGTCGCATCCTGGAAATACCCGTCTCCAGCAGCGTCTACATACTGCCAGATGGTGTTGTCTGGGCTGCTGTCCTCAGTGGTCAACGCGCCAAGCCCGTTGTTTCCTGCCAATCCATTGGCGAAATCCTCATAGAAGAAAATCACAGTGGAATCGCCGCCGCGCATGCCAGAGGATTCTGAGCGGGCGATTTCTTCGAGGCCCAAGAGCCGGCTGGTCTCCAGTTCTTGTTGGGTCGCCTTTGTAGGCATATGTCCGGTCAATTGAGCCGAAACTTGAAAGGCCAACACGCAAGCGGCCAGGGTAAAGATGTGCTTCATGATTGTGAATGGTGGGGCAAAATAACGCCTTCCTGCCGTTCCCCACCATTACAAAACATGACAAACGAAAAAGGGGGCCCAAAACGGGCCCCCTTTCTCATAAAGTCAAATCAATCTTACTTCACGATCAGCTTGCGGGTAGCGCGGGCGCCGTCCACAGAGATGGTGTAAGTGTACATTCCAGCAGTCAGGCCCTCGAGGTCGAGAACAGCACGCTGGTTGCCAGCAGGCTGGACACCAAGGTCCATGCGACGCACAATGGCACCTGTCATGCTGGTCACCTCCAAGGTCACATCAGCAGCAGCTTCTAGAGTGAAGTCGATGCGGGTGTTTCCAGCGGCAGGGTTTGGATAAGCACGGCCCAAGGTGAAGCCTTCTCCCGCGATGTCCTCCACGTTCATGGTGGTCTCAGCGCTGGGGTCGAGGTTCAAGCGAACCATGGGGCAGTTGGTCGTGAAGAACCAATCGTATGCACTGCTGGCACCGAATGGGCCATAAATGAACACCGTCTGGTCGCGCTGTGGAACACTGGTTCCAATCTGCACGTTGTCTCCTCCGAGGTGCTCAAAGCAAGCCATCACAGCTTCTCCAGCGGCAACCTCGTAAGGCTCCTCCAGAGCGAAGGTGTACCATGACACCTCACCGTCTCCACTGTTCAAGAAGTTGGCCTCAAGCTGGACCTCTTCAGTGGTGGTCAACAAGCCGTCGTACTGACCGCCACCGTTGTTCCACTCGACCCAGTCAAAGAGGTGACATACGACCTCTGCACCCACGTCAGAACCGTCCATGATGGCAACGTCAATCGCGTAGATGGTCATGTCGTTCACAGCGTCGTAAGGGACACCTGCGATGAAATCAACGGTGCCGTCTGCAGGAGTCTGGCCCACAAACTCGCCGTTGTCACGTCCGTACTGCAACTCCACCACTTCAATGGCTTGTTGTGCAACGTTGTCGGCAGGGTACTCATCTGTGCTGTCAGAAGCCACAGTATAGTCGAAGGTGTACTCACCCACGCCTGAAGCCTCCCAGCCCAATACGCGCAAAGTGTCGTTCTGACCGTAAGCAATGTCAATGCCATCGCTCATGCCGCCGTCAGCCTCGTTGCCATTGACGGCTACCGTCAACATGGTGTTGGGCTGAACTTCAGTTCCGAGACCGGTTACGCCCACTGCAAGGTCAAAAACAGGAAGCTGGCTCTCTGGCCAAGTCTGCGCCTCCCAAAGGCCCGTCGTGAAGTAGTCGGTAAAGCTGACATAGTCGTTGATGCGCACGTCGTTGGCTGGTGTATCAAACACCACCAAGTCGTCCACCATCCAAGCGTAGCCCCATTGGCCTACCCAGCGCCAGCGGAAGTAAACCGTAGCCTCGTCACCAGCGATTCCGCCGATGTCAAAACGCGCAACAGAAGGGTTGGTAGACTCGTCACCGCGCTCATATGTTGGGAAAACCTCATAGCGGGCTGCAAGCGTATCGCCGTCAACCACCACGTATCCGTCCTCGATCTCGAGGGTCTCAGGGCTTGGCCAGTTCACGCCGTCCAAGGAAATCTCCATGTAGCAGCGCTCAATGTCAGTGGTGTTGTCCCAGCAACGGTAGTAGTTCTCAAACTCTACCGTGACAAAAGGGTGACCGGTCAGGTCCACGGGGTCGTCAATGTTGAACCAGCAGTTCTCAACCCAGCTCGCAGCGTAGGCTTCCTCTGCTCCGAACAAGTCGGAATCAACCATGACAAAACCATTGTCAGAGGTTGTAGATGCAATTCCTGCAATAGCGTAAGGTCCGCTTGGGGCAGAAGTGGTGCACTCCCAGTTGATGCCGTCGATGTAGTCGGTGTACCCGGCGTCGTTGGCGTTGGTAAAGGAGATGTTTGAGCAATCCGAGAAGTCATTTGTGTAAATGATATCGCGGGTGTAGTCAACGTGCGTGCCTTGGGCAGCGCGAGCGGTTACGGCACGTCCAGCGTATTCGCGAACCGGTGCCTGTGCAAAAGCGAAGCTCACAGTGAGCATCACAAAGACCAATGTGTAAAGGTGCTTCATTACGTGTTTGATGTTGGATTCGTGGGGCGAATATAGCCCCCGGAACATCGAACACAGCACACCAAGGGTTCAAGCCCCCATTGGCTCCATATACAGCTCTATGCTGGGGCAGGTACACACCAAATTCCGGTCGCCACGAGCGTTGTCTACCCTTGCGACCGCAGGCCAGAATTTCCGATCCCTGATGCCACGAACAGGATATGCTGCCACCTCGCGAGAATAGGCATGATTCCACTCAGAAGCCGTGAGCTCACCCGCCGTATGCGGTGCCATAACCAAAGGGTTGTCTTCGTGACTCCAGCGGCCTTCTTCGATGGCCTGGATTTCCTCTCGAATGGCGATCATGGCCTCACAAAAACGGTCCAGTTCCTCCAGGGGTTCACTCTCGGTAGGCTCAATCATCAGCGTCCCCGCCACAGGCCAACTGACCGTTGGGGCGTGAAAACCATAGTCGATCAGACGCTTGGCAATGTCGGTGACCTCAATGCCTGCAGAGGCTTTAAATGGCCGGCAATCCAAGATCATCTCGTGTGCCACCTCTCCGCGGTTGCCTTTGTAGAGGATGTCGTAATGGTCCTCAAGGCGACTGCGCAAGTAATTGGCATTGAGAATCGCCACTTCCGTGCTTCGCTTCAACCCATCTGGCCCCAACAAACGGATGTAGGCATAGGAAATCAAGTGGATCAAGGCACTGCCAAACGGGGCCGCACTGACCGCATCAATGCCATGCTCACCGCCCACGGCATCCAACGGATGGCTTGGCAAAAACGGCACCAGGTGCTCCGCCACTCCGATGGGACCCACACCGGGGCCACCACCACCATGAGGAATGGCAAAGGTTTTGTGCAAGTTCAGATGACACACATCCGCTCCAATCCTGCCCGGACTGGTAAGTCCAACCTGTGCGTTCATGTTGGCACCATCCATGTATATCTGGCCCCCGTTGTCGTGCACCACCTTGGTCACTTCCAAAATGTGCTCTTCAAACACCCCGTGTGTAGAGGGGTAGGTGATCATCAATGCGCCCAAACGGTCCGAATATTGCTCGGCCTTTTCGGTCAACTCATCGAGGTTGATGTTGCCGTGCTTGTCGCAGCCCACCACCACCACCTTCATGCCGCACATCACGGCAGAAGCAGGGTTGGTGCCGTGCGCTGAAGAAGGAATCAAGCACACGTCGCGGTGCTCATCACCCCGAGAAGCGTGGTATGCACGGATGACCAGTAGGCCACTGTATTCGCCTTGAGCACCACTGTTGGGTTGCAAGCTCATACCAGCAAAACCGGTGATCTCACTCAAGTACCGCTCTAACTCATACACCATTTTACGCGTACCGATGGCTTGTTCAGGCGGGCAGAATGGGTGCAGCTGAGCAAATGACGCCCACCCTATGGGCAGCAATTGCGTCGCAGCATTGAGCTTCATGGTGCACGAGCCCAACGGAATCATGGCGTGGGTCAAAGACAAGTCTTTGTTCTCCAAATGCTTCAGGTACCGCATCATGGCGGTTTCAGACCTGTAAGTATTGAAAACGGGGTGGTTCAAGTAATCAACGGGCCTCAACTGACTGCCCAATGGAGAGGTAAAACCGTCCATGTCCGGCAAAGTCACCGCATTGAACCCGAGGACCTCACAAACGTCCTGGAAATCCTCCGGCAAAGTGCATTCGTGGAAGGCCACACCCACGTGAACGCCGTCGGGGAAGTAACGCAAGTTGATGCCTTTGAGGATGGCTCGCTCCATGACTGCCCCTGCATCCTCCGTGGCAAAAACCACGGTATCGAAGAATTGACCGTGCACTGGTGGATGTCCCGCGGCCCGTCCTGCATTGGCCAAGGCACACGCCTGGGCATGGATGCGCTCTGCAATGGTGCGCAGTCCCCGCGGTCCATGGTACACCGCGTACATGCTCGCCATGACAGCAAGCAGACTCTGGGCGGTGCAAATGTTGCTCGTGGCCTTGTCCCTTCTGATGTGCTGCTCCCTTGTCTGAAGCGCCATGCGGTAAGCCAACTTGCCCCTTCTGTCCACCGATGCCCCGATCACGCGCCCGGGAATGTTCCGCTTGAAATCAAGACGGGTGGCGAAGAATGCCGCGTGTGGGCCACCATACCCCATGGGGACACCAAAGCGCTGGCTGCTTCCAACCACCACATCTGCACCCATAGAACCCGGCGATTGAACCAATACGCAGGCCAAAAGGTCCGTAGCCACCACCACTTTTACACCGGTCTGGTGCGCCCGATCGATGAGCCCGCTCAACGGTTCCACGCGGCCCGCATCATCGGGGTATTGGACAAAAACCCCGAAGACGTCTTCGGTGAATTCCATCTCCGCTTCAGCCACCCGGTCAATGCGAATGCCCAAGTGCACCGCCCGGCTTTTCATCACCGTCCAAGTCTGAGGGAAGACATTTTCGGAGACCATAAAACGGTCGACCCCGGCTTTGGCATCCTTGCGGCTGCGGGAGTTGAACAACATGGTCATCGCCTCTGCTGCCGCTGTTGCTTCATCCAACAAACTGGCATTGGCCATTTCCATGCCTGTCAAGTCGCAGACCATGGTTTGGAAATTCAGCAAGGCCTCCAGCCGTCCTTGGGCAATCTCTGCCTGATATGGCGTGTAAGCCGTATACCAGCCGGGGTTTTCCAGAACGTTACGGCGGATCACACTGGGCACTTCTGTGGGGCTGTAGCCCATCCCGATGTAATTGCGGAACAGTTTGTTCTGGGAGGCCAATTGGTCAATGTGCTCCAGGTAAGCCGTCTCAGTCATAGCCTCAGGAACATCGAGCCTGTCGGCCGACAAAATGGCCTCTGGCACCGTACTTCGAACCAATTCCTCTAAGGAGTTCAGTCCCAATGCAGAGAGCATGCTCTGATGCTCCTCATTGCGGGGACCCATGTGACGCTGTAAGAAAGCTCCTGAAGCCATTACACTGATTTAAGTACCAAAAATAAAAGGGTACAACATCGAAACGCACACACTGTTCATAATCGTTTCGTAGGTGTTGGATATTCTACATTTGAGGGGCATGCGTGGCATTCGATTGCTTTGGTCCAATGCCGTGATATCGGTGGCCGCCGCAGGGTGCGTTTTGCGCTCATGGTGCATGTCGCATTCTGCCGACATGGCGCCTGTTGTTCCGTGGGGCTTTGCAGCAGGCATAGGCGCCGCAACATGGATCGCCTACACTTGGCAAAGGCACGTTAAATCCACACGGCCACGCGGACTTCGTTCCGCCCATCTCCATTGGTTGAACACCCACAAGCGCACGTTGCGGCGGGTTGGTTTATTTATGGTTCCAGCCGCAGTCCTTCCACTGGCCCACGCCACGGACGTGGCCACGGCAACACTGTCTACAACGCTGCTGCTCTTTGCAGGCCTGGCCTTGGCAGGCCTGCTTACACTCCTTTACGCCGGGTTGCCTGGCGTTCAAGGTGTCCAACTGGCGATCAGGCGACTGCCCCGCCTCAAGCTGCTTTGGATCGGATTGACCTGGGCCATCATCACGGCTTTGTGGCCCGTCCTGTTGGATTCAGCGGACCATTCCGTAGGTGGTGTCAACCTGGTGCTGATGATCGGAGAACGGGCACTGGTCATCATGGCACTCACCTTGCCCTTTGACTTGAGGGACCGCAAATGGGACCCTGCTTCCATGAAAACACTGCCCCAACTTTGGGGCACGGCCGGAACCCGGTCGGCTGCAGTCATCATGCTGGTGGCTGCCGCTCTGGCTTCTATGACTGCCACCGACGGCAACATCGTGTATGGGTTGGGCCCCCTGTTCATGGTGCCCCTAGTGGCCAGCGCTCACGAACGACAGCCGCCGTGGTATTTTCTCCTGCTCGATGCGGCCCTCATTGCGGACGCAGCCCTGGTTTTGGCGTTTTCCTGAGCTTCAAGAAAAAGTCACGTCCAGCGCTTCTGTAAAGGCAGATACAGAGGCATCAATCACCGCATCACTGTGCGCAGCGCTCACAAAACCGACCTCGTAACCCGAGGGCCCGAGGTACACGCCTCTGTCCAGCAAAGCGGCGTGCAGCTTGGAGAAGTAGGCCATGCTATCTGGATCAATTTCGCTGCTTCTGCGGATGTGCACCTGCTCACTAAAGGCCAACCAAAAGATGCTGCCGCGGGTGAAGATCTTCAAAGGCTGTCCCTTGCGCTCGGCATGGGCTAAAATTGGATCCACCAGACGGCGCGTTCGGCGCTCCTGGTCCTCATAAAATCCCGGCTTGAGACATTCGGTCAACTGTCCTGCTCCCGCAGCCATGGCCACAGGGTTTCCACTCAACGTTCCCGCTTGATATACCGGACCCACCGGAGCCACATGGTCCATGATCTCTGCAGAAGCCGCGTAGGCGCCGACAGGCATGCCTCCTCCAATGATCTTTCCGAAAGCCATCACATCGGGCTGAATTCCATAGTATTCTGCGGCCCCGCCAAAAGCGACCCTGAATCCACTGATGACCTCATCAAACAGCAACAGCACCCCGTACTTGTCACACAGGTCACGCACCCCCTGCAAGAACCCGGGGTCCTGAATGAGCAAGCCGTTGTTCGCTGGAATAGGCTCAATGGCAACCACAGCGAGGTCATCTGCATAAGCCTTCATGGTCGCCTCGAGGGCTTCCAAATCGTTGAGCGGCAACACCAGTGTCTCCCGCGCATAGGCCTCTGGTACGCCAGCAGAGGTGGACGTTCCCAAAGTGGCAAGACCGCTCCCCGCCTTGACCAGCAAGGCGTCCACATGGCCGTGATAACAGCCGTCAAACTTGAGGATCTTGGACTTGCCTGTCACTCCACGAGCCAAGCGAATGGCACTCATCGCCGCCTCAGTGCCGCTTGAGACAAAGCGAATGCGCTCGGCAAAAGGGTGGTTGTCCAGAATCAAACCTCCCAACTCATTTTCAAGCCGCGTCGGCGTTCCAAATGAAGTGCCATTGGCCACTGCGGACATGATGCGCTCTTGAACAGCAGGATGGGCATGGCCCAGAATGAGGGGGCCCCAAGAACAGCAGAAGTCGATGTACCGCTGACCATCGGCGTCCCAAATGTGGGCACCCTCACCCTTGTCAATGAAGAGCGGCGTGCCCCCTACGGCACCAAACGCTCGAACAGGGGAATTCACACCTCCAGGAAACCGAAGGCGCGCTTCTTCGAAGAGCGCGGCACTGGCTGTTCGGCTATGTGCGGCAGGGTGTGACATGGATGTGGGCATAGGTCGATATTCCGCACGAAATTAGCGACCAGTCCCTCGAAGACACGCGCCGATAACCACTCCGTTCCACCGCCCATGCCCCTCAACCACAATTGGAACCAAAAAAACGCGTTCCGAGAAGCCGCCCAGCGCTTGGACAAAAGTGACGTGCTCGCTCCATTCCGAGAGCGCTTCCACATCCCTCCGCATGGCAACGGCACCTCTCTTTATTTTACTGGCAACTCATTGGGCCTCCAGCCCAAGGGCGCCCGTGACATCATCGATGGTGAACTCGACGACTGGCGCCAATATGGGGTAGAAGCTCATTTTGAAGGAAGGCGGCCCTGGGTTGCCTATCACCGTGAAGCCACCGCAGACCTCGCTGCCATCGTAGGGGCGCAGCCCGACGAAGTGGTGGCGATGAACGCCCTGACGGTCAACCTGCACCTCCTCCTGATCTCATTCTACCGGCCCCAGGGCAAGCGCACCAAGCTCATGATCGAAGCCGGGGCCTTCCCCAGCGACCGGTATGCCGCACTCAGCCAGCTCAGGCTGCACGGGCTCAACCCCGAAGAGCACCTCATCGAAATCACGCCAAGAACGGGAGAGCACACCCTGCGCGCCGAGGACATCACCGCGCGAATCGCCCAAGAGGGGTCCAGCCTCGCTTGTGTCATGCTCTGTGGGGTCCAATACTACACCGGCCAGTGGATGCCCATGCGCGAGATCACTGAAGCCGCCCATGCTGCCGGGGCAACCTGCGGGTTCGACCTGGCGCATGCCGCAGGAAATGTGCCCCTACAACTGCACGATTGGAACGTCGATTTTGCGTGTTGGTGTGGTTACAAGTACCTCAACGGAGGGCCCGGATGCACCGCTGGCGCCTTTGTGCATGCGCGGCATGCCAATGAACCCGATATGCCACGGCTTGAAGGGTGGTGGGGACATTCGGAAGCACGCCGGTTCAAAATGGAACCCGACTTTGACCTGATGTCTGGTGCAGAAGGTTGGCAAACCTCCAATGCACCAGTCATGAACATGGCCGCCATGCTGGCGTCACTGGCAGAATTCCGCGCTGCAGGGATGGACCGCATGCGCGAAAAATCCCTAGCGCTCACAGCTTTCCTAGAAAAAGGAATCCATGCCGTTGCTGCCTCCACCGGCGCATCCCTCGAAATCCTAACGCCCTCAAGCCCCGGAGACCGAGGTTGCCAACTTTCGGTGGTCGCTCACGGCCATGGCAAAGCTTTGTTTGACCACCTGACTGAACATGGCGTGGTTGTGGATTGGCGTGAACCCGCTGTGATCCGGATGGCGCCAGTCCCATTGTACAACTCCTTTGGGGACGTGGCCGAATTCCTCGACATCCTCCACCACGCCCTGAATCAGGACGTGTAAATTGGCCCCATGAAGAGCATGCGTTATGTCGTGATCGGAATCGGTAAATACGGTTCACGCATTGCATTGGAAATGGCCGGTCGAGGAGCTGAAGTCTTCGCCATCGACTGCGTAGAAGAGAAAGTCGAGGAGGTGTCAGACGACATTGCCCTGGCCATCACCATGGACTCCACGGACCAGAAAGCCCTCCGGAGCCAGAAACTCGATGAGATGGACGCCGCCGTCGTCGCCATCGGAGACAATTTTGAGGCCACGGTATTGACCACACTCAACCTCTTGGACATGGGCATTCCCCGCGTCATTGTGCGGGCTTCAGGCCCGCACCAAGAGCGCATCTTACGAAGCTTGGGCGTTCAAGAAATTCTAGCGCCTGAAGCGGAGTTTGCCAGCATCGTTGCAGAGCGCTTGATGAATCCAAATCTCCGCGGGTTTCTGGAATTGCCAGACGATTATGAAATCGCGGAAATCCAAGCACCTGCTGGTGTTGCCGGACGCAGCTTGGGCGACATTGACCTCACCGCCCGCTACAACCTGAGGCTGATTACAATCCGACGGACCTATAACGAAGGGGGCGAAAACAAGGAGCACCTCATCGGCATTCCGCGTCCGGACACTGTGGTAGAAAAAACAGACACCCTGGTGGTCTTCGGAACGCTAGGGGACGTCAACCGATTCCTCGAGGTCAACGAATAAGGGTCACGGCCCCTACTTTCTCGAGAAATCCTCCAAAACTTTCTCCGTCCTCTCGAAAAGGCTGCCAAACGGCACGGTAACCATAAAGTCCTCCGGGAGCCAACTCCCCGCTTTCTAAACGGCCATCCCAGCGCAGGCCCAAATCTTCTGAACGGAACACCTCGATGCCCCAGCGGTTGAATACCACGAGCTGGTAGCTTCCAACCGCCTCAGAATACCCCCCAAAATCGTCATTGACCAGATCGTCGTCCGGCGTAAATGCAGAGGGAAAGTAAACGCTGTCCTGCTGACAAAAGTCGGTCACCGTAATGCTGGCAGAGTCTTGACAGCCGTTGGAGAGCAGGGTCAAGGTCACTGTGTAAAGGCCTTCGCTGGACAGCAGAACACCCGGTCCAGAGGACCCATCTGACCAGAGGTACGCCACATCGGGCTGGGTCACATCCAACCAGATTGGGCCGTCCTCTTCCAAACAAAGCACGGTATCGGCGGGCACCACCGGAACTGGTGATGGGTAAAAAGCAGGAGAAATGGACGCTGTCCCCGTGCACCCCGTCACGTCCACCGCTATGGCTTCATAATTGCCGGGTCCGGTCACCAGAATGGAATTGCCCGCTTCTCCACTGGACCAACCCACACCGGCTACAATGGTATCGCTGGTCACAGTAGCCGTGAGCATGACCGGTTGGCCTTCACAGGCTGCGCCATCCGCATCAAGAACGAGAACGGGGTTGTCATAGATGCTGATCTGCACCGTATCTGAACGTTCGCACCCTTGGGGGTTCACGGCAGTGACCCAGTACACTCCTGTCGTGTCAGCCACAATGGACGACACCGTATCACCAGTACTCCACAGCAGAGATTCCAACACCGGGTCCATCCCACTGTCCAGCGCCGCCGTTTCCCCTTCGCACAACTCCTGGTCCACACCCAAATCAATGGGCGCGACATTGGCTGTCACATAGATGCTGTCCTCATAAGCGCACTGTCCCGAAGGCCCTGCGCTGGCCGTTACATAATACCACTGGTCAGCGTCGACCAGAAGCTGTGGTGTCGGTGTATCGGAGTCCACCAGCAACAATGAAGGCTCCCAATTCCATGAGACCCCCGCCATGGCCTGCGCCTCGGCAGAAGGTTGGAGGGTAAATCCATTTAAATCACAAACAAGGGTGTCTGCTGGAAGACCAATGATGACGCCCTCTTGAACCTGGACCACAATGGTGTCTGTCCAAGTACAGTTGTTCTGTAAGTCCATGGCCACGCACCAAATGGTGGTGGTGCTGTCAAAGACCATATTGAAGCTCTGGGTACTTGTACCCCCCAAAACGTCAAACGGATACCAGCTGAAATTAAAGTTCTCGGCAGCGGCATCTGTGGGGTCGGCATACGCCTGGGCCACATTGATGTAAACAAAAGCATCCAAGGCCTCGCATACATAGTTTGGATTGGTGCTGACATATGGCAATCCCGTTCCTGTCGACACGCAAGGGTCTTGCGCCCGAGCCACCCATTGGCCCAACGCCATCACCAACACCAAAGACAGCGTACGTAAGAAGGAGGTCTTCGCCTGCATATACCTCAAAATTAGCGCCTTTGGTGCGGTGTGAGACATGACACCGAACGGATGTTCAAATCAAGGCCGTGGATGAAACCCAGGAGCTATTTCGACCTCCCATCCGGCGCGAACGTCAACTTCTTCGGCCCATCTGTAAATCGGCTCGGGATGAAGCCCTTGATCTGGGCGGACACCAGACCAACGTCCATCTCCATTTTCGTCCCAGAACATGGCCAAACGGTACCTTCCGGGCAAGAGTCCTTCAAACCGACCTGCGCCATTAAGCTCATAACCTGAAGGGGCGCCCGACACATTCAACAGCAACCAGATGGTCGGGTCTTTTTCCTCCTGTGCCGCGCTGTCCAAGAGCAATTGAACCGCACCATAATCAGACGGGACACGCACTGAAACCCGCCATTCCAGCGTGTCTTTGGAACCTCCACCTTCGCCTTGAATGCCCCCGGGAGTGATCCTCAATGACACGGACGCCCCAGCTGGCAATGGACCCACATTCAACCGGTCCCCATCCAATTCAAACAACCCAGGAGACAACACCAATGTGTCCCCATCCAATGCCGCCGTAGCTGAGCACATTGCCGTATCCAGACCCTTGGGTCGGGGTGCAAAACGCAGCGAAAAGTGCCTTTCAAGGTCTGCAAAACGTTCCGCCGCGCCCACAGGGACGGGCGGCACGCTGGGCGTTACTTCACGAAACACCAAAGTGTCGGTGCCTGAAAGGTGACGGAGCAACCAAGGACCTCCATCTGCATCCACAAATTCAGGCAACACCGCCCAAACACTGTCGCCATCCAATTCCAACTCAACGGTCCCAGTTGGGCCGGTCAATGCCAAGGCTTCCAAAATATCTGCATCGGTGAGCCCGTCCGGGCCTTCCCGCATGACATCCAGTCCAGAAATCGCCGCCCTGAAATACCCCGATGAATCCACACGCACTCCAGACAAATAGGTCGAAGCCACAGGAGGCGGGGCATCGAGCCTCACGGGTGCTGCCGCCATCAACTCCAACCATCCTGCGCTGTCAGTAATGGTCTGCAGCGGGCCCTTCCCCCAGCCCAAAGCTTCTCCATCGTCAGCGCGGTAATTGCCATTGACATCGTCCACCACCATCCAACCCAATTCCGCAATGGGCAAAAAGCCGACGTCAAACCGCCCACTGTCATCTACAAGTCCCACGTAATCCGGCAAAGGCCTCAATGAATCGGGCAACGAGGCGTCCAACACGCCTTCTGGAAGGGCGCCATCGAAGAGCAATACCCGGGTGCCAGCAGACACTTCACCGGTCCATGCATCCTCTGCCCGACCAGCTACACGGCCCGAGTCCAATACGTCTCCCGTGGTAAACACGTATTGCAAGCCTTTGGCCACATTGCCTTCGCGCAAATCGCGCACCGCATCGCCAAACTGAACGATGTAAGTGCGGTCTTTCATCAGGCTGTCTCCCCACTCCACTTTTACGCTTCTGGAACGCACCATCGCTTTGGGAGGGTTGGGAAGCGGAGGCGACACCAAAATCTGCCGCCGCGCGTCTTGCAGTTGGACAAACTCATCGAACTCCAAGATGAAAGAACCTTGATCGAACTGCACCGAGCCAAACGGAGGGTCTGCAAACACCACCACAGGGGCGTCCTCGTCGCGCCCTCCTCCATCAGGCGAGCCCACTTGGGCGCATCCCGACAACAGGACCATGCCCCCCATCAAAGCCCGTGCAATCAAGCTAGACATGAGGGGACTTGGCATTGTCAATGAAACAGCTTCCCACAGCATCTATGAGGCGCTGAAAACGGTCCGCATCTTGCTGATCAAAATCTCCAATCGCGGTGCTGTCAACATCGAATACCGCATGCACGTGTCCTTGTTCGTCCCGAACGGGCAAGACCAATTCGCTCCGACTCTCGGCACTGCAAACGACGTGCCCGGGGTAATCATCGACATTGGGAACCACCACCGCTTCGTTCCGCACCCAAGCTTCTGCGCATACGCCCTTCCCTTTGAACAGGCGCGTACAAGCGACAGGGCCTTGAAAGGGGCCCAACACCAGTTCGCCATGGACTACGCGGTAAAAACCCACCCAATGCCAACCAAACGCCATACGCACCATGGCCACGAAATTGGCCTGGTTCGCCACCGGGTCCGCATCTGATAAGAGCGCAGGACATTGCAAATCCAGCTGGTCATAGCGGGCCTGCCGGGATGCGGAGTGGTCAAATGCAGAAGCTTGAGCCATGCCTCGAAGTTCGACAGTGCCGGCCGTTCTCCAACCCACTCTAGGTCAAGAAGCGTCAAAAAAGGGCCGGCGCTGGCACCCGAACTTCCACTCCCAGCTCACTTTTGACACATTCGGAGAAGGTCCGACAGGTTTCTGGCGTCCTGATGCTGTCAGGCTGATGCACCAGAAGGTCCACCGATTTCAAACCTGCCGCTTGCCATGATTTGATGCGCTTGCACCAATCCTTGAGCCGGCGTTCATCGCTGGGGTGGCCTTCGTAACCTCCAAACCGGAGCAACAGAAACGGAGCTGTCATACGCATGTGCAGCGCATCCCTCCTCAATGCAGTGTCGCTGATGACCGCTCCAATGCCCCATTCCAACATCGCCTGCCACACCTCCTCCACCGCTTGGGCAAATTCAGGCTCGGGCTCAAACCAGCCCGGGTGGCGGAACTCGACAGCCGCCTCAAATGCCCGGGGCCATTCCTTGAGGTAAGCCAACAATCGATCAGCGTGCTTGGGAGAAAAATGGGGGGGAAGCTGAATGAAAGCCGGCCCTCTTTTAGGGCCAAGGGCGTCCAATCCTGCGATAAAGTCATCGGTCGGACCTGCGCAGTCATTGAACCTGCGGTAATGGGTGATGATTGCCGGGAATTTTGCGCAAAATCTAAAGTCGGCCGGCATGGCCGCAGCCCATTCTGCCATTCGCTCCGGTGGGTGGATGCGGTAATGGGTCGCATTGAGCTCAATGGTGCCAAATGCCTTGCCGTAGTGGGTTGGCCATGTCCGTTGTGGCGCCTTTTGGGGGTAAACACTGCCGCGCCAAGGTCTGATGGTCCACATCGTTCCGCCCGCCCTGACTTCCAGGGAAGCCGCCATATCTGGACTTAAACCCGAAGAAAGGCCAAGCCCGGTATCAAGGTGGTCAGCCGGCAAGGTGAAATCCACCTTGGGCAGCAACTCTTGCCTCTCCTCATCGGGAATCTTGCCGTACTTCACAGTGACAAAGAAAACGGGTCCGGCGACAAATTCCCGCCCTGAGGAGCGGCAAATCACCGCAACTTCCTTGGCATGTTCACCCCTGTACATTCCATGGTCACCGCCCTCATTCCCAAACGCTGTGGATCATGTGGAACCCCATTGTCCAAGGAGGAGATCAACTGGTGTGGGCTGTGTGAATTCAGCTGGGTTCGGCACTCCGGCCATGCACACTGCCGCTTTGGGGAACGCCTAGACTGGCGGCTGCAGTGGTCCTGGCTGCGCCTCGCCACTCCGCTAGAGCGTCAGCTTATGCACGCGCTCAAATACGACGGAGACGCCAGCTTGGGCCACGCACTCGGCGCAAGAATGGCACGTGAATTCACAATGGGCCAAGCGCCCCAAGACTTCAAGTCCTGGTCCATAGTGCCGGTTCCTTTGCACCGCCGAAGACTCCGGCAACGCGGCTACAATCAAAGCATGCAATTGGCCAGGGGCTGGTCCGCTGTGACCGGCATGCAAATCACCCCTTTGCTGATGCGAAAAAACGCCGGTCAATCCTTTACGCGGTTCAACCGCAGCCAACGCATCGCCCTCCATTCGGTGCAATTCGATTGGCCAGAGATCCCCTCAACAATGCCCGAACACATCCCAGGATGCATCATCATCGACGACGTTATCACCACGGGCAGTACGCTTGAATCCATGCACCACAGCCTGCGCAGACGCTGGCACGGCCCTTTGGCATTCATCACCTTGGCAGACGCCACCTCATGAACCAATGCCTGTCCAACAGGGAAGGCCGATCCGACGTTGCTTCTAGAGTCCTCAGATGCCGTGGCACTTTTTGAATTTCTTGCCTGAACCACATGGACAAGGTTCATTGGGCAATGTCTTCTTCTCTACGCGCACCGGCTCTGCCTTGGGAGGAGGAGGTGCTGGCATCCCCGTCGTTGCGCCACCGCCTTGAGCACGGGCAGATGCGATGCGCTGCTCATTGAGGTTCTGCACCCCCTGTTTGCTGGTCTGCAAACGCGCGGGCTGCTGCGGCCGTGCCCCAGGAGCGCGTTTGACTTGGTCGGGCTGACTGGGCAACTGGCACTTGAGCAAGAAACTGGCCACATCCGTATTCATGCGTTGCACCATGGTTTTGAACAGCTCGTAAGACTCAAACTTGTAGATGAGCAAAGGGTCCTTCTGCTCAAAACGCGCATGCTGCACATTGGAACGGAGGTCATCCATGTTGCGCAAGTGTTCCTTCCACAATTGGTCTAAAACACCCAAGACCACGGTCTTCTCCAACTCGTCCACCAAGGTGGTGCCCGAAGAATCAACGGCCTCCTCGATGTTGGCCATCACCTGGAGGTTGCGGCGACCGTCTGTAAACGGAACAGCAATGTTCACGAATTGGTTGGTGTCGTCCTCATACACGCGCTGAATCACCGGATGGGCATGGGCCGCCAGTGATTTCATGCGCTCGTGGTAGTGGGTTTCGGCCACTTGGTGCAACGACTGGGACTGGGCTTCAGGGCTGCCCAAACCAAATTCATCTGAAGTGAAAGGTGGGTCCACTCCCAGTTCTGCCAAACTGCGAATGCGCATGCCTTCGTAGTCTTTGCCAGGTCCGAACTCGGTAATGAGGTGGTCCGACAGCTCGTAGAACATCCCGGAAATGTCAAACTTGAGCCGCTCCCCGTGCAGGGCATTGCGGCGGCGGCGGTAAATCACCTCGCGTTGGCTGTTCATGACGTCGTCATACTCCAACAAACGCTTGCGAATTCCAAAGTTGTTCTCCTCCACTTTCCGCTGCGCGCGCTCGATGGATTTGGTGATCATGGAGTGCTGGATCACCTCGCCATCTTGATGGCCCAACCGGTCCATCATTTTGGACACGCGCTCGCTCTGGAACAAGCGCATGAGGTCGTCTTCCAAACTCACATAGAACTGACTGCTGCCCGGGTCGCCTTGTCGGCCCGATCGACCACGCAATTGTCGGTCTACCCGTCTGCTGTCGTGACGCTCTGTTCCGATGATGGCCAAACCACCTGATTTCTTCACTTCATCACTCAGCTTAATGTCCGTTCCACGTCCAGCCATGTTGGTTGCAATGGTGACCGCTCCCGGCATACCGGCTTTGGCGACCACTTCGGCTTCGGCTTGGTGGCGCTTTGCATTGAGCACCTGGTGCTCAATCTTTCGAATGTCAAGCATTCGGCTCAACAGTTCGCTGACTTCCACCGTTGTGGTACCAACAAGGACAGGACGCCCAGCATCGCGCAGCTTTACCACATCTTCAATGACGGCATTGAACTTCTCCCGCTTCGTTTTGAACACCAAGTCGTCATCGTCTTGACGTGCCAAAGGCCGGTTCGTGGGAATGGACATCACGTCCAACTCATAGATGTCCCACAATTCCTGAGCCTCGGTCTCTGCAGTACCCGTCATGCCCGCAAGCTTGTGGTACATCCGGAAGTAGTTCTGCAGGGTAATCGTCGCATAGGTCTGCGTGGCCGCTTCAATGCGCACCCCCTCTTTGGCCTCAATGGCCTGGTGCAGTCCATCAGAATAACGGCGGCCCTCCATGATGCGGCCGGTTTGCTCATCCACAATTTTGACCTTGTTGTCCATCACGACATAATCGATGTCCTTTTCGAACAGCGAATACGACTTGAGCAACTGGTTCATGGTGTGCAAACGGGCTGACTTGATGCCCTGTTCGCGGAACAGCGCCTCTCGCTGCTCCTGCTTCACCGCATCAGAAGCCTCCGAAGCGTCAATTTCGATCAAGGTGGACGGCACGTCTGGCATCGTGAAGAACTGATCATCCTCCATGTTCACCGTCAATGTGGCGATGCCTTTTTCCGTCAATTCGACCTGGTTCTGCTTTTCGTCAATCACGAAATACAGCTCCTCGTCGGCCTCAGGCATCATGCGCTTGTTGTCCTGCAGATAGTAGCCTTCCGTCTTGAGAAGTTGCTGCCTGATGCCTTCCTCGCTCATAAACTTGATGAGCGACTTGGTCTTGGGCAATCCCCGGTATGCGCGGAACAAAGCCAGCCCACCTGTCCTGGTGGTCTCTTTATCAGCGCCTTCGGTGCCCAACTTCTTTTTGGCCTCGGTGATCATGGCGTTCACCGCCTGTCGCTGCTTTTGAATCAGCTGCACCACCTTGGGCTTGAGCCCGTCAAATTCGTGCTCGTCCCCTTTGGGGGTCGGTCCAGAAATAATCAGCGGCGTCCGGGCTTCATCAATCAACACACTGTCCACCTCGTCGACGATGGCGTAGTGGTGCTTGCCTTGTACCAATTGGTCTGGCCGCATGGCCATGTTGTCCCGCAGGTAATCAAAGCCAAACTCGTTGTTGGTTCCGTAAACAACGTCGCACTTGTATGCATTGCGGCGCGCTTCGGAGTTCGGTTGGTGCTTGTCAATACAGTCGATGGTCAACCCATGAAATTGGAACAGGGGGCCCATCCATTCTGCGTCCCGCCTTGCGAGGTAATCGTTGACCGTTACCAAATGCACACCACGACCTGTCAGGGCATTCAGGAATACGGGCAGCGTTGCCACCAAAGTCTTTCCCTCACCCGTTTGCATCTCGGCCACCTTTCCGCGGTGCAACGCCACACCACCAATCAACTGAACATCGTAATGCACCATGTTCCACTCAACCGGTGATCCTGCCGCCAACCATTCACGGGCCCACAAAGCCTTGTCGCCTTCGATGCGCACAAAGTCACGGCTTGCGGCAAAGTCACGGTCGTAGTCCAATGCGGTCACCTCCAATTCTCCAGGCGCAGCAAAACGACGGGATGTCTCTTTAAGCAATGCAAATGCCTCGGGCATCAGCTGCTCCAACACCTCCTCAAGCTTTTCGTCTACTTCCTTCTCCAAAGCATCTATCCGATCATAAAGGACCTCCTTGGCTTCAAAAGCCATGGTCGGATTTGAGGACACTTGTGCCCTCAGCCCCGTGGACTCTTCAATCAATCCCGACACATGGTCCAGGATGCGGCGCTTAAGGTCGACACTGCGCTCACGGAGCCCGTCAGAGGACAACCCCTGCATTTCGGACTCAAAAGTGTGAACGGCGTCAACGGCCGGTTGGATGGCTTTGACATCCGTTGCCGCCTTGTCGCCTACAAGGCGCTTGACGATTTTATTGAAGGCTCCAATCATGGGTGCTGCTTGTGCCACTCTGACCCCATGTCAAAAACAGAAATGGAATGCAAGCGGTGTGGACAAAATTAAGGCCCAATATTGGGGTCTCCACTCCCAAACATTGTTGGGAATTGCCACCCCACCGGGAGCTTCCCGGCCATCGCTTGCCACAGAAAATTTCATGCCGGACACAGCGTCAGCCATGCCCCTATCAACAGATCAACTGACTGTTTAACAGAGCACTAACCCCCTTAATTAACCGCATGTTGACAATTCCAAGAGGGTGTTCATCGTTTCCGATTGCCGTTGCAGGATGCTCTCTGCAGATTTGAAGTCTGTCTTCATCGGCAGAAAAAAGTCGCCCAAGCAGAAGCCCAATTCACCCAATCACGACCCACATGAACAACGAACAGCACAACAACGGAACCGAGTCTGCCAGCGGCATCTCTTCGGATGTTCAACAACATGTAGAAGGTCAAATGGCCATTGACGCAGTGCTTCCCGAAAACACCGCCGTGGTCGAGCCCATTCTCGAGGACAACCCCAACCGTTTTGTACTGTTTCCTATCCAGCACGATGACATCTGGAACTTCTACAAGAAGTCAGAGGCGAGTTTCTGGACCGCAGAGGAAATTGACCTTGCTGCGGACATGGTCGACTGGAACGAAAAGCTCAACGACAACGAACGTTACTTCATCAAGCACATCCTGGCTTTTTTCGCTGCATCAGACGGCATCGTCAACGAAAATTTGGCCGAGAATTTTGTTGCAGAGGTCCAGTACACCGAAGCCAAGTTTTTCTACGGCTTCCAGATCATGATGGAAAACATCCACTCGGAGACGTACTCCCTGTTGATCGACACCTACATCAAGGACAAAGAAGAAAAGAACCACCTCTTCAACGCCATCGAGACGTTGGATTGCGTGAAGAAAAAGGCCACTTGGGCCCTCAAGTGGATTGACAGCGGAAACTTCCCAGAGCGCATCGTTGCATTCGCCGCTGTTGAGGGCATCTTCTTTAGCGGAAGTTTCTGCTCCATTTTCTGGTTGAAGAAGCGCGGTTTAATGCCCGGACTGAGCTTCTCTAACGAGCTCATTTCACGCGATGAAGGCATGCACTGCGATTTCGCTTGCTTGCTCTACACCCAACACATCGTCAACAAGCTGCCAAAGTCAACGGTAGAGAAAATCATCGTCGACGCAGTCAACATCGAGAAGGAATTCGTCTGCGACGCATTGCCTGTTCGCCTGATCGGAATGAATGCTGATCTGATGAGCCAGTACATCGAATTTGTCGCCGACCGGCTTTTGGTCGAGTTGGGCAACGAAAAGGTGTACAACGCCACCAACCCTTTTGATTTCATGGAAATGATTTCTCTCCAAGGAAAAACCAACTTCTTCGAGAAGCGGGTTGCGGAGTACCAAAAGGCCGGCGTCAACAAATCAGGGTCAGCAGAAGAAGCCAAAGGCTTCAGTCTTGACGCGGATTTCTGATTTCAACGGAGAAATAGTTTAAAACTGCCGCTCCACAGAAGTACCATTCACCCCCTTCAAGTCCCATCTTGAGGGAACGAAATGAAGGCTCAACCAATAAAATGGATTGAGCTGTTCAACGCCTAACCAAACAACTTCAGAACCATACACTCCACCAAGGTCTTGTCGCCTTGGTTGTCACCACCATATTCTCCCGTTGAGGGAGGCAAAAGCCGAGAAAACAGCATGTATGTCGTCAAGCGGGATGGACGCCGGGAACAGGTCCAATTCGACAAGATCACGGCAAGGGTTAAAAAACTCTGCTATGGCCTCCACCAAAAAGTAGATCCAGTCTCGGTCGCCATGCGCGTCATCGAAGGCGTTTACGATGGCGTCACTACGTCAGAACTAGACAACCTCGCCGCAGAAGTTGCTGCTACAAACGCAGTCAACCACCCGGACTACGCGAAGCTCGCTTCACGCATTGCCGTATCCAATCTGCACAAGACCACGCACAAGTCCTTCGCGGATGTCATGCGGAATCTGCATACATACACTGATCCAGTGACGGGAGCACCAGCGGCCCTCATCGCTGATGACGTCATGGAGATCATCGAGGCCCATGCAGAAGCGTTGGATTCTGCCATCATCTATGACCGGGACTTCAGCTACGACTACTTTGGTTTCAAGACCCTCGAGCGTTCCTACCTCCTGAAACTCGAAGGCCAAGTAGCAGAGCGTCCACAGCAAATGTTGATGCGCGTCTCCGTAGGCATCCACAAGGATGACATCGACAGCGCCATCAAGACCTACAACATGATGTCGGAAGGGTGGTTTACCCATGCCACACCCACCCTCTTCAACGCTGGCACACCCAAGCCACAAATGTCAAGCTGCTTCTTGCTCACAACCCAAGAAGACAGCATCAGCGGCATCTACGACACCCTCAAGCAATGCGCCAAAATCTCGCAGAACGCGGGTGGCATCGGCTTGGCCATTCACGATGTTCGCGCCACTGGCTCCTACATCCGAGGCACCAACGGCACCTCTAACGGCATCGTTCCCATGCTCCGTGTCTTCAATGACACAGCGCGTTACGTTGACCAAGGTGGCGGTAAGCGCAAAGGCTCTTTTGCCGTCTACATCGAGCCGTGGCACGCCGACGTTTTCGACTTCCTCGACCTCAAGAAGAACCACGGTAAAGAAGAGCAGCGCGCCCGCGACTTGTTCTATGCCCTATGGGTGCCCGACCTGTTCATGAAACGGGTTGAAGCCGACGGAGAGTGGACACTGATGTGTCCCAACGAGTGTCCAGGGCTTGCAGATGCCTGGGGACCTGAGTTCGAGGCCTTGTACGAAAAGTATGAAGCCGAAGGAAAGGGACGCAAAACCATCAAGGCCCAGGAGCTTTGGTTTAAGGTTGTAGAGAGCCAAATCGAAACTGGGGTTCCCTACATGCTGTACAAGGACGCTGCCAACGGCAAGTCCAACCAGCAAAATCTGGGCACCATCCGCTCATCCAACCTGTGCACCGAGATCATCGAGTACACAGCCAAGGACGAAGTAGCGGTCTGTAACCTCGCTTCCGTTGCACTGCCCAAGTTTGTGAGCGAAGACCTGACCTTTGATCACGACAAGCTCTTCGAAGTGACCTACCAGGTCACCAAGAACCTCAACAGGGTCATTGACCGGAACTTCTACCCCATTGTAGAAGCACGCAACTCCAACATGCGCCACCGTCCCATAGGATTGGGCGTTCAAGGGTTGGCCGACGCCTTCATCATGATGCGCTTCCCCTTCGACTCAGAAGAAGCGCGCCAGCTCAACAAGGACGTCTTCGAAACCATCTACTACGCTGCGTGCTGCGCATCCAAGGACCTGGCCATCGAAGAGGGACCCTACGAGACTTTCAAAGGCTCGCCCGCCTCAGAAGGCAAACTTCAGTTCGACCTCTGGGGAGTGACCCCAAGCGACCGCTGGGAGTGGGATGTACTCAAGGAAGAAATCATGGACAAGGGCATGCGCAACAGCTTGCTTGTGGCCCCCATGCCGACCGCCTCAACCGCACAGATTCTGGGCAACAATGAGTGCTTCGAGCCCTACACATCGAACATTTACACCCGCCGCACCCTCAGTGGTGAGTTCATTGTGGTCAACAACCACCTTCTCCGTGATTTGACGAAACTCGGAATGTGGAATGAGACCATGAAGAACCAGCTCATTGCTGCCAATGGCTCCATTCAGAACATCCAAGAAATCCCTGAAAACCTCAAGGCGCTGTACCGCACCGCCTGGGAGATTTCACAACGGGCCATCTTGGATATGGCTGCAGACCGAGGTGCTTATATCTGCCAGTCGCAGTCACTGAATGTCTTCATGGAGAATGCAAATGCACCCAAGTTGACTTCCATGCACTTCCACGCATGGCGCTCAGGCTTGAAAACCGGCATGTACTACTTGCGCACGAAGGCCGCGACAGACGCGATCAAGTTTACCGTAGACAAGAAGTACAAGGACCAACCTGTTGAAGCTGAGGTTGCCGTCGCAGAGGCTGCTCCGGCAGCTGCTGTTGCCAACAAGGATGTCAACGAAATGACGCACGAGGAACAAGTCGCTGCTTGTTCCATCGACAATGGTCCCGACTGCGAAATGTGCAGCGGCTGATCCTGTGATCTAACCCCACCAGAAAGGGCGGTCCGCATGCGGACCGCCCTTTTTTTGTCCTTTCGTGACACGAAATGCCACCAATCACACCCAAGAAACGTTGTTGTGCTGTTAGGTTCAAGGCCGTGACCGAACTTTGATACTCTGTGAAACAGGATCACCTCCATATCGTTTCCCTCAACCACCGCAATGCCCCTATCTCGAGGATTGGGAATTTGCACGTCCCTGAAGAGCGTCAAGAGGCCTTTCTTACAGGACTCAAAAAAACACTGGGCGTAGAAGGCTTGGCGTATCTGACCACCTGTAATCGGGTGGAGTTCATTCTCGTAGACGAGGCCTATTTCTGCATGGGTCGGCTTCAGCAGCTGTTCCAGATGTTCAACCCAGACGAGGCTGAACTCCGTTCACTCATGGGAACCGCGATGGTACTCCATGGAGAAGAGGCAGCCCGTCACCTCCTTCGCGTCAGCGCCGGACTGGAATCAATGGTGCTGGGCGAACGAGAAATCCTGACCCAAATCCGTTCTTCCCTGGAGCGTTCCAGAGGTTGGGGATTGGCCGGTGACCAGCTGCGCATCACTGAACGCATCGTTGTAGAAACAGCCAAGCAAGTCTTTACTGAGACGGACATTGCCCGCCGCAGTGTCTCCGTCAATGCCCTCGGTTGGAAGGCCTTCCAAGCGCAATCCATTCCTTCTGACGCCCCAATATTGATGATTGGCGCAGGCCAAACCAATGGCAACATCGCGCGCTTTCTCGCAAAACAAGGGTACAGCTCCGTGCACATTCTGAACAGGACCGCTCCCAAAGCAGAGGCGCTCGCAGCTCCCCGCCAATGGACCAGTGGCGATCTCAATGGGCTCAGCCAAGCACTCGCTCAAGGACCTGCAGCCATCTTCCTCTGTACAGGCAGCGACACGCCCCTGTTGGATGACGCTCAAGCGCAATGGCTTCCAGAGACCCCTGTGTTCGTATTGGACCTCAGCGTTCCCTCAGGTGTGACCGACGCGTTTCGCTCCAGACAGAACACAAAAGTGGTCGGCATCGCCGAGCTCAAGCCTTTGGCAGACGAGAACGTGGCAGGCCGCCGCACCGCACTCGGAGACTGCCAACGCATCATTGACGAAAGCCTCATTGAACTCTCGAACCGCTTGCAGCAGCGAGAAGTTGAGCTCGCGCTCAGGGAATTGCCCACCCTGCTTGCAGCAGTGCGCAACACCGCCTTGGGCGAAGTTTTTGCCGACGAACTCGCTGAACTCGATGGGGAGACCCGCAGCTTGGTAGACCGCATTGTGGCTTACCTCGAAAAGAAATACGTCTCTGTCCCCATGAAACTCGCCCGTGAGGCCGTCATGGAACACCTGGAGAAGCCCTGAGGCAACATGCCTGATTCACCCCATTACCGCATCGGCACGCGGGGCAGTGACCTCGCCCTTTGGCAAGCCCATTACGTTCGCGATCTAATTGCCGCCGCAGGTGGGAGTTCTGAAATCACCGTGCTCTCCACGCAGGGCGACCGCGAACAAGTGCAGTCCTTTGAAAAACTCGAAGGCAAGGGGTTTTTCACCAAGGAAATCGAAGAAGCACTGCTCGAAGACCGCATCGACATTGCTGTTCACAGCCACAAAGACCTTGAGACGCAACAACCACAAGGGCTCTCCATCGTAGCCGTTCCAGCCCGTGCATCACAGCGCGACGCCTTGCTAATTCGCAAGGAGCTTCACAATCCGGGCCCCTGGCTGCCACTCCCGCAGGGCGCAACAGTCGGCACTTCTTCCGTTCGCCGGAGGGACCAGCTTTTGCTGCTGCGGCCTGACTTGAAGATTCAAGCGCTCCGCGGCAACGTTCCCACACGGGTTCGACGCCTGCAAGAAGGCCTATACGATGCCATCGTGCTGGCCGAAGCCGGATTGGATCGCCTCGCCATTCCTATGGACGGTGTCATCCGGCACAGCCTAGAGCCGAGGTCATTTGTGCCCGCACCTGCCCAAGGTGCCCTCGCATTGCAAATGCGCGACTCTGATCCCAAAGCTGCTTTTTTGGCGGCATTAACAGACCCATCGGTTCAGGCCGGCGTGCGCAGCGAGCGTGCCGTGCTGCGTGCATTGGAGGGCGGATGTCAACTTCCGTTTGGCGCACATTGGAACGATAAAGGCCACACCCTGCGCTGTTTCCTGCAATCCAGCACAGGTCCTCGCCGCATCGTGGCACCCCATGCCGAAGACGCCCTCACCCAGCTGTCCTCTACGCTCCCTTTTCAAGCGCTCATCACCCGGTCTCCCCGCACCAACAGTGTGCTCAGTCGGCTTGCCAATGGCTGTGGCGCAACCTTGATAGAGTCTCCACTCATTGCCGTTGTTCCAGTAAAAAACCCAGCCATTCCAGAGTCATGGAAGAACTCCAGCCAAAACTGGGTGTGGTTGGGCAGCCCAGGGGCCTGCGAAGCTGCCCAATCCTGGTTGACGGCGCATCCACAAACCCTGATCGCCGTTCCCGGAAATGGCACAGCAGAGGCCCTGTCCACCACATTGTTGCCCCGCCTGGGATATGTGGGAACCGGCCATCCCGCAGAGGCTTGGCACAACTTTGCAAGAGCGCGTACTCCACTAGAACACGTGGCCGTTCCCCACGGGACCTATTCACTCAAGCGCTGGAACACGGGAAAAACCAAGGCCATTGTGCACGCATGGACCCACTACGATTCCGTTCCCAACGGGGCCACCTCCTTCCAAGCCGATGTGGTGTGCTTCACTTCTCCGAGCAACGTGAACACGTGGCCCACTGAAGCCCCCTCTAAGGCCGTTGCCATAGGGCCCACTACAAGCGCCGCCCTCACAGCCAAGGGGTGGGCGCATATCACCGCTGAATCACCCGACGCATTTGGTTTATGGGAAGCCATTCTCCGTGCAGAATCAACTTGAAAGCCCTGATATTTCTCGAATTCACCCCTAGAAGCGGGCGATACTTTCAAGCCGATCCAAATTCGCGTATCTTCGCACCCCTCAAAAAAAGAGGCCCATCATGTACGCCATCGTAGAAATTGCAGGGCACCAGTATAAGGTACAGCAAGATCAACGGCTCTATGTGAACCGTCTGAAGCACGATGAGGGCGCAAAGGTCAGTTTTGACCGTGTGCTCCTCGTGGATGACGGCTCCAAAGTTTCCGTTGGCGCCCCCGCAGTCCAAGGCGCAGCCGTGAATGCCACGGTTGACCGCCATTTAAAAGGTGACAAAGTGCTCGTCTTCAAAAAGAAGCGGCGCAAGGGTTACCAAAAGTTGAACGGCTTCCGGCCCTCATTGACCGAGTTGGTCATCACCGGCATTGCCCTCGGAGGCAAAGCCAAAAAGGCCACTGCCAAAAAAGCAGCAGCCACCGGTGAAGAGGCAGCTCCGAAAGCTGCAGAACAGTCTGAAGAATAAGTAAACCCCCGAACCATGGCTCACAAAAAGGCGGCGGCCTCGACCAAGAACGGCCGCGAATCGGAAAGCAAACGACTGGGCGTCAAAATTTATGGCGGCCAGGTGTGCATCGCGGGAAACATTCTCGTTCGCCAGCGCGGCACCCAACATAACCCCGGACTGAACGTCGGAATCGGCAAGGACCACACACTTTACGCCCTCACAGATGGCGTTGTGGAGTTCCGCCGGCGCAAGAACAACAAGAGCTTTGTCTCTGTCGTTCCTGCTGCAGAAGCCTGACCTCAGACTTTACCCAATGCCCAACAAGGGCAAATGACGGTGCCCTCATCCTGTAAAGGAGGGGGCACCGTTGTATTTTTACAAGCCATGCTGACCCTTCAGGTTCTCCGCAACGACCGCGATGCCCTCGCCCAGGCTTTGGCCAAGCGAGGCATTGACGCTGCCCCCTTGCTCGACCGCATCCTCGCCTTAGACGAAGATCGGCGCCACACCCAAAAAGAGGTCGACGACCTCAAGGCCCAACAAAATGCGGCAAGCCGTGAGATTGGCGAGCTCTTCAAATCAGGCAAGAAAGACGAGGCAGAGCAACGTCGTGCCGAAATGGGAGCGCTCAAAGAGAAGATCCAAGCGTTAGACGAACAGCAGAAAAGCCTCATCGAACAGCAGGAAACGGCCCTACTCGAACTGCCCAACCGTCCGCATGAAAGCGTTCCAGCGGGACAAAGTGACGCCGACAACGAAGTGGTCTCAGAAGAAGGCACGAAGCCAGAGCTGGGAGATGGCGCTGTTCCACACTGGGAATTGGCCGATCGGTACACTTTGATTGACTTCGAAGCTGGGGTGAAAATCTCCGGAGCGGGCTTTCCCGTTTACCGGGGCAAGGGCGCCAAACTGCAACGCGCGCTGATCCAGTTTTTTCTAGACCGCGCCGATCAAGCAGGATACGAAGAGTTCATCCCTCCTCACTTGGTCAACCCCGACTCCGGACGAGGCACAGGTCAATTGCCCGACAAGGAGGGGCAGATGTACCACTGCGCCGACGACGACCTCTATTTGATTCCCACGGCGGAGGTGCCATTGACCAATCTGTTTCGCGGAGACTTGCTGAAAGCAGAGGAACTGCCCGTCCAGTTGTGCGGCTACACCCCTTGCTTCCGGAGGGAAGCCGGTTCCTACGGCAAGGATGTCCGCGGACTCAACCGCTTGCACCAGTTCGACAAGGTCGAAATTGTCCGCTTCGAAAAACCCGAGAACAGTTATGCTGCCTTGGAAGGAATGGTCGAACATGTCCGCAGCTTGCTGCGTGACCTCGAATTGCCGTTCCGGACGCTGCGCCTCTGCGGAGGCGACCTCGGATTCACGGCAGCCCTGACCTTTGACCTCGAAGTTTGGTCCGCCGCTCAAGGACGGTGGCTCGAAGTCTCCAGCGTTTCGAATTTCGAGACCTTCCAGGCCAACCGCCTTCACTGTCGGTACCGCAACAGCGACGGCAAGCCCCAGCTCGTGCATACCCTGAACGGCAGTGCACTAGCCCTTCCCCGTATCGTTGCAGCCCTGCTCGAAAATCACCAGACTCCAGAAGGCATTCGCATCCCAGCAGCCCTTCAGCCTTACACTGGCTTCACCACCATTTCATGAAGCAGTTGGCCCTCACTCCTCAACGCGCCTTCATGTGGAGCCTGTTCCTTTTGGGCACAGGAATCGCCAGCTGCGGGCCCAAGCCTGGCACTGAACACCTCGATGCCTTGCAGCGCACCCTCGTCCAACTGGACAGTGCTGAGGCCCTGTACAGGCAAGCACCCCTCGAATCTGCTGCACGTGCTTTTGCAAAAGCCGACAGTGCTTTGGTCGCCATAGAAGCCCAAATGGTCGGCCTCATCGTCAACCTGGAACAGGGCAAGCCATTTTCGGCACTCGATGAGCGCCACAGGATGTTGCGCCGACAGCCCGGTCGCCAGCGCAGGATCGAACAAGAACTGGACCGCACGCGCCGTCAAATCGGCCACTTGATCGAAGCCATCGTAGATGGCGCAACGGTAGACGCCGAAGGCACTCCAATCGACACGGCCTACCTCAATAAATCTGCGGCAGACGAACTGCGCATTGCCGACCACCTCGTTGAAGAAATAGGCATTGCACTTAAATTCTTAGAACGCGGTACCATCGACCTCGATGTGGTGATTCAAAACGCCGATTCAACTGCACGCGCATTGACCACCATCCCTACCCAGCCGTGATGCCATTCAGGACACACCTCTTGGGAGCCGCACTTTGCTGCATGCTCGGCCTAGGCACCGCTTCAGCACAAGGCGACCTGGAGCTGGCAACGTACTACTACAACAGTGGCGCATTTGAACAGGCCAAATTGTACCTCGATAACCTTTGGAAGAAGGACCCGTCGGTGTATGACATGTACCTGAACACCTTGCTCGAACTCGAGGCTTACGAAGAAGCAGAATCCATCGTAAAGTCCCGCCTCAAAAAAAGCCGCGACAAGAGCATGGCCCAGGTAGATCTCGGGTCACTTTACCTCAAAATTGGGCAAACCGAAGCCGCCCAAGAAGCCTTCGAGAAGGCGCTCGATGAACTCCCCGCAGGCCGCGGTCCCACCAAGCGTTTGGCAGAGGCATTTATCAAGCTTGACCAACTGGACCTCGCTTTGGCATCCTACGAGAAGGCCATGCGGAACGCCAAGGACAACTATGGCTACCACTACGAGCTGGCCAACCTCAAAGGACTTCGCGGCGATTACGAAGGCATGGTCGCCAGCTTTATGGAGCTGCTCCACGAGCGTCCCAATTACTTGCGCACTGTCCAAAACAGCTTCAACCGGAATTTGCGTGTTTCCGATGATGTTCGCCAAGCAGACATGGTGCGGCGACAGGTGCTCAAGGCCTCTCAAGACCGGCCAGAAGAGACGGTATACCTCGAACTGCTCGTCTGGGTGTTCAACCAACAACGCGACTTCTACAGCGCCATGGCCCACGTCAAAGCCCTGGACCAACGCAAGGGTGAAGATGGAAAGCGGCTCATGGACCTGGCCGGCGTAGCCGCCAAAAACGGGGACCTCGAAACGGCCTATGAATGTTATGCCCTGGTTGCGGCAAAGGGACCTGCATCGGCCCGATATGACGCTGCACGCCAAGCCATGCTCAAAGTGCGCACAGAACAGGTCACGGAGAGTTTCCCGCTTGACACCGCGGCAGCAGAAGAACTCGCCATCCAATACCGCACCACCCTGCGGGACCTTGGGGAGACTCCCGGAACCAGCGGAATCATGTCCGACTGGGCGCAGCTCATGGCCTTTCACCTCAACCGGCCTGCAGAAGCGGAAGCCATCCTTGACCGGACTGTGAACATGCCTGGGCTTGAACGTGAGGACCGCAACACAGCCAAACTGATGTTGGGCGATGTCCTGGTATTCCAAGACGATGTTTGGACCGCCTCCTTGCTGTTCAGCCAAGTAGACCTGGACCACAAAGAAGGGCTGCTGGGCCAGCAAGCCAAATACCGCAATGCCAGGGTCAGTTACTTCACCGGAGACTTCAATTGGGCCCAGGCACAGTTGGACATTCTCAAGGCCAGCACGTCCAAGCTCATTTCAAATGACGCGATTGACCTGAGCCTGCTCATCACAGACAACTTCAACATGGACACGCTTACAGCGCCCATGGAGATGTTTGCTCGGGCAGATTTGCTGCGCTACCGCAACCAGCTCGACCAAGCGCTGGCTACACTGGACACCCTCGTGGCCTCATATCCCATGCACACACTCGAGGATGAAGCCCTGCTCATTCGTGCAGAAATTGCGTTGCAACGCGGACAATTCGATACCGCCATTGGGCACTACGAAGAGATTATGGAGTTGCATTTCATGGACATCCTCGCCGACGACGCGCTGTTTGGCCTCGCTGACCTTCACGAAAACCAAATGGGAGCTCCCGATGTTGCCCAAGGGCTCTACGAGCGTTTGCTCAATGAATTTCCCGGGAGCTTGTACGCTGTGGAGGCCAGAAAAAGGTTCCGTCGCTTGCGTGGAGACATCCTAGAGTAAGCGGTCCAAAAACCGCAACAGCATTCCAGTCACCCTTTGGCCACCAGGCGCACCCCACTCAAAACCACGCCCCCAAACAACAGGTGGGGCCAACCGAGCCACTCTCCATCCATCCACCCCCAAAACAAAGCAAACAGGGGAATCACATAAGTGACAGAGCTGGAAAACAAGGCGTCGGTTCGTTTGATCAGCACATTGAACAGCATCAATGCGGCAGCAGTGCCGACCCAAGCGAGCACCACCACTGCCATCAAGGACTGTTTGGCTTCGGGGTGACCGGCCACCGCCTGTATCCCTCCAGCCGCAACAAACCCCAGTCCTGCGGGCACGGCGGTCATAGACAAGGCCAGTGCACTGATGCCAATGGCAGGTACATGGGAAAGTCGGTTGCGCATCACATTGATGCTCAATCCGTAACACGCTGTCGCCAAGACAAGCATGCCCGCAGAACCCCACTGCACCGCACCCGATGCGTCCTTGAGCGACATCAGGCCCAGCGCACCGACAAACCCGAGCAGAAGTCCTGCCACCTGCTTTCGGCTCACTGCAGTCCCGTAAAGCCCAATAGCCAGAACCAAAGTCCAAAGCGGACTGAGTGCATTGAGCATGCCCGCCACTGCACTGGGCAGTTGCTCTTGCGACCAGGCGAACAGCACCGCCGGAAGCAGGCTCCCTATGAAACCCGTGATCGCCAATGCACCCCAAGTCGAACGGTCCAAACCGCGCATGTACCTCAACGCGACTGGCATCATGACCAGGCCCGCCAAGCCAATTCGGAGCAAGCCAAGTTGCACCCCATTCATCACGGGACCAGCTTCCTCCGACCAACCAAAGAGGCCAATCTTCATGAGAATAAATGAACTGCCCCAAATGGCAGCAAGGAGGAGCAAGAGCAGATAAGGCCAAGCACCATATTTGGTATTCCGGTCGGTCATCGCGGTTGTTAACAGCCTTTGCCCTTATTTGATGCAACGCGGGCGGTAAATTGTGCAACGAATATCGATGGCCATGCGCATCTCACCTTCACAAACATCCATCCTAAGCCCAACATCTCAAGTTTGGGTGCTGGCCATTGGCGCGATGCTCTTCGGAGGATGCAGCCAATGCCCGGTGGACATCGTGCATTCGGACCGCGCAGGCCATGCTGAAGAAACCGTGGCCCAACTCGCCATTTCTGGGATGATGTGCGAAATCGCATGCGTTTCCAAGGTGCGCAAGGAGCTTTACAATGTGCAAGGTGTCGCCCATGCCGAGATCCACTTCGACAAAGACTTGTCCGTGGACACCGCTTTTGTCGCCTACGACCCGGCCCTTGTCCAACCAGAAGACCTGATCGCTACCGTTCAGGACATTGGCGACGGGTTGTATGCTGTGAAGTCAGCCGAAGTCATACACTACGCCCCTGAATCGCACCGCTGAGCGTGTCCCCTTCTGACCGCACTGCACATTGGATTCGGCGCACCTCTCGGTTCGCCTTTGTGTCGGCCTTCCTCGTGGTTCTTGCCGGAAGCATCGTAAGAATGACCGGCTCTGGCATGGGATGTCCCGACTGGCCGCAGTGCTTCGGGCTGACCATACCCCCTACAGAAGAGGCGCAAGTGCGCTGGCAACCAGGCAATGACTATGGCGCTGGCCGCATGATACTGGAGCGGGATTCCCTTTGGACCGCCCCTGCCGACCACCTTTCAGGAAGCTCCTTTGAAGCAGACCGCGCCAGTGGACTGTGGCAGCACTACACCCGTCACGACTACGCCCACTTCAACCCGTTCCACACATGGGTAGAGTTCATCAACCGTCTCCTCGGGGCCTTTGCTGGACTGCCTGCGCTGCTGCTTGTCGCCCTCTCGGCGCTACTCGGCCTAAGACATGGCCGCTGGCGGCCACTCGTCCCCGCTCTAGGTGCCCTCTTCGCCCTGGCGTTCGTGGCATGGCTCGGAAAAAAGGTCGTGGACGGCAACCTCATTCCGGGTTCCATCACCCTGCACATGGTCGGTGCATTGGCCATTTTGGGGCTTCAACTCCTGACACTCAGGGCTGCTGGCGCTCGGGCACCGCGCATTCACAGCCGCTCCAAAGTATGGATTGCCGCCGCTGCTGTATTGACCTTGGCCCAATTGATCTATGGCACACAAGTGCGCGAGGCCGTGGACCACTTGGTGCACGACAACGCCGCACGTGAGACATGGCTGGAACTGCTCCCTTCTTGGTGGAAGGGGCACCGCACTGCATTCTGGGCCATCCTGGCCGTACACATGGCATGGCTGTGGCCCGGCATACAGTCCGGTCGTCCCACACGCTGGGAATGGACCATCATGGCGCTACTCGGGGGTCAGTTCCTCACGGGCCTGGCATTTGGGATGCTGGGAATGCCTGCCGCGGCCCAGCCCATACACCTGATTCTCGCCGTCGGACTGGTCCTCACGGACGGCTGGTTGCTCGGTGCAAAGCCACTTCGGTAAAGCCAACCGTCAAGGCCCATTGGGCAGCGATATAGGTCCCCATGACCCAGAAGTGCCCATGGGCAATGGGCGCCTCTCCAAACTTTCCGAAAGCCAAAATCATGTCGCTGACGACAAATGCTGTCGTGCCCAAGCGCAAGGTCCAAACACCTGGACCAGGGGCCATGGTCCAACTCAACAAGGCCATGATGGTGATCACCCCTGCGTAAACGGCGATCGCAGGAGCCATCGCCCCCGCAGGACCCCACAAATTGGTCACCACACCTGCAGCTTGCACGGTGATTAAGGCCACTGCCACGGCTTGGATCCAGCCCCTTTGGACCGCCCATCCCGACTTGAACAAGTGGCGGAAAGTCGCAATGAACATGACGTGCCCCAACAGAAAAGAAACCAAGCCGATGAGAAACGCCTGCTCTCCAGAAAAGGTCAAGGCAATGTCACCAACCCAGCACAAGCCCATGGCCGTCCATACGCGGTTGCGCATGGTGGCATCCACCGCACTCCCCAACAATGCCAATCCAAACCGGGCAGCCAGCAAAGGCAGCAGCAATCCCTTGGCGCAATCGTGCACCCCTTTCCATTCCTTGGGTGCCCATTCGGATGCTCCACCGGGAAGTTCGTTGAGGCCAAATCCAGCGGCGACAAACAGCGCAATCACCACAGTCACCAATGCGGCATCCAATGTGCGGTCTGCGCGCATCGTGGGTTCGAGACTTGGTCCTGAATTCATGAGACCAAGGTGCGTAAAAAAGGTGGAGGGCAAACCCCGTTGGGAATGCCCTCCTTCAATGAACCAAACCAATTGTTCAATTGAAATACTTCTGGCTCAAATCATTCGCAGATCTGGCCGTAATAGCCGAGGATGAAGAGGAGGTCGGGAGCTCCGACTACGCCATCACCGTTGGTATCGTAATCCCCACAGTCCTCCAGGCATCCGTAGTATCCGAGGATATCCAGAATGTCCGTTGTGGAGACCAGGCCATCGCCGTTGACGTCTCCAGGACAAGGGGTGTTGTTCTCAGGCTGGTGGAAACCTTGCGTGAGGTACTGATCTGGGATGCTGACCGTTCCAGTGATGGATTGGCCGATCGTTCCGTCAAGGTCGAGGCCGTCTGCCGTTCCAGCGTGGAAGCCGGAAGTGATGGCGTGGCGCCCGAGAACCGCCTGGGCGGATACCTCTTCGGTGAACAACCCGCATCCGGCGAGCAGCATGACGAGGAATAAGATTCGCTTCATGATTGTGCTGTCTATGGGGTGATCAGGTTCCTCAATCAGAACTTCACGTAAAGGCCTGTTCCTGCGCCATCGATGCTGAGCATCATCTGGCCCTCGGTATCCGATCCCACCAGCGTGGTCACGGCAGTATCCGTCAATGTCAGGGTAGCAGTGGTTGCCGTTGAAGACACCAACGTAAGTGTGGCTTCTCCTCCCTTGTAGTGCAGCTTGTAAGACGTTGCACCCGCTAGGCTGGCACCGCTGATCGTCAAGGTGAAGTCGTTGGACTCCGTGATGTTCAGGCGGTCACTGTTTGTCTGGTAGTTTCCTCCAGTCTGATCGAAGCTGTATGCCTGAGGACGGCTGTCCACATACAACTTCGTAGCAGCGTGTGAGTCAAGCAGCGGCTCGTTGTTGAGCGTCAGGAAGTTCGACACACTCAAGGTGCTTGCTGTCGTCGTTCCCTGCAGCAAGGCCGTACCTGTAGCAATCAACGAAGTGCTCTGTACACCACCTGTCGTGCTAATGTCACCGCTCGTGGAGAGCGCACCAGAAGTGCTGTTCACCTGGAACGTGCTGGCACCACCAGTACCAACCCGGAGGTTGCCATCGACACCGAGGCTAGAGTCAAACTCACCAGCACCCGCAACGTCAAGCGTGCTGCCCAACGTCGTGGCACCCGTCGCACCGAGGGCTCCTCCCACGGAAACAGCGCCCGTGGTCGCTGCAGAAGCAAAGGTCACAGCGTCCGTCGTCGCCACAGGCTGGCCAATGGCCACTGAACCTGCCGTAATCGTAACACCAGTGCCTCCAGCGAAGTGGGCACGTGCCTCAGCAGCGCTTGGACCCGTGTAGGTCATCACACCCGTTGCACTGTTGTAAGCGAAGCTGCCGTCACCGCCGGCGTCGGTAGCACTCACGGCACCGCGACTGCGAGCTTCAGTATAGTAAAGGTTGCTGCCCTCAGCGAGGTTGCCCGTATTGTGGTTGGCAATGCTGCTCACCGTTCCTGTGACGTTGCCGTTGAGGTCACCCTGGATGACGCTGCTAAAGGTCTTCGCACCGGCGATGGTCTCATCCCCTGTGTTCATCACAGCACCCGCTGCGGCCACATTGGCGGCATCGGTCACGTCAGCTCCATCCTCGAGGTTGGTCAACTTCGTGCGCTCAGCAGAGGTGATGATGGCGCCGCTACCGGCACTCGTCACATCGCTCAGATTGGCCACGCTGCTCGTCGTATAGACTCCATTGGTCACCGTACCAGCATTGCCGCTCACGCTGCCCTGGATGGTGCTGCTAAAGGTCTTCGCACCAGCGATGGTCTCATCGCCTGTGTTCATCACAGCACCTGCTGCAGCCACATTAGCGGCATCGGTCACGTCAGCTGCCGCCTCGATGTTCGTCAACTTCGTGCGCTCAGCAGAGGTGATGATGGCACCGCTACCGGCACTCGTCACGTCACTGTGCGTGGTCACCAATCCATCGGCGCTCACCTTGGCGGTATTGGCAGCAACAGAAGTGTTGTTGGACACCTCAGCGTCAAAGTCGCTGATCGTAGAAGCCGCCTGCGTTCCAGTGTGGTTGGCGCGGGCAAGGAGCGTAGCGTCCGTGCTGTTGGCTGTGGCACTGGCCTCGATAAGGGCGAGCTTGTCAAACTGGGCGTCCGTGAAGGCCTTGGTCTCTGCTTCGTAAGCCGTCTTGATCTCAGCGCCCGTCTGGTCAGCCGTAGCTGCCGTCTCGATGCCATTCAACTTCGTGCGCTCAGCAGAGGTGATGATGGCACCGCTACCGGCACTCGTCACGTCACTGTGCGTGGTCACCAATCCATCGGCGCTCACCTTGGCGGTATTGGCAGCAACAGAAGTGTTGTTGGACACCTCAGCGTCAAAGTCGCTGATCGTAGAAGCCGCCTGCGTTCCAGTGTGGTTGGCGCGGGCAAGGAGCGTAGCGTCCGTGCTGTTGGCTGTGGCACTGGCCTCGATAAGGGCGAGCTTGTCAAACTGGGCGTCCGTGAAGGCCTTGGTCTCTGCTTCGTAAGCCGTCTTGATCTCAGCGCCCGTCTGGTCAGCCGTAGCTGCCGTCTCGATGCCATTCAACTTCGTGCGCTCAGCAGAGGTGATGATGGCACCGCTACCGGCACTCGTCACATCGCTCAGGTTGGCCACGCTGCTCGTCGTATAGACTCCGTTGGTCACCGTACCAGCATTGCCGCTCACGCTGCCCTGGATGGTGCTGCTAAAGGTCTTCGTGCCCGCGACGGTCTCGTCGCCCGTGTTCATCACAGCACCTGCAGCGGCGACATTCGCAGCGTCGGTCACATCAGCCGCGTCCTCGATGAGGGCGAGCTTATCAAACTGAGCGTCAGTGAAGGCCTTGGCCTCTGCCTCGTAAGCCGTCTTAATCTCAGCGCCCGTCTGGTCAGCCTTAGCGCCATCCTCGATGAGGGCGAGCTTGTCAAACTGAGCATCCGTGAAGGCCTTGGCCTCCGCCTCGTAAGCCGTCTTGATCTCAGCTCCCGTCTGATCAGCCGTAGCGCCGTCTTCGACGAGGGCGAGCTTGTCAAACTGAGCATCCGTAAAGGCCTTGGCCTCTGCTTCGTATGCCGTCTTGATCTCAGCTCCCGTCTGGTCAGCCGTAGCGGCCGTCTCGATGCCATTCAACTTCGTGCGCTCAGCATCCGTAATGATAGCGCCACTACCAGCGTTGCTCACGTCGTTCAAAACCGTCACACTGTTTGTAGTGTATACTCCGTTCGTCACTGTGCCAGCGTTGCCCGATACATTGCCCGTAACGTTTCCTGTGAGGTTAGCCGTCACCGCGCCAAACTGCACGTTATCAGCAGTACCAACAGCCTGGCCGATGGCCACCGTACCGTCTGTGATTGACACTCCCGTACCTCCAGCAAAGTGGGCGCGCGTCTCAGCAGCGCTTGGGCCCGTGTAGGTCATCACGCCTGTTGCACTGTTGTAAGCGAAGCTGCCGTCACCACCGGCATCCGTTGCGCTCAAGGCACCGCGGCTGCGGGTATCCGTGTAGTACAGGTTGGTCGTTCCCTCTGTGAGGGCGTCTGTATTGTGGTTGCTGATATCGCTCGCCGTACCCGTGAGGGTTCCGGTCAGACCTCCGTTGAATGTCGAGGCACCTGTGAAGGCGGACGTACCGGCTACTGTGAGGCGATCGCCGACATTGACGTCGTCTGTGGTGATCACGTCGTCTCCGACAATCACATCACCTGTGGTTTCAACCTGAGCTGTAGAAATGGCACTCACTTCGAGCGACCCATCGATGTCTACATCTTCGAGGTTCGTAGCTCCAGTCACCGCCAAAGCAGGCAGTACGACCATGGAAATCTGAGACTCAGTCGAGATGGTGCCGCTGATGGGCTCATCAAAGTAATCGTTGTTCTCTACCTCAGCTGCAATTTCTGCAGGGCTGGTGGGCAGGTTGTCAATTTGACTCTGGAGGCTCGTGACATCTGAATTGGTAGCAGAGATCTCGTTAGAGAGGTCCGTCTGAAGCGTACCGATATCAGCTGCATTGGTGCTCACAGAGCTGTTCAATGTGCCAATTGAAGCGGTATTTCCAGCCACAGCTACCGTGTTGGTAGTGATCAGTTGGTTTAAGAAAATGTCGCCAGAAGAACGCGAAACCGTCTCGTCGTAAATCGCTCCATCGAGGTCCTCGTCAGCGTCCACCAAGCTGGTAGAGCCTGAGATGTAGTTCGTAGCACCGTTGGCGGTGTACGTTCCATCCGTTCCGAGGCCAGCACCCGTTTGGGTTCCGTCCAATTCGGATTGCAAAGCGCTTTCAGCATTGTCGCTGGCCAACTCGTTGGCATCAACGTCATCTTGAAGCGTCTTCATGGCAGCGTCGAGGTCTTCGTCAGCATTCACCAAGCTTGTAGAGCCTGAGATGTAGTTCGCAGCACCGTTGGCGGTGTAGGCACCGTCCGTGCCGAGGCCAGCACCCGTTTGGGTTCCGTCCAACTCGGTCTGCAAAGCGCCTTCAGCATTGTCGCTGGCCAACTCGTTGGCATCAACGTCATCTTGAAGCGTCTTCATGGCAGCGTCGAGGTCTTCGTCAGCGTCCACCAAGCTGGTGGAGCCTGAGATGTAGTTCGCAGCACCGTTGGCGGTGTAGGCACCGTCTGTTCCGAGGCCAGCACCCGTCTGGGTTCCGTCCAACTCGGTCTGCAAAGCGCCTTCAGCATTGTCGCTGGCCAACTCGTTGGCGTCAACATCGTCCTGAAGCGACTTCATGGCAGCGTCGAGGTCCTCGTCGGCGTCCACCAAGCTGGCAGATCCAGCGATGTACGTGGTAGAACCGTTGGCGGTGTAAGCACCGTCTGTACCGAGGCCGGCACCCGTCTGGGTTCCGTCCAATTCGGTCTGCAAGTTGGAAATGTCAGTGTCGTTGCTTCCGATGTTAGTAGCGTTGGTGCTAATGTCTCCGTCGTTGCTCAAGATGGCGGCAGCATTGGTGGCTACACCGTCCGCATTGACCTTGGCCTGCGCATCCAACGCATCGTCGGCATTCGCAAGGCTAGAAGCACCAGAGATGTAGTTCGCAGCACCGTTGGCGGTGTAAGCACCGTCCGTTCCGAGACCAGCACCCGTTTGGGTTCCGTCCAGTTCGGTCTGCAAAGCGCCTTCAGCATTGTCGCTGGCCAACTCGTTGGCGTCAACGTCATCCTGGAGCGTCTTCATGGCAGCGTCGAGGTCCTCGTCAGCGTCCACCAAGCTGGTAGATCCTGAGATGTAGTTCGCAGCACCGTTGGCGGTGTATGCGCCATCTGTGCCGAGGCCAGCACCCGTCTGGGTTCCGTCCAATTCGGTCTGCAGGTTGGAAATGTCGGTGTCGTTGCTTCCAATGTTAGCAGTGTTCGTGCTGATGTCAGAAGCGTTGTCGCTGATATCAGAGTCGTTGCTCTGGATGGCAATGAAGTTGGAAACCGTCGCAGCAGCGTTGGTATTCACGTCAGTAGCCAGCGTATCATCTACACCCTGAAGGGCTGTGATGTCGCCGTCGTTGCTCTGGATGGCAGACAGGTTAGAAGCGATGTCGCCGTCGTTGGCCACAATCGCAGCAGCGTTGGCGTTCACGTCAAAAGCGAGCGTATCGTCCACACCCTGAAGGGCTGTGATGTCACCGTCGTTGCCCTGAATGGCAGCAAGGTTTGATGCAATCTCACCGTCGTTGGCCACAATGGCAGCAAGGTTAGAAGCGATGTCGCCGTCGTTGGCCACAATCGCAGCAGCGTTGGCATTCACATCAACAGCCAGCGTATCGTCCACACCCTGAAGGGTCGTGATGTCGCCGTCATTGCTCTGAATGGCAGCAAGGTTTGATGCAATCTCACCGTCATTGGCCACAATGGCAGACAGGTTAGAAGCGATGTCGCCGTCGTTGGCCAGAATCGCAGCAGCGTTGGCGTTCACGTCAAAAGCGAGCGTATCGTCCACACCCTGGAGGGCTGTGATGTCGCCGTCGTTACTCTGGATCTCAGACAGGTTAGAAGCGATGTCACCGTCGTTGGCCACAATCGCAGCAGCGTTGGCGTTCACGTCAACAGCCAGCGTATCGTCCACACCCTGAAGGGCTGTGATGTCACCGTCGTTGCTCTGAATCGCAGCAAGGTTGGATGCAATCTCACCGTCGTTGGCCAAGATCGCAGCAGCGTTGGCGTTTACGTCAGTAGCCAGCGTATCATCCACACCTTGGAGGGCTGTGATGTCACCGTCGTTGCTTTGGATCTCAGACAGGTTAGAAGCGATGTCACCATCGTTGGCCACAATCGCAGCAGCGTTGGCATTCACGTCAACAGCGAGCGTATCGTCCACACCTTGAAGGGTGGTGATGTCACCGTCGTTGCTCTGGATGGCAGAGAGGTTCGTTGCAATCTCACCGTCGTTGCTCTGAATGGCAGACAAGTTAGAAGCGATGTCACCGTCGTTGGCCGCAATCGCAGCAGCATTGGCATTCACATCAATGGCCAGTGTATCGTCCACACCCTGAAGGGCTGTGATGTCACCGTCGTTGCTCTCAATGGCAGCAAGGTTCGATGCAATCTCACCGTCGTTGCTCTGAATGGCCAAGAAATTGGAAACCGCAGCAGCAGAGTTCACATTCACATCATCGGCCAAGGTGTCGAGGGCACCCTGAATGTTGGTGATGTCTCCATCATTGCCATCGACCTGCCCCTGAAGGCTGGAAACGTCGCCGTTGGTCGCGAGAATTTCAGCGTCCAAATTGGACTGAACCTGGGCAATTTCACTGCTGTGGGCTCCGTCGAGGGAATCGATGCGCGCACCGAGGGCTGACTCAGCAGCCAAAGCACGGGTTTCTTCATCTACGATGGCTTGCGTGTATCCGGCAATCTCAGCGTCCACTACGTTGTCGACATACCCCTTGTTGGCCAAGTGGTCGTCGGCGATAGGAGCCTCGGTGCTCAGTACGTTGCCCGTAAAAGAGGCACTACCTGCGGTAATGTTATCGCTCACAGTCAGGTCATTCTGAACCGTCATGTTGGTCGTCAAAATCTTACCAGTAACCGCAAGTTGTACGCTTGAAGCACCTGTAGCGTTCATGGTTACCGTAGAACCCACTTTGAGCTGATCAATGTCACTTTCTGTCGAGAGCACTCCTGCAGAGAAGTCAAAGTGGTCATTGTCGTTCACCAAAGTGGTGAGGCCCGTCAAATCGGATTGCAACTGTCCCACTGATGTGTTCAATGCCAGAATGTCTCCGTCATTGGACTGAATCAAACCGAGCAAGGTCGCGTCCTCAGACTGGCGGCTGGAAGTTTCAGCACCGAGGTCTGTTTGAAGCTGGCTGATGTCTCCGGCGTTGGTGCCAATGGCTGCAGCGTTTGACGAAGAGCTGCCCGCGTTGGCCGCGATGTCAGTGTCATTGGACTGAATGAGTCCGAGCAATGAAGCGTCTTCACTTACACGGTTCGAAGTCTCCGTTGCCAAGTCAGTCTGCAATTGACCTATGTTGCCAGCATTTGTGCCGGTGGCGGTTGTGTTCGAGGCAATGTTTCCAGCATTGGTTCCGATCGCTGTTGAATTCGTAGCGATGTCACCAGCGTTCGTGGAGATGCCTCCAGCATTGGTGGAGATGTCACCCGAATTCGTGGAGATGCCCCCAGCGTTCGTGGAGATGCCCCCAGCGTTCGTGGAGATGCCCCCAGCGTTCGTGGAGATGTCACCAGCGTTCGAGGAGATGCCACCAGCGTTCGTGGAGATGCCCCCAGCGTTCGTGGAGATGTCACCAGCGTTCGCGGAGATGCTGCCCGAGTTCGCTGAAATGGCCCCTGCATTGGATGAAACGCCCGACTCGTTGGTGGCGATGTTGCCTGCATTAGAAGCAACCAACCCAGCCAATGTCGCATTGTCTGAAGCCAATCCTGCATCACCCGCTGCCCGGTCCGCAATTTCTTGCGCGAGCACAGCAGACAAACTGTCAGCCGTTCCTTCTGGAGCACTGGCGGCAAACATGGCAACAGGGACAGCCGTCACGGCCATCATGCCAAAGGAGGCGAATCCGCCACCACTGTTCACCTCCACTTGGAAGGAGTAGCCACCAGCAGACCAATCGACTGCGGCCAGATCATCCGCACCAGCAATACTGCCAATCGTGAGGTTGATCAAACCGAATTCATCGGTTAGCACACCGGAGTGCGTCTCCGACCACACCGAAGAGGATGCAGCATCAAGGAGTGTAAATCGGACGTCCAAGGTGGCATTTTCCAAAGCATCACCTCCCGCATCACGGGCGACGGCCTGGTATGCAATCCCATAGTTTTGCTGGGCTTGGAGACCAAAAGAAGCTGTCAGCAGGAACGCCGACATAAGTATTGAGCGAAATAGTTTCATCTCGGTTAAGATTTCTCGAAGTGTGAAGATAGGGACAAAATTCGATAAAACACCAATTTTCTTCTACGAAACTTTAGAATACACAATCTAAACCTCCATAAACCCAGAGAAATGCCCAAAACACACATTATATATAACGTGACCATCTCCGTCGAGGAGAATCAAAACTCAAACTGGCTAAATTGGATGCTCAACGAGCATTTACGCGACATGATGGGCACCGGCTGCTTCCTCGGGTTCCGGTTTTGCGAGCTGCACACAGAGCAAGACCTAGGCCCTACATATACGGTCCAATATGAACTGGCTTCCAAGGAAGATCTCGACCGGTATGAGCAAAAATTCGCCGCCAATATGCGCGCCAAAGGAGGCCAAAAATTTGGCGATAAAGCCCTCGCTTTTCGAAGCACGATGACTGTCCTTGCAAAGGGCGAACTTCGCGATCAATGAAAACCCGTGGACCTTCCGGGCCCGTTAAAGCCAAAAAACACCTCGGCCAGCACTTCTTGAAAGACAGTGCAGTGTCTGAGCGGATCGCAGGGTTGGTTCACATCGCAGAAGGGCAACAGGTTTTGGAGGTCGGTCCTGGAACAGGGGCTTTAACCCAACCCCTCATCCGACGGTTTGGAACCGCAGTGCATGTGGTTGAAATCGATACCGAGTCCGTCGGCTATCTCAGTGGTGTGGATTGGATCGCCAATGCCCACATTCACGCTGCCGATTTGCTCAAGTCATCGCCCGAAGTTTTGGGGATGACAGGGACCTTTGGCCTCGTCGGCAACTTCCCTTACAACATCAGCAGCCAGATTTTATTTCGCGCACTGGACTGGAGGTCACAAGTGAGTTGCTGCATCGGCATGTTCCAAAAAGAAGTCGCCGAACGCGTCTGTGCAAGCAACGGGTCCAAGGTCTACGGCATCCTCTCTGTGTTGCTACAGAACTACTTCTCGTGCGAATATGCCTTCACCGTGGGCCCTGGCGCTTTTGATCCCCCTCCAAAAGTCGACTCAGGGGTCATTCGATTGGTCAGGACACCCGACACCGACCCCGATGTGCCCTATGAGGCACTCAAAAGGGTGGTCAAAGCCGCATTTGGCTTGCGCCGAAAGACACTCCGAAACGCCCTTCGCGCAGGAGGGTTCGATGACGCGTCCATTCCGGAGGAGTGGAGGGGTCTGCGCGCCGAACAACTTTCTCCGGCAGATTTCGTCGTTTTGACGCGCGCTCTGTGCGCAGAGAACTGACCCCCCGCGTTTCATTTCCCTTGCTCCTACAGACGACGCAGACAAGTTCTGCGCCCCTGTTGAATACATACAGGAAGGCGTGGCCTATCTTTATACCAACGCTCTTTGCAATGATCGGAGTGAATACGCTACAAGAATTTGTGGTTGCGCGACAGGCGGATTTCGCCGGTGCAACGGGTGACCTATCCAGGCTGCTGACCGATATCGGGACAGCGGCGAAGATGGTCAATAGGCACGTCAACAGTGCCGGTCTTTCGGGCATCCTCGGGGTGCACAAGGCCAATGGGAATACGTCCAAGAACGTTCAAGGAGAGCTCCAACAAAAGCTCGATGTCTATGCTGACGACACCTTTACAAGGGTGCTCAAATCGTGCTTGAAAGTCGGGGGCATCGTATCCGAGGAGCAACCGGGCATCATCCATGTAGACCACAGCCAACGCGGCGAAGGGCGTGGCTATGGCAAGTACATGGTCTGCATAGATCCCCTCGATGGTTCATCCAATGTTGACGTCAACATCTCTGTCGGAACCATATTCGGAATCTACAGACGCAAGTCGCCGCTCATCGATCCCGCCACAACATCGGATTTCCTGCAGCCTGCAAGTGCACTCGTAGCCGCCGGTTATGTGCTGTACGGCAGTTCAACCATGTTGGTGTACTCCACCGGAGGAGGTGTCAATGGGTTCACTTTTGACCCCTCCATTGGAGAGTTTTTCCTCTCCCATCCCAACATGCAGTTTCCTGCAGAAGAGAGGGTATACAGCGTCAACGACGCGCGGATCAGCAATACAGACCCAGCCATCTCCGCCTTTCTCGCAGATTGCCGCGACCGGGGCATGACCGCCCGATACACCGGCGCCCTTGTCGCAGACTTCCACCGGAACTTGATTCAAGGCGGGGTTTATCTCTATCCCGGCTCCTTCGACAAGCCCGAAGGCAAACTGCGCATGTTATATGAGGCACAGCCCCTCGCCTTCCTCGCCAAACAAGCGGGCGGTGAGACCTGCTGTCACCACCACGATTTGTTGGACATCACACCCACTTCTCTACACCAACGCACACCGCTTTTCACAGGCCACCCCACCGCTATCGCAAGATTGCGGACGATGATGGCGGCCTCTGCGCACCCCATCCCCGAGCCTGCGGGGGTGAAGGTGTTGCGCTGACCCGGATACTCCAGCGGCGGTTCCGTTCCATTCGTCCGCAACATTTCGTAGGCTTGTGGTGCCAAAACGCCCTGCATGAAGGCCCACTTCCCATTCGCTCTTTTTCTGTTGCTCTTGTCCAAGCCCCTGGCTGCACAAGACACCTTGATCATCGCTGAAGCCGTGATTCAAACGGGCTTTTCCGACAAGCCTGAAAGCCTGCCCCGCAGCCTTCAAACCTTGGGTCCAGCATTGCTGTCTGCCGGAGCACAGCCTTCGGTCGATGGCCTCTTAGAAAACATTCCCGGTGTTGACGCCAGACAACGCGGTCCATTTGGAGCCCAAACCGACCTGTCCATCCGCGGCGGTTCATTCGAACAGGTCGCCCTTTGGGTGGACGGCATCAGGTGGAGCGCGCCACACACCGCCCACCACCTGCTCAACCTTCCCATCGACCCGGAGGACATACAACGCATTCAAGTTGTGCGCGGCGGCGGGGGCGCGCTCGGCAGCGGAGGCGTCACCGGAGGCGTCATTCTCCAAGCTGGGCCAGGTTCAGAAAACGGAATGTCCGCAGGTGCCGAAGGCGGCAGCTATGGCTGGAACCGCTTTCGCCTGCGCAAGGATTGGGGCAATGCCACCTTCCGCCACCGCATCAGTGCCAGTCGGGCTTCTTCCACAGGGTACAGCGACAACACCGACCTGCTCATGCACAGGCTGCGCTATTCAGGTCAAGCCACCACCGATTGGGGAACCATCAACATGAGCCTGGGCCACCTGTCCTCTGCATTTGGTGCCCAAGACTTTTACACCGCGAATTTTCCGCAGCAATTCGAAAAGGTGGGCCTGTGGCAAGGGCAACTCTCTTGGACGCACGCCTCCGGGGACTGGACCTATGAAGCAGGCGTGCACCACCGCAACCACCGCGACCGGTTTGAGTTGTTTCGGGAAGGAGAAGGTTACTACACCGATGACGGCAGTGGACAACTGGTCTCAGCAGACGGCGCCGCCCCTTCTTGGTATCAAGGGGCCAACCAACACCGGTCTTCAACCACTGGCGCGCGGGGACTTGCAAGGTGGACCTCTGCCGCAGGCGAAAGTGTGATCTCTGCCGACTACCGGCAAGAAGGGGTCGTCAGCAACCGGCTGGGTGTTGCCGAATATGGCCGGGATGGAGACAGCACCTTCACCTTGGGCGACCGACGCACCAACCTGGACTTGGCTGTTGGACAACTGGCGCAATGGGGCCGCCTCACCGCACGCGGCTTGGCCGCATGGAACATCAATTCCGCCGCTGATGCACCCCGCTTTGTTCCAGAAGCATCCTTGTCCCTGCGCATCGATGAATCTGGCCGCGCCGTCGCCTTTGCTTCTGCCCGCCGCTCCGTCCGCATGCCCTCCTACACCGATTTGTACTACACCGTTGGAGGAGCACAAGGCAGCCAAGACCTGCTTCCGGAAGAAGCAGAGCATCTGGAGTTTGGCTACCGGTTGACCACCGACCTGTCCAGCGGGCACAGGCTTGTCATCTCACAGCACCTCTTCCACCGGTGGGGAAGGAACCTGATCGATTGGGTCCGGTTCAACGGCTCTTCCATCACCGAGGCCACCAACCTGCGCCAGGTGCATTTCACTGGCCAGGAACTTAGCCTGTCGGCCCAAGCCAACAACGCGGATGCCCCGTTGAGGTACCTCACCCTGGGTCTGACCTTCATTCAAGCAGACGAAACCAGCGATGGCTTCGAAAGCAACTACGTTTTGGATGTCCTCAATACCAAGGCAGACCTGCTGTTTGGATACCGCCTCGCGCCCCAGTTCCTCCTCGACATCCGGTGGAGCATCCAAGAGCGCAATGGCGGCTACTTTGACCCCGTCGAGGGAAGCGAAGTAGACTTCGGTCTGGTCAACCTACTGGGGACCACCCTTCAATGGACACCCGGATCACTTCCCTTTTCCTTCCATGCGCGCATAGACAACGTCCTCGACGCCCAATACGTCGACATTGGCAACGTAGACCAACCTGGGCGTTGGGTGAGGGCGGGCGTAACCTGGACCCCACAGGACAAGGACTGAGCGGTCAGCAATCCACTGTGGGCCTCAAGCCCCCGGGCCGCTCAATGTTCACTGGCGGCTGAAGGCGCTGCTTTCACGGGTTGCAACGTGCCGCTGAGCTTGCGCAATACAGCCATAGCCGCATTGAGGTCGTCCACGGGTTCAACCCGCAAGCGCAAGGCTCCGTTGCGCTGGTACATCTGCACCCCCTTGACGTTGGCTTGCATGTAGTCCAGCACCCGCTGGAACCGCACGCCTTTGTAGTAGTCGCTCCCTTCTTCGTCGTGGAAGACGCCGATAAGCTTGCCCCCCTTTAGCACCAACTTTCCAAAACCCACCACTTGCGCCATCCACCGCAGGCGAATGGTCTCGAGCAGGTCTTCTGCCTCCTTGGGCAATGGGCCAAAACGATCGAGCAAACGGGCTTCATAAGCCTGCAGTCCTTCTTCGTTGTCCATCTCGTCCAACTCCCGGTACAGGGCGATCCGCTCTGAGATGTCCGAGATGTAATGGTCGGGCAACATCAAAGCAAGGTCCGTTTCGAGCACCGTCTCCTCCACATAATGCTCACGCGAGTCCGCTTCCTCTTGGGCCAACTCCGCGAACTCCTCGTCCTTGAGTTCTCGGATGGCCTCGGCCAAGATCTTTTGGTACATCTCAAAACCGATGTCCGTGATAAACCCGCTCTGCTCCCCCCCCAAGAGGTTGCCCGCCCCGCGGATGTCCAGGTCCCGCATTGCAATGTTCATGCCGCTGCCCAGCTCGCTGAACTGCTCCATGGCCTGCAAGCGCTTCCGGGATTCTGTAGGCAAAGCATGCAATGGCGGGGCCAACAAGTAGCAAAACGCCCGCTTGTTGGAACGGCCCACACGGCCGCGCAATTGGTGCAGGTCACTGAGGCCAAAGGTGTGGGCCTCGTTGATCAAGATGGTGTTGGCGTTGGAGATGTCGATGCCGCTCTCGATGATGGTCGTGGCCACCAAAACGTCGTAGGCTCCATCGATGAAGTCCGACATGACCCGTTCCAGTTGCTCACCGTCCATCTGACCGTGGCCAATGCCCACGCGCGCATCTGGCACCAAGCGGTTGATCATGCCGGCCACCTCGCGGATGTTGCCGACGCGGTTGTGCACGAAATAAGCCTGGCCGCCCCGTGAAATCTCATAGGAAATCGCGTCCCGAATTAGCTCCTCGTTGAACGATCCAATCTCGGTCTCCACAGGATAACGGTTAGGAGGCGGCGTACTCATGATGCTCAGGTCACGGGCCCCCATCAACGAAAACTGCAGCGTTCTTGGAATCGGTGTGGCCGTGAGGGTCAAGCTGTCCACCGTGGCCCGCAACGTCTTGAGCTTGTCCTTGACGGCCACGCCGAACTTCTGCTCCTCATCGATAACCAACAGCCCAAGGTCCTTCCACTTGATCCGCTTGCCCACAATCGCGTGGGTGCCAATCAAGATGTCGATTTCCCCGGCCTCGAGCGCCTTGACCGTCTCGGTCATTTTCTTTCCCGTTTTGAAACGGTTCACGTAATCCACCTTGACTGGAAAATCTTTGAGGCGCCGCGAAAAGCTGCGGAAATGCTGCATCGACAGGATGGTCGTCGGAACCAAAACAGCCACCTGCTTGCCATCGGTCGCCGCTTTGAACGCCGCGCGAATGGCAATTTCCGTCTTGCCAAAACCCACGTCTCCGCATACGAGGCGGTCCATGGGCACCTCCTTTTCCATGTCCTCCTTTACCGCCTCGGTGGCCGTCAACTGGTCCGGGGTGTCTTGGTACATGAAGCTCGCCTCCAATTCCGTTTGGAGGTAGGTGTCAGGGGTGTAGGCAAAACCCCTGGAAGCGCGGCGCTTGGCGTAGAGCTTTAGAAGGTCAAACGCGATTTCCTTGACCCGCTTCTTGGTCTTGCTTTTGGTCGCTGCCCAGGAAGAGGACCCCAGTTTGTGGACTTTGGGCGGCATGCCCTCCTTGCCCGTAAACTTGGAGATTCGGTGCAGCGAATGGACGCTCACATACAAGATGTCTCCCCCCTTGTATTTGAGTCGGATGGCTTCCTGCTCCTTTCCGCCCACATCGACTTTTTGTAGGCCGCTAAACTCCCCGATACCGTGGTCAATGTGGACCACAAAGTCACCCGGCTCCAAGCTCATCAACTCCTTGATGGTAAGGGCCTGCTTGTTCTTTTTGAAACCGTCTTTGAGGCGGAAACGGTGATAGCGTTCAAAAATCTGATGGTCGGTGTAGATGGCCAACTTCAGGCCCACATCGACAAACCCCTCGCTCAATTCCGCAGGAATGGGGGTGTATTTCACCTCATCCCCACGGTCTGCAAAAATGTCGTGTAGGCGCTCCAACTGCGTTCCCTGTCCCGCCACTACAAACGTGGCATATCCGTCCTGATGGCGGTGTTTCAAGTGCTCGGCAAGGAGGTCGAAATTCTTATTGAACCCCGGCTGCTCCTTCTGGCCAAAATCCACTATGGTGCGATCGGTAAAGCTTCCGGCCCCCTCAAATTCTACGACACAGTGGCGGCGCAGGCCACGTTCAAAGCTCAGGCCCGTGGTGTACAATTCACCTGGACGCAAAGCCTCGGTCTGTCCCGTCCTCCGGTCATAAAAAGCCTGGGCCTTATCGACTTCTTTGTCGAGGTGATCAACCACACCACGCACATCCCAAGTCCATACCGTGCAGCTTTCGCCCAGAAACTCCAGAAACGGCTCACGCTCTTCCTTGAGCATTTGGTCGCCCACATCTGGAACAATGACAGCGCGGTCCATTTTTCCAACACTCAGCTGATCTGAGGGGTCAAACTTGCGGATGCCATCGACCTCGTCGCCAAAAAGCTCAATCCGATAAGGGTGGTCAAAGGCAAAACTGAAAATGTCCACGATGCCTCCGCGGATGGCATATTGACCCGGCTCATAGACGTAGTCGACCTTTTCGAAACCGTAGTCAATCAAGATGTCATCAAGGAAATCTTGGCTGATGCGGTCTCCACGTTTGATCGTGTAAGTGTTGCGCTTCAGCTCCTTTCGGGTGGTCACCTGTTCGGCCACAGCCTCAGGAAAACTCACAATGCACACCTTTCCACGCAAGGCACTGAGCTTGCTCATCACCTCGGCCCGCATCGCCACATTGGCGTTGTCTGTGCCCTCTTCTTGGTATGGAATCCTGGCGCTCCGTGGATAAAACAAAACCTGATGTCCCCCCTCTCCTAGCAGGTTTTCCAGGTCATTCATAAAGTACGCCGCTCGTTCCTTGTCCTCCAACAAGAACAGGTGATCTCCTCCGTTCCGTTGGACCGCTTGGGCCGCCAGAAATACCCGGGCTGAGCCGATGAGGCCACGCGCCTCGACTTTGGCTCCCGGTGAGGACAGGGCATTTACAACGCTGCCCGTCCGGGCGTCGTGATCATAAAAGGCGAGGATATCATGAAGGGTCATGGGGCGCACGAAGATAACCGCCACCCCTGCCTTGGGTTCGCCACACACGGCCTCCACTGGACAGAATTCGGCAAAAAACAGCCCCCAATGCGCCCACCAGCAGCGACAAAACATTTGATTTTCTGCCCGAATCAAGCAGCCTCGCCACCACAAGAATCCATCGCAGACAACAATTGACCGCCACGTGCCGACCTTCGCACCATGAACGGATGGCCCGTACACAGCTTTCAATCGTGGGACGACTTTCTCCAAGGTCAAGTCTTGCTCGTCGACAAGCCGCGAGAGTGGACCTCATTTGATGTGGTCAATAAAGTGCGGCACCTGATTCGCCGCGGCGGTGGATTTAAAAAAATCAAAGTGGGCCACGCTGGCACCTTAGATCCTCTCGCTACCGGCGTCTTGGTCCTTTGCACCGGACGCATGACCAAGCGCATTTCAGAACTGAGCGCTGAAGACAAAGCCTACGATGGCCACATCACTTTTGGCGCCAACACGGACAGCCATGACCTCGAAATGCCACTGATTCCAGTGGGGAACACCGACGGCCTTGACTTGGAATCCCTTCGCGAATTCGCGTTGGAGTTTACCGGAGAAATTGACCAGCTCCCACCGAATTTCAGCGCCAAAAAAGTAGGCGGCCAAAAAGCGTATGTCGCCGCCCGAAAAGGAAAAGAAATCGGGCTAAGCCCTGTCAAGGTCAAGGTTCACCGCTTTGACGTCACCCGTTGGGATGACCCCACCATGGGCTTTGACATCCTGTGCTCCAAGGGAACGTACATCCGGTCTTTTGCGCGCGACATGGGTAAAGTCTCAGGTTGCGGGGCCCACTTATCGGCGCTTAGACGCACGGCAAGCGGGGCTTTCAAACTCGATCAATGCTGGTCTATCGAAGACTTTGAAGCCCGAATATCAGCCCTTCCGGCCCCCGTTTCAACACCGGGTTGACGCTTATAAACTTCCTTTCTTCGAGAAGCTTGAACCCCGTCGAGGCTTTGACTAACTTCGCCCGCCCCTGAAAACCCTGCCGACATGAGCGTAGAGCGGATGAAACTCAGCCAATTCAAGTTCGACGTTCCAAAGGAACTCATCGCCCAGTACCCGCTTGACAACCGGGACGAAAGCCGGATGATGGTTGTGAACCGAGAAGCTGGCACCATCGAACACAAGAAGTTCAGCGACCTCATCGATTACTTCGACGAAGGCGATGTCATGGTCATGAACGACACCCGGGTCTTCCCCGCCCGGATGTATGGCAACAAGGAAAAGACCGGCGCGGTCATTGAAGTTTTCCTGTTGCGCGAACTCAACCGAGAGTCCCTATTGTGGGATGTCTTGGTCGACCCTGCCCGAAAAATCAGGATCGGAAACAAGTTGTATTTCGGCGAGGACGAAGACCTCGTAGCTGAAGTCATCGACAACACCACCAGCCGAGGCCGCACCTTGCGCTTCTTGTTTGATGGCACCCATGAGGAATTCCGCCAGAAGATTTTCTCTCTTGGTGAGACCCCACTCCCCAAGTACATTGACCGCCCTGTTGAGCCCGAAGACGCAGAGCGTTTCCAAACGATCTACGCCAGAGAAGAGGGAGCGGTTGCCGTTCCTACAGCGGGCCTTCACATGAGCAAGCAGCTCATGAAGCGGTTCGAAATCAAAGGGATTGACACCGCCTTCCTGACCCTCCACATTGGTTTGGGCACCTTCCGTGAAGTCGAAGTCGAAGACTTGACCAAGCATAAGGTGGATTCAGAGCAGTTGATCATCCCAGAGGATTGTGTCAGCACCGTCAACAAGAGCATTGAGCGCGGAGGCAAAGTGGTAGCAGTAGGGACTTCTGTGGTCCGTGCTATGGAGTCCACGCACAGCACATTCCGCCAACTCAAGACTTATGACGGCTGGACTTCTCGGTTCATCTTCCCTCCATACAAGTTCAAGTTGGCAGACGCTCTAATCACCAACTTCCACACGCCTCAATCCACACTGTTGATGCTGACCGCTGCATTTGGTGGTTATGACTTGATCATGGAGGCCTACCAAACGGCCATGAAAGAGAAGTACCGCATGCACGCCTACGGTGATGCCTTGTTGGTCATCTGATCAAACGCCCTACAGACCCTTTCAAACAAGGGACAGAAAAAAAGCCGCCCCCATTGGGAGCGGCTTTTTTCATGAAATCAAAAAGGGAATCAGCTCACCCGCTTGATGGAACAACCAATGGCCTTGGTCACAGCAGGCTTGATTTTCTTGCCTTCGGCCATGCGTTCGATGGCGTTCTGCAGGTACTGTTCCTTGACTTCATCCGAGGAGTTGACGTTGTCGTCAATGGATCCGCGGTATACCAAGCGGAAGTCGCTGTCAAAGAGGTATACATGTGGCGTGGTGCGCGCTCCGAACGCATCAGCAAGCTTGTGTCCATTGTCCACAACGTACGGCATGATGTATCCAGCCTCCATCGCATGCAGCTTCATTTGCTCCAGGCTGTCGTCTCCTTTACGCTTGGCCTCATTGGAGTTCACCAATACCGTTCCAATGCCCTGCTCGCGGGCGATTGCAGCCACCTCATTGTAGCGGCCTTCCCAACCTTCACTGTGGCCTTTACGGCCTACAACAAAGGGGCATGTGTTGCAGCTAAACATGACCAACAAGCCGTTTTCACCGGCGATGTCGATCAAGCTCCATTCCTGACCATCGATGTTGGTCATCTTCATCTCACTCGAGGGAGCCTTGTCTCCTGGGTTCAGCTGATTGAGTTCTGTCGACTGGGCCGACACCGTCGTCATCATGCCGCACACGAGGGCGGCGAGGGTCAAATTGCGAAGCATGTTCTTGCGTTTGTATTGGACCAAGTTAACCGCTGAGCGTGAGGAATGTTGCCAAAAATCCCATCCGCCATGCCGCTCAAAGGGGCATGTTGCCATGCTTGCGCCGCGGCCGACGCACCGTTTTGTTTTCGAGCATGGCAAACCCTTTGAGCAATCGGGTTCTGGTGTTGGCCGGCTCAATCACCTCATCGACATACCCCCGAGCGGCTGCCCGGTATGGATGGGCAAACAAGTCTGCATACTCAGCCTCCTTCTCGGCAAGCTTGGCCTGCGGGTCGTCAGACGCCGCAATTTCCTTCCGGAAGATGATCTCCGCAGCCCCTTTGGCACCCATCACTGCAATTTCGGAGGTGGGCCAGGCAAAGTTGAGGTCCGCTCCAATGTGCTTGGAGTTCATCACATCGTAGGCCCCGCCGTATGCTTTTCGGGTGATCACGGTGATGCGCGGGACGGTAGCCTCACTAAAGGCGTACAGAAGTTTGGCCCCGTTGGTGATGATGCCGTTCCATTCTTGATCCGTGCCCGGCAAGAAACCAGGCACATCCTCCATGACAAGAAGGGGCACATTGAAGGCGTCGCAAGTGCGCACAAAGCGCGCAGCCTTGGTCGATGCTCCGATGTCGAGCACCCCGGCAAGCACCGCAGGTTGATTGGCCACAATGCCAATCGAACGGCCACCCAGCCGCGCGAAACCCACCACAATGTTGGCCGCAAAATCCGGTTGGATCTCAAAGAATGCGCCACCATCGACCAACTCCTTGACCACGTCCCGCATGTCATAAGGCTGCTGTGCACTCTCCGGAATGATGCTGTTCAACTTGGGGCGCGATTCGTCGCCCCCGGCATAAGGGACCGAGGCGGGAATCTCCTCACAGTTCTGAGGCAAAAAGCTCAGCAAATCCTTGATGCGGTCTATCGCCGCTACTTCGTTGGGGGCCGTCAAGTGGGCTACTCCGCTTTTGCTCGCATGAGTGCGCGCCCCACCGAGCTCCTCTGCTGTCACTTCTTCGTGGGTCACGGTCTTCACCACATTCGGACCGGTGACAAACATGTAGCTGCTGCCCTCGGTCATCAAGATGAAATCGGTCAATGCAGGGCTGTACACCGCCCCTCCCGCGCAGGGTCCGAGAATGGCGCTGATCTGGGGAACCACACCGCTGGCTTGCACATTGCGGTGAAAGATGTCGGCATATCCACCCAAGCTGACCACACCTTCTTGAATGCGCGCTCCGCCTGAATCGTTGAGGCCAATCACCGGCGCTCCATTGTCCATGGCCAAGTCCATGACCCGACAAATCTTCTCCGCATGCGCTTCGGCCAAAGAACCCCCCAAAACGGTAAAGTCCTGACTAAAAACGTAGACCAAACGGCCATTCACCTTTCCATAACCGGTCACCACTCCGTCCCCCAGGAACTGCTGCTTGTCGAGCCCAAAAAGGTTGGACCGGTGGGTCACCAGCATCCCCAACTCCTCAAAAGTGCCCTCGTCGACCAACAACGCAATGCGCTCCCGCGCCGTCAATTTGCCCTTTCCATGCTGGGCCTCAATGCGCTTTTCGCCTCCGCCCATGCGGGCTTCAGCTTTCATCGCCTCAAGGCGTTCCACTGGATTCTTGTCCTCTGATGCCATGTTTCGAAACTACAGCGCAAGTGGCAACCAATTCACTGTGCACACCGCCCGCGACCTTCTGCAACTGCCAACAGGCGGGACTTACCTTTGCGGCGCAGCTCAGGATCTATCCTGACGCCACCATCGCCATGCTTCGATCACATAACTGCGGCGAACTTCGCCCCGACCACATCGGCCAAACCGTCACCCTGAGCGGTTGGGTCCAACGCGCCCGCGACCTCGGCGGCATGACCTTTGTCGACCTCCGCGACCGCTACGGCATTACGCAGCTCGCCTTTAACATGGACACCAACGCCGACCTGTGCCTGCAGGCGCGCAAACTCGGTCGGGAGTTTGTGGTCCAAGCTGTAGGCACCGTGTGTGAACGCGAATCCAAAAACAAGCAGATTCCAACCGGTGAAATCGAAATCGAAATCACTGGCCTGACCATCCTCAATGCGGCTGACACGCCGCCGTTTACCATCGAAGACAACACCGACGGTGGGGACGATTTGCGGATGCAATACCGTTACCTCGACCTGCGCCGTGGTCCGGTTCAAAGCAACCTCTTGCTCCGCCACCGCATCAACATCGAGACCCGGAAGTATCTGGACAGCATCGATTTCATCGACGTCGAAACGCCCGTTCTCATCAAGTCCACGCCGGAAGGCGCCCGCGACTTCGTGGTGCCCAGCCGCATGAACCCCGGTCAGTTCTACGCCTTGCCGCAAAGCCCGCAGACCTTCAAGCAACTGCTCATGGTCAGCGGCATCGACAAATACTACCAAATCGTAAAGTGCTTCCGGGACGAGGACCTGCGCGCCGACCGCCAGCCCGAGTTCACCCAGGTGGACTGCGAGATGAGCTTTGTAGAGCAGGAAGACATCCTGAACACGTTTGAGGGCCTCGTCCGGCACCTCTTTACCACCGTGCTCGACCGCGAGATTGGAGACTTCCCGCGCATGACCTACGATGTCGCCATGGAGAAGTACGGCATCGACAAACCGGACATCCGGTTCGGAATGGAGTTCCAAGACATGGCTCCTGTGACCCAAAATCAAGGATTCAATGTGTTTGACAGCGCCGAAGCCGTACTGGGTATCGTGGTGCCCGGAGCCGCCAGCTTCACGCGCAAACAGCTCGACGGCCTCACCGATTGGGTGAAGCGCCCCCAAATCGGAGCCAGGGGACTCGTGTACTGCAAGGTCAACGACGACGGCACATTCAAGTCCAGCGTCGACAAGTTCTACGACCAAGATGCCCTCGCCAAGTGGGCTGCCCATACAGATGCCAAGCCCGGCGACCTGATGCTGGTCCTCTGTGGTGGCCTCGATGCCACACGCAAACAACTCGCTGAGCTTCGCCTGCACATGGGATCAGAAATGGGCCTGCGCGATCCGTTCGACTTCAAGCCTTTGTGGGTGGTGGACTTTCCCCTGCTCGAATGGGACGAAGAAACCGATCGCTACCACGCGATGCACCACCCCTTCACATCGCCCAAGCCCGAGCACATGGACCTGATCGATTCCGATCCTGGCGCCGTGCGCGCCAACGCTTACGACATGGTCATCAACGGCGTGGAAATTGGAGGGGGTTCCATTCGAATCCACGACAAGGACGTCCAGGCGCGCATGTTCGACTTGCTCGGGTTCTCTCCCGAAGAAGCAGAAGCGCAGTTCGGCTTCTTGATGAATGCCTTCCGCTATGGTGCCCCTCCCCATGGAGGATTGGCCCTCGGATTTGACCGCCTCTGCTCCATGCTCGGCGGCGTCAACACCATCCGCGACTTCATCGCCTTCCCCAAAAACAACCAAGGCCGCGACGTCATGATTGATGCTCCAAGCCCGATTCATGGAGACCAATACGACGAGCTTTTCTTGGCTTCTACAGCCGCTGACAAAGAATAACTTTACAACATGTATCCCGCTGAGATTGTCAACCCCATGAAAGCCGAGCTCGTCGAAGCTGGCTTCTCTGAACTTTTGGATTCCGCTGCCGTTGATGCCGCCCTCGCTGAGGAAGGCACCTCTGTGGTGGTCCTCAACAGCGTCTGTGGCTGTGCCGCTGGCTCCATGCGCCCTGGCGTGAAGGCTTCCCTTGAGAATGCCAAACTCCCCAGCAAACTGCTCACCGCCTTCGCTGGCTTTGACGTAGAAGCTGTGGAGCGTGTCCGCAAGCACACCCTGCCCTACCCACCGAGCAGCCCAGCGGTTGCCCTCTTCAAAGACGGCAAGCTGGTCCACATGGTGGAGCGCCATCACATCGAAGGCCGCACCGCCGAGATGCTCTCCGAGCACCTCAAGGCCGCCTACGACGAGTTCTGCTGATCAGCAGAACGCAACCCAACAACAAAAAACCCGGCCTTCAAAGGACCGGGTTTTTTTACCTGGCTCTCAGCAGGCGTTCAGTCCTCGTCCGTCAGAATCATGTTAGGATTGACGCTGTTTCCGACATACACCTTCCCGGAATTCCCAATCCCCACATCATTGGCAGGACCATAGAAGCCCGGCTCCCCGCCATAGAATGTTGCCGTATCCCGGGGCTCCAATATGAGAAACTCTCCCCCGA